>JAEEGL016232271.1_pt1 | contig 19935 bp, 18 predicted proteins | sample 9134231 | NCBI WGS metagenome assembly JAEEGL01 (sample SAMN16246548, study PRJNA631951) | gut metagenome | biome: gut microbiome; feature: rumen; material: fiber-attached | host: Bos | place: Iran: Karaj | collected 2018-10 | reverse complement strand
GAAGGATATCCTCTTTTCATCGATTGAAAAGTGGCATGATTGTTCGCTTTTTTCATACATTCTTTCTATAAATCAGTCATAATCCGTCAAACGCCGGTGGTATACTGGTAACAACCAGAAAGGAGTGTCTAAGTTGAAACGTGTGATTTCTTTCCTTACCGCAGTGGCCCTTTGCTTCTGCCTGACCTCCTGCCGTCCAAGTGAAAAAGAGATCTCGGTCGACTTTGATCCAAATGCGGTCGCGAAGATCGTGCTGAACGGAGCGGACATCCCTGCGTCGACCTATTCCCCGGGCCAATATGAGGAACTGGACCTCTGGCTAAGCCGGCTTCCCGGGAAATACTGCTATGACAGTGCCTTAAAGCCACCGGCCACCAGCGGCGGCGGTGGGATCATCCTGGATCTGGAAGATGCGAGCGGAACCAATCTCTGCCGTCTTGTCATCTATACGGATTATCTCACGATCACCGAGCAAAAGCGCCAGTGGCTCTATCGCCCCGACGATCCGGGTGTTCTTCTGTCCAAGGCCTACCGGTTTCATCTGACCGGTGTATTTCACGGGTCAGATGGACTGTTCTATTACGAGAAGCACGAGCGGTATGCCGGTACCAAGGCATCTTACCGATACGACCTGTTCTTATACGGAGAAGACGGCATGGGGATCGAAGTCCTTTCCGACACCGAAGATCTCTCGTACGCGGATCTCTCAAAACTGGGAAACTGGTGCATCCCCGGAGTCGCAGTCGTCGTACAGCGTGGCTTAAGAAAATAGCTTTGGTTGTCCCCGTTTGGGATTTGGAGTATACTGACCATAGAGCATTATGGGCAGATCGTCCGTTTTAAAAAGGAGTGATTGTTGTGGCAGCGCCAAGGAAGAGAGTTTGTCCCGGATGTGGCAGAGAATTGCCCATCGGTTACGAAGAGCCATACTGCCGCGAGTGCCGCGAAAAACAGGCAAGAAAGAAAAAGGTCCTTTTAGCGACCGGTCTGACGGTTGCCGGGGTGGCTGCAGTCGCCACCGCAACGTACTTGATCATCAAAAACGAGGATAAGATCCGCGAGTTCGCTTCCGCTTCCATGAAGAAGGTTCCCTTTCCGACAAAAGCCTCTCTGTCCCAGGCAGGACAAAACCTGCTCCTTGACGGGAAAGCGGTCTTAACTTCCCTGGAACTCGCAAAGCTCAAGGAAGCTGTCAAGAACGGGACTCTGGCGCCCGGGGTCCTTTCCCACGCCAGTATCGGCGTCAAAGACGGACAGATCCAAACGGAGGGCGTCTTAGAACAGATCCGTTCCTTGCCGATCGTCGAGAATCTTCCTCAGTGGGCTTCCAAGCTCAAGTCGGTCAGCAAAGAAAAACTGGATCAGATCCTCAAAACGGCTGCCGCTGAAACGAAGGGGATCGTCGGCGTCGATGTCTTCGATAATACGGTCCGTGTGGTCTCCCGTTCCGGGAAGGATCTGGTCGACACTCTGGTCCGTCTCAAGGATTCCGCCGGTGACTGGACAGCACAGTTCTTGAACAAGGCACGCTCCCATGATCTGCCGCAGGTGCGGGAATTTGCGGAGAACGCCATTACACTCATCAAGAATGAGATCTTAGAATGATCGAAATCAGATGACAAAAAAGAAGGGAGCCGTTCGGCTCCCTTCTTTTTATTCGATGATATACAGGCTGGCTCCTTCCGGTACCGGGCAGAAATACCCGCCGGCACTTTTGGAAAGAAATTCCTCTTTTGCCGCTGCCAGTGTCTTCGGATCCTCATAGAGGTCGATCGCCGCGCCGCAGAGGACCTTTGCCGCGAACATGACACCCTTGTCGCCGATGGTCGAGACACCGCAGGAAACGTTCTGCCAGGAATGACCGGGACTGCCGCTGGGGAAGGTCACCGCATGGAACTGTGCCGTCGGTGCATTCCAGCTGACATCACCGACATCGGAGGACCCCGGTGAAAACAGTTCATTGGAACAGAGCGGGAAGATATAGTCGTTCAGTGCTCTCGTCCCGTTCTCGCTCATCTTCGCCACATACTGTTTCTTTTCCGGATCCGTCAGCACCTTTTCATCCGGCAGTTCTCCGCTTGCGGGATAGGTCTTCTGCAGGGCCTTCGCATACTCCCACTCTTCGTCGGTATACTGGACCGGTCCGACTGCCTTCATATTGTCATACAGCACCTGTTCCAGCGTGTAGTTGGTGATCCCTCCGGAACAACCGTCCACGAAGATCTTGTTGAAAGTGGTCTCCGTGATCAGGGCAGCGCCTTCCGCGATCTTGTCGACACGTTTTTCCAGTTCCAGTGCATCCTTGACCTTCGGAGAGCGGATCATGTACAGCACGTCTGCCTTCGGCTGGACCACGTTGGGGGAAGGTCCGCCTGCGTTGAGGATCGAGTAGTGGATCCGGCATTCCGACTTCATATGCTCCCGTAAGAACTGGACCCCAATGTTCATGACCTCTACTGCGTCCAGCGCGGAGCGTCCCATCTCCGGATTCCCGGCCGCATGGGCAGCGATCCCCTTGAATTGATAGATCGCCTGGATACAGGAATTCCAGGTGCCGCTGGAAACGGCGTTGACATCACCGGGGTGCCAAGTGAGGGCAGCATCCAGCGCATCAAACTCTCCGTCTCTGGCCATGACCGCTTTGGAAGCGCCACCTTCTTCCCCGGGGCATCCGTAAAAGATCACCGTGCCGGGGACGCCGGTCTCTTCCAGATAGTGCTTGATCCCGAGAGCCGCCCCAAAGGAAGCCGCTCCCAGCATAGCATGTCCGCAGCCGTGACCGGACCCGTTGGGAACGATCTCTTCAGGGACGACGGAGGCTCCCTTTTGGGAGAGCCCGGACAAAGCGTCAAACTCCGCCAAAATCCCGATCTTCGGTCCGGAACTTCCGTAGGATGCCTTAAAGGCGGTGGAGATTCCGCAAAGGTTCTCGGTGACCTCGAAGCCCTCTTCTTTCAGTTTGGAGATATAGCATGCAGCGGATTTCTCTTCTTTGAGAGATAACTCCGCATATTCCCAGATTTTATGGGACGCGTCCAGGATCGTCCCCTGCTTGCTTTCTACATAGCTCTGAGCCTGTTGTTTCGTCATCATGGCAGTGCCTCTTTCTGTTTGAAATGTCTGTTGCCACTATAAACGAATATTTATTCATTGTCAATATATATTTATACATTTAACTACCTTCGGCGTCGGAGAACATCGTCACGATTCCCTGCTAAGTCGCCATCAGCAAATGATCCCCATGGTATCGTATAAATTGCATATTCATCCGAATCGGCTTGCTGTCTGCAGGCCGAACCGCTGCCGGCTGACCCGGTTTGCGTCAAAACTGTGAACAGTGTGAACAATCCTAAAATATTTCCAAAAACTCCTTTCGGGATATTGTTTTATGATATAATATTTTTGCTGAAATCGCTGAACAAAGGAGGAAATCGCAAATGTCTGAGCAGCCGAACAAGAACCCCTATTCCGCTAAGAATCCGGAAGGCGCCCCGCATGTGCGTTCTTCCTGGAAGAATGTCTCCGTTGCAGAAGGCGGTCCCGTGGTCCAGCAGACCCCGGCGACTCCCGCCAAGCCTGTCGAGAAACCGAAGAAGGGCGAGAAGACCCCGGTCCTTTGCTACTACATGGCAGGTCTGGCTTTTGTCCTCTATGCGATCTTCATCAAGCTCAACGGATTCTGGGGACTGGTCGTCGATGCGATTGTCGCCGTTGCTGTCTTCTTTATCCTGAAACTGCTGTTACGGAAGGACCCCGAGAAGGAAGCAAGAAAGAAAGCAGAACAGGAAGCCAAAGAGGCGGAAAAAGCAAGACTGGAAGAAGAAAAGCGGCTGATGAACGTCAATACCGGCCGTCCGGATGTCGATGAGATGATCATCTCCGGCAGAAAGCAGATCCAGGAGATCCACAAGCTCAACGATTCGATTCCGGATCCGATCCTCAGCGAGCAGATGGACCGTCTCGAGTCCTATGCGTCCCGGATCTTTGAGATCCTGGAGGAGCAGCCCGGGAAGGCCCAGCGCTGCAAGAAGTTCTTAAACTATTACATGCCGACTACTATCAAGCTCCTGACCACCTACCAGAAATGGCAGGATCACCAGGAGATCGAGGGCAATGTGACCAACACCCTGGACCAGATCGTTGGGATCATGGAGACCATTGTCCGTGCGTTCGGCAGACAGTTAGATAATATGTATGAAGATGAAGCCATGGATGTCAATGCAGAGATCACGGTTTTGGATGCCATGCTGAAGGCAGAGGGCTTTAAAGAATAATCGAGGAGGAACCAAACCATGTCAGACCATATCGAACTCACCCTGGACGGCAGCGAGATCAAAGAGCAGACTGTTGTGATCGACTCTGAGAAAGAAACCGTTCCGACTGCCACTTCCCTGACGGAGCAACTTGCGGCACTCACCGAAGAGGAGCAGAAGCAGGTCGCGGATTTCGCCAAAACCATCGATATCACCGATTCCAATATCGTTCTGCAGTACGGTGCTTCCGCCCAGCAGAAGATCGCGGACTTTTCCGGAACCGCTCTGGCTAATGTCAGTTCCAAGGATCTCGGTGAGGTCGGCGGGATGATCTCCTCCCTCGTCGGTGAACTCAAGGGCTTCAAGCCCGAAGAGGAGCGCAAGGGCTTTTTGGGCCTCTTCAAAAAAGCCGGTACCAGCCTGTCTGCGCTGAAGGCAAAGTATGCCAAGGTCGAGTCCAACATCGACAAGATCTCCGACAACCTGCAGGAGCACCAGATCGTCCTTCTCAAGGATGTCGCCGTGTTGGATCAACTGTATGATAAGAACCTGAGTTTCTATAAAGAGATCTCCATGTACATCCTGGCCGGGAAGCAAAAACTGGAAGAGACCCGGAACACCGAGCTTCCTGCTGCCGTCAAGAAGGCGGAAGAGTCCGGTCTCCCCGAAGATGCACAGACCGCCAAGGATCTGGCCAGCCAGTGCGACCGGTTCGAAAAGAAACTGTATGATCTGGAACTGACCCGTCAGATTGCCATTCAGATGGCTCCTCAGATCCGTCTCATCCAGGCAAGTGATTCCACCATGGCGGAAAAGATCCAGACTTCTCTGGTCAATACCATCCCGCTTTGGAAGAGCCAGATGGTCATCGCTCTCGGTCTCGGCCATTCCCAGGAAGCGCTGGAAGCCCAGCGGGAGGTCACCGATACCACCAATGAACTGCTCAAAAAGAATGCGGATGCTCTGAAGGTCGCCACCATCGAGACCGCCAAGGAAAGCGAACGCGGTATCGTGGATATCGAGACCCTCACCTATACCAACCAGTCCCTGATCACCACTCTGGATGAAGTGCTGAAGATCCAGGCGGACGGGCGCGCCAAACGTCAGTCGGCAGAGCTGGAACTGGAGCGGATCGAGGGAGAACTCAAGCAGAAACTGTTGGAACTGAAGAAGTCCTGATCACCCGGAAGGAGGATGCCCGTTGAAAAAGTTCTTTGAGAACCGTGCGGTCCTGGCGATCTTTTTGATCATCTGTTTCCTCGTCGGGCTGACGGTGGAAAGCTACAACGCCGGGAAGGAAAAGGCGGAGAATGCCGCTTCTTCCTCCAACGTGGTCATCGAGCAGTCGGAAGAGGACTCCGGTGAATTCACCATCAATCCGATCACCCTCTTAAAGCGACTGGTCAAGCGCGGATTCTGGACCACTCTGATCGTGTTGTTTGTCATCTATGTGATCCTTCGCAGCGTGATCCGCGGTCTGTTCGGCGGTGGCGGAAAAGGATCCTCCGGTCCCGGTATGTTCTCCGGCAGTAAGTTCCTTTGATCATCGGATCTGACCAAAAGGCAAGAAAGAACCCCGGTCCCAATGGGACCGGGGTTTTCCTTATCTTTTGCAGTTTTGGGTGCAACCGGCACAGTACCCATTGCAGCTTCGCTTTGTCTTCGCGTCACGGATCGCCGCCCGAAGTGCAAAGAAGACGCCAACGGCAAGTGCCGCCGTCAAGATCCACGAGACCAGATTCATATCCGTTCCTCCTTCGTCCGGGACGACCCGTCCGTCTTTCCTTTCCCCGATGATCGGTCGTTACATCAGCCCGCCGACCAGTGAGACTGCCAGCGAGACCACCCATGCGATCGCGCACTGGAGAAGGACCATCCCTGCGGCCCACTTTCCTCCCAACTCCCGGCGGACCGACGAGATCGCCGCGACACAGGGCGTATACAGCAGACAAAAGACCAACAGCCCGGCTGCCGCCGCCGGAGTAAGCAACGCCGTCAACGCAGCTGTCCCCGCAAAGAGGACATTCAGAGTGGAAACAACGCTTTCCTTTGCCATAAATCCGGCGATCAGCGCCGTCACGATCCGCCAGTCTCCGAATCCATGGAGCCGGAAGATCGGGGCAAACGATCCCGCCAGAACACTGAGGATGCTGGTGGAAGAATCTGCCGCGACGGCGAGATGCAGATCAAAGGTGCTCAAGAACCAGATCACCAGGCAGGCGACAAAGATCACTGTGAAGGCTCTCTGCAGAAAATCCTTTGCCTTGTCCCACAACAGGCGAAGCACGTTCTTTGCCCCTGGGAGACGGTAATTCGGCAGTTCCATCACAAACGGGACCGCCTCCCCTTTGAATGCCGTTGATTTGGCGCACAGGGCCACGATGATCCCCATCAGGATCCCGAATACATATAGGAGCACGGTCACGAGTCCGGCAGCTTTCGGGAAGAACGCCATCGCAAAGAATCCGTAGATCGGCAGTTTGGCAGTACAGCTCATGAACGGTGTCAGCAGGATCGTCATCTTCCGGTCTCGCTCCGACGGAAGCGTCCGGCTGGCCATAACACCGGGAACTGTACATCCGAATCCGATCAGCATCGGGACGATGCTTCTGCCGGACAGACCGATCTTTCGAAGCAGTTTATCGGTCACAAAGGCGATCCGTGCCATATATCCGCTGTCTTCCAGCAGGGAGAGGAAAAAGAACAAAATGATGATGATCGGAATGAAGGAAAGGACACTGCCTACTCCTTCGAAGATCCCGTCGATGATCAGTGAGTGCAGAACGCTGTTGACCCCTGCGGAATTCATCGCCGCATCGACGACCTCTGTCAGCCAGCCGATCCCGCTGTCCAGCAATTCCTGCAGCCACGGGCCGATCAGACTGAAGGTCAGATAAAAGATGATCCCCATGATCACGATAAAAGACGGGATCGCCGTATATTTCCCGGTAAGAACGCTGTCGATCACCTTGCTCCGATGATGCTCCTTGCTCTCATGGGGATGGACCACTGTTTCCCTGCAGAGTTTTTCGATAAAGGCAAAGCGCATGTCCGCGATCGCAGCGACCCGGTCGAGTCCTCTTTCCTCTTCCATCTGGAGGATGATGTGCTCCAGCATCTCCTTTTCGTTTTGTGTCAGTTCCAGTGCCTCCAGGACCAGTTGGTCTCCCTCCACCAGCTTCGTCGCAGCGAACCGGGTCGGGATCCCTGCCTTTCTGGCATGGTCATCGATGAGATGCATGATCCCGTGCAGGCAGCGGTGTACCGCTCCGTTATGGTCGGACTCATCGCAGAAATCCATCCTGCCAGGGCCCTCCTGATACTGGGCGATATGAAGCGCATGGTCGATCAGTTCGTTCACGCCTTCATTCTTTGCCGCCGAGATCGGAACAACAGGGATCCCCAGTTTTTCCTCCATCTCATTGACCCGGATAAAGCCGCCGTTTCCCCGCATCTCATCCATCATATTGAGTGCCAGAACGATGGGGATATTGAGTTCCATCAGTTGGAGCGTCAAATATAGGTTCCGCTCGATGTTAGTCGCATCGACGATGTTGATGATCCCGGTCGGATGCTCTTCCAAGATGAACTCCCGGGAAACGACTTCCTCCGCCGAGTACGGAGAAAGCGAATAGATCCCGGGCAGATCGGTGACCTCTGTGTTGGGGTGCTCACGGATCGTTCCGGTCTTTCGGTCGACCGTCACCCCCGGGAAATTGCCGACATGTTGATTGGATCCGGTCAGTTGGTTGAACAGCGTCGTTTTCCCGCTATTCTGATTTCCTGCCAGGGCAAAGGTCAGTTTGGTTCCCTTGGGGAGCGGTTCCCCGTCTGTTTTCTTATGAAAGCGGCCGCCTTCCCCGAGTCCGGGGTGGTTCGCGGCCGGAGGGATCGGGAGTTCTTCCGCGGTCTTCTCTTCCTGTTTCCAGGGAAGGACTTCGATCTTTTCCGCGTCTGCCAGCCGAAGCGTCAGCTCGTACTGCCGGACGCGCAGTTCCATCGGGTCGCCCATCGGCGCGAGTTTCGTCAGTGAGATGACCGTCCCCGCAATGATCCCCATATCTAAGAAGTGCTGCCGCAGGCTTCCTTCTCCGCCGACCGAAACGACGACGGCGGATTGGCCGACTTCAAGATCTTTCAGTGTCATAGTTATCCCCTCGATATTGATCACAGTTTCTATGGTAAATCTACAGGCTTATCGCGGTTTTTGCAAGGACTGCTTCCGGGCAGCACGCGCTCTTCGGAGAAGAAGATCCGCCAGATACAAAACCACACTCGTCAGAATCAGGAGAAAAAGCGCCGGGAGCAGGTGGCTGCCCAGGTGTTCCTTTCCCCAGGACATCGGATTGTTTCCCTCCGGCGGATATCGCAGAAACATGAAGTTAAATCCTCCCAAACGATCCAGAAGGTAGACCGGCACGGCTTCGGCCAACAGGATCCCGTAGGCGCCGAACACATGTCGGGGATGGATCGCCAATCCCCCGTTCGTCCAAAGGACAACAGGGTATAGTTCCAACAGGATATGGAACAAAAACTCGATCACGGCAAGGGCATTCGTGAAAGGAGGGAGCCCGGTCCATTCCGGGAACAGCAGGGCAAACCACGCTGCAGGGAAACAGACCAGGTACAGGTAGTTGTCCAAAGCGGGAAACGGACGGTAGGCGTGCAAAAGGATCCAAAACAGATTGATGCTGCAAAGGTGGAGCGGCAGATACCCGGCATCCGCATTTCCACCGAGAAAAAGGATCACCCACTTCCCCGCCGTCAGCACGGCAAGGCCCCACGCCAAGGCTTTCCGCCACCGGACCTTCCCGGCTGCGTCTTTGTCCCGGTAGCGCAGACCGATCCCCAATGGGAGGAGGACCGCCAGCGCCAGCCAGAGGAGATGGGACGGCGAAAACAGGGAGAATCCCATCCCCTTCGGGATCGTCTCCGATGTTGCCAGGAAAACATCCATCTGCGCATCCTCCCCTTGAAACAAGAGCGGACTGCCGAACGGCAGCCCGCCCCTTCCTTACTCGGTAAAGTCTTTCTTGAGCCCTTCCTCTTCCAGGAAGGCTTTCATCTGCGTCCTTCCCTCATCGGTGAATGGGAAGGTATAGCTTCTTTTTTCCTTCGCCAGTTCATAGCAGACATCCTCCCGCCAGATCTCCAGCAGGAACGTTTCCATCTCCTGATCGGGTTTGATCAAAAAACGGATGTACTGATTGCTCCCTAAGAACGTATTCTTGTTTCGAAAGAAACTGAGCGGCCGGATTTCAACTTCGTGTCGTCCTTCCATAATACCATCCTCTCAGTCGATTCTGGCTGTTGCCTGACGGAGCCATTCTCTGGTCTCACCATCCACCCGGCCGTTCAGATCGTTCCAAACGGCTTCATGATAGGTGTTGAGCCAGTCTTTTTCCTGCCGGTTCAGCATCGAGACATCGATCGCTCTCTGGTCGACCGGGCAGCGGGTCAGCGCGGTCAACTGCAGGAAATGCTCAAACGGGGCCTTTTCGACGATCGCCAGATTCTCCGTGCGGATCCCGTGGGAACCCGCCTTGTAGATGCCCGGCTCAACACTGATGATCATTCCTTCCTTCATCGGAACAGTCGCGTTGGAGAAGCTGACCGGTCCCTCGTGGCAGGCGATAAAGGCACCGACACCGTGCCCGGTGCCATGCTGATAGTCAATTCCCTCTTTCCAGAGGACTTCTCTTGCCAGGGTATCCAGCTGCTTTCCCGTGGTCCCCTCCGGGAAGACTGCACTGGAAAGCGCGATCCAGGACTTGAGGACCAGTGTAAAATCATGCTTTTCTTCCTCGCTAAGGGGTCCGAGGACGACGGTTCTGGTAATATCGGTCGTTGCTCCTAAAAGCTGTGCGCCGCTGTCGATCAGCAGCAGCCCCTTTGGCTCCAGTTTGGCCGATGCATCCGGCATCGGCTGATAATGGACGATCGCACCGTTGGGTCCGTAGCCGGCAATGGTCTCGAAAGAATCCTCCGTATAACCCTCCAGTTTCTGGCGGAAGCTGCGGAGTTTGAGGACGATATCCCACTCGGTCATCGGCGTCTGCGGAAAATGTTTCGACAGCCAGCAGAAGAACTGCACCAAAGCCACACCGTCATCGATGTGGCGCTGCTTCGCCCATTTCGTTTCCACTGCATTCTTGCACATCTTCTGCCGTTCGACCGGATCGTCTACAAAGACTTTTTCCACCGTCTCCGGAACGATCCCGGCCAGATAGGCATTGACCGTATTCTTGACGAGCCCCAGTTTTGTCCCGGACGGCAGCGCCGCCAGGTCGTCCGCTATTGTGTCATAGTCCTTGCAGAGGACTCCGTTTTTCTTCAGTTCGGTTTCTACTTCCGGCGGCATCTTTTCCGGCTTGATATAGCAGGTGCACCCATTCCCGGTGACAAGCCCGAAGCACTGGACTACCGGGGTATCCGCCACATCATTCCCACGGATATTGAACAGCCAGTTGGTATCATCCAGCGTTGTCACCGCAAGCACATCTGTCCCAAGATCCTTCATGGTCTTGCGGAGCTTCTCCAGTTTTTCTGCTGTCTCCTCACCGTGATACTCGGCGGGGTACGATACGGCGGGTTCCGTCGGGTTCGCCGGTCGATCCGACCAGAGAGGCGCCAGCAGATCGGCATCCGTCCGAACACGGGCACCTTTTTCTTCCAGTTTCTTGGCCAGGGATTCGATCATACCGTAGGAAAACAGTTTCCCGTTCACTCCTACGACATCTCCGGCACAGGCACGTTCGATCAACAGTTCGCTGAGTCTCTTTGTCCCCCGCTCGCTGATGATGAAGATCTCATACTCGGTCCCTTCCATCTGCTTTTTTGCCTGAAGGGTATATCTTCCGTCGGTCCACAGTCCGGCAAAGGAATCCGAGATCAGCAATTGGCCGTTGGAGCCGGTGAACCCGCTGAGCCAGCTTCTTTCCTTGTCGTGTGCCGACACATATTCGCTCAAATGAGGATCCGCGTCATCCACAAGATACCAGTTGATCCCCTGTTCCTTCATGGATGCTCTCAGTGCGGTCAGTTTTTCATTTCTTGTCATTGTCCTCTCTCCTTCTTTCCCCATTATATCGTCAATCCAAAGCCTTGGAAACCCCAAATCTAGTCCCGGTTCCGTTGACGGAAGGGGGCGGAGATACTATAATTGTTCTGTTGGAATCCACCGTTTCAAGGAGTGAAAACCTTAAGATGAGAAAGATCGCTTTTGTGCTGGCCGTTCTGATGTGCCTGGCCATTTTCAGTTCCTGCAAGAAAGAGGAAGAGCCTCTGCAGCCGACCACAAAACTGGTCGACGGGACCTATACCGTCCGCTGGGATCAGGGCAGCCCCAACGATTATTCCGAATACATCACCTGCAGCATCGCCAATGGTGTCGTGACCATTCTGGACTACGATGCCAAGAACGCCGCAGGTGCTCTTAAGACACAGGACACCGCCATTGAGGATCAGATCATGCTAAACGCCGAGACCATCGGTGCTCCGGGGATCCCCATGGACGTTGCCTATGCGAAGATCATCGAATCCTTCAATCTGGCGGGCGGCGATGTCAACCAGATGGAGACCGTCGTCGGTGCGACGACTTCCTCCAAGAGTTTTAAGATCCTGATGTCCGCGCTTCTGGCCGGCAACGCCATTCTCGGCGACACCAGAGATCAGGTCCTTCCGTTCTATGCGGATGGGGACTATTCGATCACGACTGCCGCACCGGATGAAGACGGATACACATACAACCTCAAGGCTGCTGTCTCTGCCGGAAAGATCTCTTACACGGAATTCGATGCAAAGAACGAAGCCGGAGAGAAACGGACTGCTTCGGACGAAGCATTTGCCACCTTGGTTCAAAACGTGCTCGGTTCCTACAATGAAAGCGGCAGCATCCCCTCCGAAGAAGATGAGGCTACCGCAAAGATCGCCGGGCTGTTCCAGTCGATGGCGCGAAAGCTTGCCAACAACGCCCATGTCCGCGGCAAGAGCGATCTGACCTACTACCGGTATCAAGACGGCACCTATACGGCTGAGATGTCGAAGGCCGATGCGGAAGGATACAAAGACTATGTCATCCTGTCCGTCCTCAATGACCAGGTCACGATCCTGGAATTCGACGGGAAGGATGCCGATGGCAATCTAAGATCGGAAAATGACGGGCTGCGGGAAAAGATGATGGAAGCGAGCGTCGCCCTCGGGCTCTCTGAAATCGGCCCGGATGAAATGGGAGATTCGATCCTTGCCGCCTTCTCCGCCAGTGACGCAAACGTTCTGGAAATGGAAAACGTCGCCGGTGCCACGATCTCGGCCAACAACTTTAAGCTGATGGTCGGCGAACTTCTCGGATTCAATGCCGTCCACGGGATCGAACAGCTCCTGACGGTCGACCCGATCGAATAGCCGTCACCGAAACAAAAAAACAAAGCACGGGATTCTTCCCGTGCTTCTTTTTTTCTGTTTTCCGGATTTTATCCGAAGAAGGCATTGTGAACAGCCTGGACCGCCTTTTCGCCGCTGGCTTCGTCGATCAGAACGGAGATCTTGATCTCACTGGTCGAGATCATCTGGATATTGATGTTGCTGTCCGCCAATGCCTGGAACATGGTCTGAGCGACACCACTGTTATGAAGCATGCCGGAACCGACGATCGAGACCTCGCACACGTTCATATCACATTCGATTTCCCGTACTCCAAGAGCGGCCTTTGCCTCCTGAAGGAGAGAAACGGCCTCCATGGCAACATCCTTGGCCACGGTAAAGCTGATCTCCTGCTGGTCATCCCGTCCTAAAGACTGAATGATGATGTCGACATTGATATCCTTTTTCCCCAGTACCGAGAAAATCTTGAACGCGGAACCCGGCCGGTCGGCGACACCGATGACCGAGATTCTGGCGACATTAGCATTTTTAGCAACCCCACGAATGAGCATCTTCTCCACAGAGCAAACCTCCTTGACTTTGGTCCCCGGCTTCTTCTCCAGCGAGGACAATACTTCCAAATCGACGTTATATTTCTTTGCCATTTCCACCGAACGGTTATGCAGGACCTGTGCTCCCAGAGAAGCAAGCTCCAGCATCTCATCGTAGCTGATCTCGTCCAGCTTGATCGCATTCTTGACCAGCCTGGGATCTGCTGTATACACACCGTCAACATCGGTATAGATCTGGCATTTTTCCGCCTTCATCGCAGCTGCAAGAGCGACGGCGCTCGTGTCGGATCCGCCGCGGCCCAGCGTGGTGATGTCATCGTACCGGTTCAGCCCCTGGAATCCGGCAACGACCAGGACTCCGGTCTTCATCAGCTCGTTTTCCAGCCGTTCCGTATCGATCGTTTTGATCTTGGCGGATGAGTGGTTGGAATCTGTCTGGAACCCTGCCTGCCATCCGGTCAGAGACTTGACGGGCACTCCCAGTTTTTCCAGGGCCATGCTCACCAGTGCGATCGAGATCTGTTCGCCGGTCGAGAGCAGCACATCCATTTCACGCTTGCTCGCCTGCGGGTTGATCTCTTTGGCCTTTTCGATCAGGTCATCGGTCGTGTCGCCCTGAGCAGAGACGACAACAATGACCTTGTTCCCCGCCTCATAGGTCTCTTTGACGATCCTCGCCACATTCAAGACGCGTTCTGCGTCTTTGACGGAGCTGCCGCCAAACTTTTGTACTATCAATCCCATTTAACTTTCCTCCTGTAAGAATGCCCCCCGGTTGTCTCCATCCAGGGACAATAGCTTCCATTGATTGCGTCCGGTCTCATCCAACATCTTCCGAAGCGAGGGGACAAACGCCGGATCCTCTGCAGGGATCATGCTCATCAGTGTGGATCCTGCTCCGCTGATGTAGGAGCCATAGGCTCCCTGGGTCTCGCAGAACCGGATCACTTCTTCCGCTCCCGGAATGAGCGACAGCCGGTACGGCTGATGGAGCCGGTCCTCCGTCGCGACTTTCAGGTTCTCATACTTCCCCGCCATGAGGGACGTTGCCATCAGCGCCGCCCGAGACAGGTTGTAGACGGCGTCATGATGATCGACCGTTTTCGGCAGTGCTGCTCTGGCGACCGAAGTCTTCAGTTCAAAATCCGGAACGATTGCCACAAAGCGAAGGTCCTTCGGCAGATCCTGTTTGGTGTGAAAGACCTTTCCATCCTCCAGTACCGCCGTGACCAGCCCTCCCAGGATCGCCGGAGCGACGTTGTCGGGATGCCCCTCCAGGCTGGCTGCGATGTTGAGAAGATCTTCCCTTGTCAGAGGTCCTCCCATCAGGTGGTTTGCGCCGAGAAGTCCGCCAACGATACAGGCGGAACTGCTTCCGAGCCCTCTCGCCATCGGGATCCGGTTGGTCTGCTTGATATGCACGCCGGAAAATGGTTTTCCGCACCGTTCAAACAGCGAGCGTACCGTCTGGTAGATCAGATTGCTCTCATCCAGCGGCGGCATGATCTCATCCAAAGACTCGATCTTCAGGCCGTCGTCTTCTTCCAGCCAGATCTCATTGTACCAGGTGACCGCGATGCCCAGGCTGTCAAAGCCGGGGCCTAAGTTTGCGCTGGTCGCCGGGACTGTGATTTTGACCATGACAACCTCCTATTCCGGCAGGATCCGGATCCTGCCGAGGATCTGGATTCCGTTGGCGGTCATTTTCTCCGCCGTCCTTGCGTAATCCAGCTCGCTCACGTTCGGTGTGATGATCGCCATTTCATGGGCGCTCTTCTTTTCGCTGATCTTGGTATACTTTCCCCACAGTTTCCGCAGACAGTCTTCCAGGTCTTCCCGGTCTGTCCGGAACCGAAGGTAGGAACGGCTTTGGTATTCTCCCATCGGAGCGACTTTCCCTGGGGTCTCAAAGCCCCAGCTCATATCCTCCGATGTCTTTTGGCGGCACACGGTAATGCAGTCCGAGACCACAGCGGAAGCAGTCGGCTTCGCGCCGGCTCCCCGTCCGGTAAAGTGGACGGTCTCGGCCGCATCCGCATCGATACGAACTCCGTTGTAAGAGTCATGCAGGTTTCCGAGGACCGAGGAAGCCGGTACCATATGCGGAGCTACCATCATCTCCAGTTTTCCGTCTTCCCTGCGGGTCGATCTCGCGATCAGTTTGATCACACAACCGATCTTTGATGCGTAGGACACATCTTCTTTCGTGATCGCGGTGATCCCCTCGGTATAGACCTCGGACGGATAAATGTGGGAGCCGAACACCAAAGAACTGAGGATGCAGATCTTGCGGCAGGCATCCTTCCCTTCGATATCCGCTGACGGATCCCGTTCCGCATATCCCAGCTGCTGTGCCCCGGAAAGCGCGTCCGCGAAGGATTTCTTTTCGGTGAACATCTGCTCCAGGATATAGTTGGTCGTCCCGTTGAGGATCCCGGTAATGGACCGGATCTCATTGGCTCCCAGGCACTGTGCGATCGGCTGCAGCAGCGGGATCCCGCCGCCGGTACTTGCCTCGAACCGGAAGGAACAGTGATTCTCTCTGGCCAGCGCGATCAGGACATCTCCTTTTTCCGCGACCAGCTCTTTATTGGATGTCACGACCGATTTCCCTGCGCGGAGGGCTTCCGCCACAAAACGAAATGCCGGCTCCAGACCGCCCATCGCCTCGACGACAAGATCGATCTCCGGGTCGCTGATGACCTCGCCGATCTCCCGGACCACTGCGGCTCCGTGAAGATCTCCGGTCAGGTCCCGGATATCCAAAATCGTTTTCACAGTCAGTTCTTCTCCGGCATTCTTTCGGATCACGGCGCGGTTCTGATGGATCAGGTCTCCCACTCCGCGTCCGACTATGCCGTATCCAAGAATTGCGATTTTCATATGATACCTCTACTTTATCGCTCGGATCTCCACGACTCCGTCCACTGAACGGATCGCTTCGGACAGTTCCTCTTCCGAGCTGTTCTCCCCCAGTTTTACGGTCAGGAAGACCTGCGCCACATCATTCTGGGTCATATTCTGATTGACGGTAACGACATTGGCCCCCATCCGGGAGAGTGTCGTCAGGAGTGCGCTCAGCACACCCGGCTTGTCCACAAGGAGCATCGAAAAGCTGCAAAGCCTGCGGACATTGGAATCTTCATACGCAAACACACAGTCCTTATACTTATAGAATGCGCTGCGGGAGATCCCGGCCTGTTTGGCTGCCTCCGAGAAGGAAGAAGCCTTTCCCTGTGCAAGGTACCGCTTGGCCGCCAGTGTCTTGACAAAAACGTCCGGAAGCACGTCGGTACTGATGACAAGATATTCCGAAGATTTCTTCATTTCGTCCACCGTAGAAAAACGTTTGTATTGCTATAGAGTACACTATAACACCTTTCCCTCCCTGAAACAACAACCAAAACTGTACAAATTCTGTCCTTTTCCCTCCGGTTTTTGTCACTTTTGTCAAACAGCGGGTAAAAATGGTCCGTTCCCCCGTTTCCGGCAGGCGGAAAGATTTGTTTTTTCTTAACATTTTCCCGGGAAAACATGGTATAATCACTTAATGATTTTAAGCGAAAGGAGGTACAGCCGAATGGCCAGTTTCCGCAGTGTTTCCCATGGCTTTTTCCGGACCATCTGGACCTTGCTCGTCACCGTCGTCTGCATCGGCATCATTACCGGCTGTATCGTCGCCGCCGTTCTCACCGTTTATGTTTTGAAAACGGTCGATCAGACCGAGGTCATCGACTTAAACAATATCAAGCTCAACTACACGACCATCATCTATGCGCCGGATGCCGAGACCGGAGATTACATTGAACTGCAGCGGTTGCACGGAGATGAGAACCGGATCTGGGTCGATTACGAGAACATCCCGCAGGACGTCGTCAATGCGGTCATCTCGACGGAAGACAAACGGTTCCGCTCCCACCAGGGCGTCGACTGGAAACGTACCCTGTCCTCCGCCATCAACATGTTCATCCGGATCTATCCCACCAAGCAGGGTGGTTCTACCATCACCCAGCAGCTCATCAAGAACTACACCCAGGATGACTCGGTCACCATCTCCCGTAAGGTCCGTGAGATCTTCCATGCCATCAGTCTGGAGAAATCCTATTCCAAGGACCAGATCATGGAGGCTTATCTGAACACGATCTCCCTCGGCAACAACACCAACGGTGTCCAGGCGGCGGCCAACCTGTATTTCGATAAGGACGTCAGCCAGCTCACCCTTGCCGAGAGTGCGGCTCTGATCTCGATCACCAAGAATCCGACCCAATTCAACCCCTTCCGCCATCCGGACAACTTAAAGGAACGGCAGGAGTGGGTCCTCTATAACATGCTCGATCAGGGAATGATCTCCCAGGAACAGTACGACCGTGCCGTCGCCGCTCCGCTGGTCATCGCCAAGGAAACCGCATCGCAAAAGACCAACGCCATTCAGAACTGGTTCGTGGATCAGGTCTTCCAGGATGTGGTCGACGACCTGATGGATGAGTACAATATCACCGAAGGCAAGGCCATCACTCAGATCCTGCGTGGCGGATACCGGATCTATACCACGGTCGACAATGAGATGCAGGAGTATCTGGAGGAACACTTCATCTGGGATACCGATACTTTCCCGAACATCATCAACAACGAATACCCCGAAGCTGCCTTCGTCATCCTGGACCATAACGGCGCCATCAAAGCTATCGTCGGCAGTAACCGTGTCAAGGAAGGCTCCCGTCTGTTCAGCCGTGCCCGCGATGCCGTCCGGCACCCCGGTTCCACCATCAAACCTCTGGCTTCCTACACACCGGCCATCGAATCCAACCTGATCCATTACTCCTCTTTGGTGGAAGACAGCCCGATCGTCATCGGACAGGAACGGGATATCAACGGAGAGTTCAAGAATACCTACTGGCCGAAGAACTTCTATACCAATCCCTCTCCTTATCTCGGAGACATCACTGTCAATATTGCCGTACGGCGTTCCTGCAACACGATCCCTGCCAAACTTCAAAAACAGATGGGCAGCGGTCAGGTCGCATTCAACTTTTTGAAGAATAAGCTGGGATTCCAGTCGCTGGTCGAAGCCAGAGAGATCAACGGAAAGATCTACTCAGATATCAATCTGTCTCCTATGGCACTCGGTGAAATGACCGAAGGCGTCTCTCCGCTGGAAATGGCCGGCGGTTATCAGATCTTCGGTAACGGCGGTCTGTTCACCAAACCGTATTCCTATACCAAGGTCTTAGACAGTGAAGGCAATGTGATCCTGGAGAAGAACACGACGCCGGTCCGGGTCATCTCGGAAGAAACGGCAACGATCGTCAATCACCTGCTTCAGGAAGTCACGACCATGCCATGGGGCACCGGTACCAATGCGCCGTTCAGCGCGATGCCGGTCGCCGGTAAGACCGGTACCTCCGACAGCGACTTCAACCAGTGGTTCATCGGCGTCACTCCGTATTACGTCGGTGTATGCTGGATGGGATATGATATTGCAGATACCATTAAGTACTATACCTATCCGCCACCCATCGTTTGGAAGAACATCATGGCTCCGATCCACGAGGATCTTCCCATCATTCCGTTCGAAAACCGCGGAAACGTCGTTTCCTTCCGTTACTGCACTGTCTCCGGAGAACGCGCGACGGAAAACTGCCCGACCACCGGTGTCGGCTGGTACAAGGCAAACAATGTTCCCGGATACTGCGCATATCATGATCCTTCCTCGCCGACCTACCTGGAAGGCGTAAAGAGTTACGAAGAGACGGATTACTATCTGGATGTCTTCGGCCCTGTCGAGGAGGAGATCCCCGAGGAAGAGGATTACTACAGCCGCAGAAGAAGAGAGCGGGAGAATGAGATCCCCGTCATCAACGGTGAGGAAGACGAAGAATAATACTCTATCGAGAGGTAGGTAAGATGAAAAGACTATTGATCGTAGCGCTGGCCGCCGTCATGCTGCTCACCGGATGCAGCCTGGGAGGCTCCAAAAAGGTCGGCACCGGCTCCGTCACAACGGTAGCCTACTCCACTTCCGCTTCGGAAGCGGGAGACGGGGTCCTGCGTCTCAACGTAACATACTGCTCGCTGGTCGTCGATAAAAAGGGAAAGATCGAGTCGATCTTTATCGATTCCTCCGAGCCGCATATCAGCGTCGATCAGACCGGTGACATCTCCTCCAACCGAAACCAGTCGTTTCGGACAAACAAGGAGATGCTGGAGGACTACGGACTGAAAAAAGCCTCTTCGATCGGAAAAGAATGGTATGAGCAGATCGAAGCGCTGGAACAGTGGGCAGTCGGTAAGACGGTAAAAGAAGTCCTTGGAATGGAACTGTCTTCCAACCATGCTCCCAGTGATCCGGAACTGGTCGCTTCCTGTACGATCGACGTTTCCCTGTACCTGCAGGCGATCCGGAAGGCTGCCGAAGACGCTCTCGGCGCGTCCTACTTCGAAACGACAACAAAATAATAGAGAGGCCCTTTCCGGGGCCTTTTCTTTTCCGTAAAGGCAATCACATCCAATCATGGAGGAATTCAAAAGCCATGAAAGAGATCAGTATCTTTGATGTCATCGGGCCGAACATGATCGGCCCCTCCAGTTCCCATACGGCCGGCGCTCTTCGGATCGCTCTCCTGGCCGGGAAACTGTCTCATCATCCTATCCGGAAGGTGGAATTCATCCTGTACGGTTCTTTTTCCAAGACCTACCGCGGTCATGGGACCGACCGCGCTCTGGTGGCGGGGATCCTCGGCTTCGGAACG
>JAEEGL015381858.1_pt1 | contig 19935 bp, 12 predicted proteins | sample 9134231 | NCBI WGS metagenome assembly JAEEGL01 (sample SAMN16246548, study PRJNA631951) | gut metagenome | biome: gut microbiome; feature: rumen; material: fiber-attached | host: Bos | place: Iran: Karaj | collected 2018-10 | reverse complement strand
GGGCTTTGCCAGCGGGCAAGCCCGCTGGCACACGCGGGGCGCTCAGCGGTGCCTGCGCGGGGCTGGAGCGCGGGGGATCGGGGCTTTGCCAGCGGGCAAGCCCGCTGGCACACGCTGGGCGCTCTTCGGCGCTGGGGCAAGGCGTGGATAGGTGCTCAGGAGACGACGGGGAAGAGGCGTTCGCCGCTGGTGGCGGTGAAGAAGGAGCCCGTGAATAGGATGGGGGTGTCGGCGGGGAGGTCGGCGGCGGAGTCGATGCGGTGGACGGAGGCGCGGACGGCGAGGCCCGCTTCCCTGGTGGCGGCTTCGAGTTGGGGGCGCGCGGAGGCGCGCGGGGTGTCGGGGTCGGTGAGGATGAAGTCGGCGTCGAGGCCGCGGAGTGCCTGGCAGATGCCAGTGATATCTTTGCCCGCGACGGAGCCCAGCACGCAGAGGAAGCGCTGGTTCGGGAAGTGCCGGCGGAGGTCTGCGACGAGGCGCTGCATGGAGTCGGCGTTGTGGGCGGCGTCGATGATGACGGGGGGATTCCGCCGCAGGAGTTCGAAGCGGGCGCGCAGGAGCGGCGCGCGGAAGGCGTCGCGGCGGGGGGTGAGGCCGAGCACTTCGAGGACGCGACGGGCGGTCTGGAAGTTTTCGCGCAGAAAGGCTGGTGTTTCGGGGGGAAGCCAGCCCTGGTCGCCGTCGGGAAGGGGGCGGTAGAGGGGGGCGTCAAGGCGTCGGGCGGCGTCGATGATGGCGGCTTCGCCGTCGGGGAAGGGCTGCCTGGAGAGGATGACGGGGGTGCGGAAGCGGAGGATGCCTGCCTTCTGTGCGGCGATTTTCTGGATGGTGTTGCCGAGGAGGGCGGTGTGGTCGAAGCTCAGGGGGGTGATGACGGCGGCGAGTTTTTGGTCGATGTAGTTGGTGGCGTCGAGGGTGCCGCCGATGCCGGTTTCAAGGATCGCGTAGTCGACGCCGTGCACGTCGAAGAGCTGCAGCGCGAGGAGGGTGAAGATCTCGAAGAGGGACGGGTGCAGGTCGCGGGCGCGGAGTCCGTCGACGAGGGCGGCGCCGAGGCGGATGAGTTCGTCGTAGGAGGCCAGTTCGCCGTTGATCTGGAAGCGTTCGCGGACGGTGTCCAGGTGCGGGCTGGTGAAGATGCCGCAGGATTTTCCAGCGGCGTTGAGGAGCGCGCCGAGATAGTAGCAAGTCGAGCCCTTGCCCTTGGTGCCCGCGATGTGCAGGATTTTCAGACGGCGCTCTGGATTGCCTGCGATTTCGGCGAGCGGCGCCATGCGCTCAATCGTGTAGTTGGCGATGTCGTGCTGCTTGCCGGCATCGCTCTCCAGGTTGAAATAGTCCTGGAAGAGGGCGAAGAACTGCGCCTCGCGGGCGGGATCGAGATCGCGCATCATCGGAAAATGGCTTGGGGCTGAATGGAGGGTGAAGACGGGGCGCAGAACCGCGCCGATACTGAATATAATACGCCGCGAGAAGACGGGGCGGGCCGTGGGCGATCGGGGCTTTGCCAGCGGGCATTTGCCCGCTGGCACACGCTGGGCGGATGGCGGGGCCTGCGCGGGGCTGGATTGCGGGCGATCGGGGCTTTGCCAGCGGGCAAGCCCGCTCGCACACGCCGAGCGGATGGCGGGGGCTGCGCGATGCTGGGGCGCGGGCGATCGGGGCTTTGCCAGCGAGCAAGCTCGCAGACACACGCTGGGCGGATGGCGGGGCCTGCGCGGGGATGGAATCGCGGGCGGTTTGTGGGAGGTGGGGGCTGAACTCAGCGGGTGATCTTGACGTGCGCGGTGTTGACGAAGGCGGTGAACTTCTTCATGGAGTTTTTGGTCATGAAGTCGTCGAGTTCGTTCAGGGTGATGGTGGCGGCGTGTCCGTCGAGGAAGGAGAAGTTGGTGCGGGAGGCGTGGTCGATGCGCACCATGCCGTCCTGGAGGAACGCGGCGTCCTTGTTGGCGTATGCGGCGGTGCCGATGTAGAAGGAGTCACCGAGGAGGGGGAATGTGGCAGGGGTGGCGACCTGTCGGGTGTTGTAGCAGCGGTAGGAGTTCGCGGGGGAGGTGGCTGGGACGTTGTAGTTCGGGGGGACGACCCACGGGGTTCCCGCGAGCCAGGCGCACATCCAGGCGCCAGGGGTGCCGTATGCGTACATGTATCGTGGGTCGGAGCTGTTGATCCAGACGATTTCGGCCTTGGAGGCGATGTTCGGGCAGCGGATGGCGGCGGAGCCATCGGGGAGGTATCCATTATACATGATGGTGCCAGTCCAGTAGAATCGGAATCGGCGGTTGGCGATCACGGAGAGGTCGGCGACCTGCCCTTTTTCGCTGTATGCGAAGGCGATGCCCTCATTGTCATTGCAGTACATGAGATGGGCGAGAGTGCATTGCTTGAGGTTTGAGATGCAGGCGGCGGAGCGGGCCTTGGCGCGGGCCTTTCCGAGGGCGGGGAGCAGCATGCTGGCGAGGATCGCGATGATGGCGATGACGACGAGGAGTTCGATGAGCGTGAAGGAAGGATGGCGTTTCATGGGTGTGGCGGGGGTTATTTGAATTCCAGGGTGTAGAGTCTGGTGTTGCGCATGGTGGCGCGCAACTGGAACGGAGTGGCGGGGAGATGGTCGAAGAGCGGGCAGGAGCGGCCGCCCTGCTGCAGGCGCTTGGTGGCGAGGATGGCGCCGTCGGGGTCGAGCAGCTGGATTTCGAAGTGTCCGCCAGGGGCGATTTCGAGATTGGCCGCCAGGGTGCCCGAGGCACGGAGGCGTCGGGTGGTGAAGGTGCCTGGTTCCTGGTCGGCGGCCAGGGCGAACCAGCCGTCCTCGCGGAACTTGGTGATGCCTGGGGTGATGCCCATGGTCTTGATGGCGGCGGCGAGTTTTCCGAGGGAGCCGTAGTGGCTGAAGTACGGCCATTTCTCCAGGTCGCGGCCTTGGAAGTGCCGGGCGAGGGCGTCGGCGTCGAGGGTGTCGATGGACTGCTGGCGGTAGGTGAAGTCGCCGGAGAAGTGCGGGCCTTCGGAGCCCCATCCGACCAGATGATAGGTCCATCCGTCCAGGGTTGCGAACTGGTTGTGGTAGGTGGTGTGCCCGAAGTTCCACTCGCCCGGGGCGCCGAGGGGCACCCACGGGCGGCGGTCGGGGCTGCGGTGCCAGCGGCGCCCGTCCCAGCTGTAGTTGAGTTCGACATTCCAGTTCTGGTGGAGGGCGCTGTAGTTGTAGGTGTAGGCGATCATCAGGCCGTTGCCGCCAGGGATTTGGTAGATGGAACTGCCGTAGTGCTGGGCGGTCGGGGGATCCTGTTCGTCGGGGAGGGCGGCGTAGTGCCGCTTCCAGTGGATTCCGTCCTGGGTGGAGAAGATGGTCAGGATGCGGCAGATGGGGCCGAGGTTGTCGTATTTCGCCTGGAACGGCGGGTAGCGGCGCAGGAGATGCCCGCGCATGAAGAAGAGGGTCTTGCCGTCGGGGGAGAGCCACTGCCCCGCGTGGTTGTCGTTGCTGTCGGTGAGGGCCTCGAACTCGCCTGAACTGATGTTGTCCTGCAGCAGCGGCTGGCGTCCGACGATGCGGTAGGATCCGTCGGGGCGTTTCCAGAGGACCCAGGTGGACTGTGGCGGCACCTGGAGGACTCCCCAGTCGAGTTTGCGGTAGCCTGCGTACTGCACCCTGATCTGGTCGAGGGGGATGGGCCCGTCCTTGTCGGGATCGTAGAAGGCGATCCTGTCCTTTGGAATGGCGTCGGCGCCGCCGGTGTATGCGTTTGCGTGGGCGCGCGCCAGGGGCGTGGTCGCGGGCTTCGCCTCGGGCGGCGGCGGGCCTTCGTGGAGTTCCCAGTGGTCGAGATCCTGGAGGGAGGCGATGGCATGGCGTTCGCGGGCGGCCTTGGCGTCCCAGTTGCGCGGCATGGTGCGGTATCGCACGACGATCCTGCCGTCGGGCAGGAATGCGAGGCTGGAGCCGAGTTGGATGAGATGTCCAGGATCGAGGAAGGCGCGCCCTACGCGGTGGGTCTCGGCGCGTCCCGTCTCGAAGCGGAGCCAGTAGGAATCCTGCAGATATCGTCCGTCGGGGAAGAAGAGTTTTTGTCCAGTTACCTCGGCGGGGTCGGCGGGTGGCGGCGGTTCGTCGACATGGTTGATGCGGAGGAGGCGTCCGATTTCGCCCTTGACGGGCTGGTTTGCGCCGGCGGCGCGGATGCCGCAGCGGTATTCGCCGTCGGGCCAGCCGTGGATGTCGACGGGGACGACATTCGTGCCTGGATGGAGGCGGACGCGGCGCGGGGGCGCGGGGGCGCGCCCGTCGAAGCGTTCGCGGAAACTGAGTTCGACTTCCAGGGAGGGAATGGAGGCGTCGAGGATGGCGTAGAGTTGCGCCCGAGGCTGGTCGCGGTAGACGGGGAGCCTGAACTCGGCCTCGAGTTTGTTGGCGAGGAGATTGGTGGTGGATGCGCTGACGGCGTCGGCATGGAGCGCCACTTCGCGGACGAGCACGCCGCGCCAGGGGGCGGGGCCGCTGGCGCGGCGCCCCGTGTCGGTGGATTCGGTGATGGTGATGCGCAGGGCGCGCACGGCCAGCGGGGGGAAGTCGGCCTGGAGGAAGGCGCCTTCAGGCGTGTCGCCGTCCGCGGCGGCGGGGTCGGCGACCTCGCGCCATTGTCCGCTGGCGAGGGAGAGCACTTCGACTTTGGCGTGCGTCGCGGCGCATTCGCCGCTGGGGTTGCCGCGATAGGCGGCGACTCCGCTGTAGAGGCGCGCGGTGCTGACGGTCTGGGGCGTGGGCAGTTCGATCTCCAGCGTCGCGGGCAGCCGCAGCATTTGCGCGTTGCGCCTGTCCAGGAGGCCGTCGTTCAGGAACGGGGCGGGGCGTGCGGCGCCGTTTTCGCGCACGGATGCGACGGCGTCGTTGGCCGCGAGGGCGACGTTTTCGCGGTTGGCCACGGAGCGTCCAGGTTCGGTGGTGAGCGCGAGCCTGTCCAGCCAGGTCACATTGGGGGTGGTCTTGCCGCTGGGGTAGTTGGCGACGACGACGGCGTCGACAGGCAGGTCGTGGTCCTTGGGGATGTCGCGGATGCCTTGCCACTGTCCGTTCGGCTGTCGCACCTCGATACGGTAGGTCGCCTGACCAGGGACGAGGCGGAGGCGGAGTTCCTGCCATTGATCCTGCGCATAGCGGGCGGCGCCGAAGCCCTTGCGGCTGTTGTGCACGGCGAGGACGGTGCCGCGGGCCTGGATGCGGAAGGCCGCGACGGTCTGGTCGGCGCGTTGATTGCGCAGGGCGAAGGCGATGACGCTGGTGTCGGCCGGTCCTGTGCGGAAGCAAAGGGAGAAGAGCTGTTCACGGCCAGGGGGCACTTCGCCCTTGAGGGCGAAGGTGCATTGCGCGCGGCCGAGGCGGGTGACCTGCATGGTCTGTCGTCCGTCCTTCTCGGCCAGCGCGAACTCGCGGTTGTTGATGCCGCTGACGCTGACGCCAGGAGGCGCGGCGGCGCCGTCGAAGCAAGCCTGGAACGAGATTGGTTCGGCGGCGAGGAGGAGGCTGCAGAGCGCGAGGAGGGCGGGCAACAGGATTCGTGAGTGGCAACGGTGCATGGGATGCTCTTATGGTGCTGGGGGTGTGGTGCCGAAGTCCGTCGGGGGAAGCCAGCGGAAGGAGCGGCCTTCGCGCGCGCCCTTCCGCCAGCCCAGGTGGGCAAGCAGTTTGTAGAGGTAATTAGGGCGGATGGGGCGTTTCAGCGCCTTTTCCGCGGCGACGCGCAGGTCGGAGAAGGCGACGCCGCCGTCGGCCACCGCCAGCGGCGCGAAGAGCGCGCGGGCGGCCTCTGGGGAGAGCAGGGCATGGCCGCGCCCGCGGGTGGCTTCGGGGACGGTGCCGTCGTTCCATCGGAAATGGCGGATCAGCCTGTCCACCGAACTGGCGGAGACGCCGAAGAGCTCCGCCAGGGCGTCGCCCGTGAAATGGTGGTTGGCTTCCAGCAGAACGACCAGCCCCGCGACTGCGGGGGAACTGAAGTCCAGGCTGCGGACATACTGGCGGGCCTGCTCCATCTGCTTCGGCGTCCAGCGCGCGGTGCGGTGCCGTCGGGCGTGGGCGGGGGGGACGGCGGCAAGGAAGTCCTGCACGCGCTGTTCGCCCATCCACTGGTTGAGCCGAGCGAGGCCGAGGTGGATGTTCAGCATGATGCGCAGCATTTCGGCGTTGCCCTGCCTGAGCGCCTTCACGATCTGCTGGTGATGCTGGTGGGTGGTGGCGAAGTATTCCCGATGCTCGGCAAAGCGGGCGGCGGCGGCGGCGGTGACGGGGAAGAGCACCATGCTCACGTAGGAAAACAGGTGGATCAGCAGATTGTCGCCTGAGAGCCCCACGAGCGCGGTGTGGAAGGCGGCGTCCAGCTTCGCATAGCGCGGGAAGTCCCTGCCGTCCGCCATCGCCTTCAGCCTGGCCAGCATCTCGTCGAGTCTCCGCAAGTCATCTGGAGTGATGCGGTCGAGGGCGAGCCTGGCGGCTTCCTGCTCGATGAAGAAGCGCAGATAGTGTGCGATGCCCTCGTCCGCCTGGTCGTAGTCGACGTAGGAATAGCCGCGCTGCGGGCAGCGCCGCAGCAGCCCCTCGCCTTCCAGGTGCAGCAGCACGTCGCGCACCTGGCCCCGCGTGGCGTCCAGGCGCCGTGCCAGGTCCCGTTCGCTGAGCATGGTGTCGCCCTGGTGCTGGACGACGAAGTCGCGGATTCGCCGTTCGGTTGAATTCATGCGGTGGAGTTTCCTTTTCCGGCGGTTGCTGGTTGACCAAATGAGTTTCAGAAATAGTATATGCCCGCTTTTCGGCAAAATCAAGCATTCATCGTGGAAAAATGCATTTTTACGCTGGAAAAATGCAAAATAGCAAGAGGGAGAGGGGGTGCGGGGAGGTTTTCCGCGGGGATATTTGAGTTTCCAATTGATGCTATTTGGATAGATTTGTCTGGCTTGGGGCGCGTGTTTCGAGGATGACGAGGAGGATGTAGAGGAGGCTGCAGACTGGTGGGACGGCGAGGGTGCCGACGAGGCCGAATCGGTCGCCGAGTGCGCCCATCAGGAGGGGGAAGCAGGCGGATCCAGGCATGCCCATGAGGGAGAAGTAGATGTAGAGCATGGTTGGGTCGTGTCGGGGCATGCGGCTGACGCCGTAGATCTGCATGACTGGCCAGAAGGGTGCGACGCAGATGCCGGCGAGGATGAGGAGCAGGTAGCAGGCGGGCAGCAGGAGGTGCTGGGGGAGGAGGCCAGGTCGGAGCAGGGCGAGGAGGAGGGTGACGGGGATGGCGGCGGCGGCGGCGCCCAGGAGGATCCAGCGGAGGCGCCTCGGGGTGGCGAAGACGCCTGCGGCTGTGCGTCCTGCGAACATTCCGACGGCGATGGCGCCAGTTCCGAGGCCGCCGAGCCATGGCCCCGTGTGGAACTGGAGCTGGATATAGGAGGCGGCCCAGAAGGTGAGGCCGAGTTCCGCGCCCGCGCCGATGAGCATCGCGCAGCCGCAGCGCCAGAAATGCGGGTCGCGGGCGATGGCGGCGGTGTTGCGCCAGAAGTGCTTGGAGGCCTCGCCGCCGATGGCGTCGATGGCGGTTCCAGGGGCGGCGCGCCCCAGGAACCACAGCGAGTTGAGCATGGTGACGGCGCCGAATGCGGCGAGGATGACGCGCCAGTGGACGCCGAGGGCGAGGAGCCCGCCGCCGAAGACGACGCAGAGGAAGGTGCCGACCGACCAGAAGCCGTGGGAGATGCTGACATAGCGTTCGGGGGCGTCGGGGTGGAGGTCCTGCACGAAGGGGGTGGCGAGGCCCTCGCAGAGGCCGTGGCCGATGCCTGCGACGAGCATGCACGGGAAGAGCATCCAGTAGCGCGGCATGAAGGCGCAGGCGAGAGTGCCGCCGCCCATGAAGAGCAGGCTCCAGCCCATGGAGACGCGCTTGCCGAGGCGCGCGGCGACGAGGCCGCATCCTGCGAGGACGACGGTCATGGTCATGTTTCCTGCGAAGTTCAGGGCGCCGCCGGAGGCCATGCCGCCCGCATCCAGCGGGAAGTCCAGGTCGCGGGCGACGGAGACCAGCAGCACTGGCAGGATCAGGGCGCAGCCCGCATAGACGGTAAAGGCGCAATACGCCGCGTAGTCATAGCGGCCGAAATGGAGACGGGAGGTGGGCATGGCGAAGAAGACGCGGGCCGAAGCGGCCCGCCACAGAACGCGGAGGCGCGGGGGGCGAAAAGATCGCGCGGGCGGCGCGTGCTGTGCCGCCGCATTCTTGCGGCGGAATGGAACGCGGGGGACGCGGGCCGAGAACGGCCCGCCACAGAACACAGGGACGGGCGGCTACAGTTTTCCGGTTTCGGCGAAGTCGGGGATGCGGAAGGTGTCGCCGGGGGCGATTTCGCCGATCCAGAGATCCTGGTTGGAGGGGATGGCGGCCTTGCCGTCGACGGAGAGCAGGCCCTTGGCAAGGCGCTTGACGCGGCCAAGCGGGGTCTTGGCGTCGGCGGCGAAGAGGGTCATGCCGTTTTGGACAATGGGGAGGGCGGGGATGGGGAGGCCGGCGCGGCGTTTGGCGCTGAAGGCGGGGAAGCGGAAGCGCCCGCGGATGGCGTTCTGGTCGAGGAGGGTGACGGTTCTGCGGTCGGCGCTGACTTTGCCGACGCGGTAGGCGCCGTTCCAGCCGCCGCGGACGCCGGGCAGGACGGTGAAGAGGCGTCCGGACTGGGCGAAGGCGTCGGGGAGGGGGCGGTCGAGGGTGATGGTCTCGCCGATGAGGTCGAGGGCGGCGATCTTCCCGGTGAAGGCGGGGCGGGCCTCGACGATGGCCTTGCCCTGGCGTGCGATGGCGCCGCCGTCGCGCACGCAGGCGTAGCGGACGGCGCCGCCGGCCTTGAGGAGCAGCGCGCCGGCGCCGCCGGTGAACTGGAAGCCGTCGGCTTCGAGGGCGGGTGCATCGGGGCGGAGGTTGTCGAAGAGGTAGTGGACTTCGCCGTTGTCGAAATCGAGGCGGACGAGGGTCTGCTCGGGGGTGTCGGCGAGGAGACGCACCTTGGCGATGGCGGGGCCCTTGGCCTGGTCGGAGCCGCTTTCGAAGACGGTCGCGAAGTGGGATTCGAGGCCGGGGGCGCCGGCGCGGCGGTGGACGAGGAAGGGAATCGGGCGCGGCAGGGAGGACTGGGTGCGCTGCGGCTCGCCGTCGCAGAGGATGAGTTCGCCCTTGCCGGTCAGGTGGACCTTCACGAAGACGCCGGTGGTCTTGGGATTCGCGATGCTCTTGGGGGAGGAGGGGATGAGGACGGCGGCCCCGCCGGCGAGGCGCCCGCGCCGGACATTCCACAGGAACTGGAAGCCGCTGCCGCTGTAGGAGCCGAAGGAGCGACTCTTGGCGAGTTCAGGAGCGTCGTAGAAGACGCCATTGGCTACCTTGGGGCCGGCGAGGGTACCGCCCTTCTGCGCGGCGAGGGGGATGGAGGCGGTTACGCCCTTCCCGGTGCCGTGGAGGATGTAGTCGTGCTGCTTGCCGCCCTTGATGCGGAAGCAGTCCAGGACGATGGCGCGGCCGGGTGCGGGGCAGTAGAAGAGGAGGGAGCGGCGGTAGCGGGAGAGGCCGTCGTAGACGGCGGGGGCCTCGGCGGCGATGAATTTGACCTGGGGCTCGGGCTGGTAGGCGAGGAGGACGCCGGGGGCGCTCTTCTGGCGCTTGGCGTCGACGAGGACGGTGTTGTGCGAGATGGTGTGGTCGAAGAAGCCGAAACGGCGCGGGTCGTCGGAGGAGGCGGATTCGGGGTAGCCGAGGTCGGGGAGAAGCGGGGTGAACTCGTTGAAGAGTTCGAAGTGCAGTCCGTCGCAATGCTTGTGTCCGACGTAGGCGCCCCAGCTCAGGGTGACGGCGGCGGGGCGCTTGAGGTCGCCGTTCTGGAGGTTGCCGATGCCGTAGGCGGAGAGGAGGCCGCTGCGGTATCCGAAGGCGGGGTCGGCGTAGGGCTGGGCCTTGGGGAGGAGTTCCTTCTTCTCCTGCGCAATGAAGAAGCCGGGGTGGACGTTGTATTGCAGCAGGAAGATGTTGGCGGCGGCGGCGCTGGGGAGATGGCGCAGGGCGAAGGAGATGGTCTCGTGGCTGCCGAGGGCGAATCCACGCTCGTAGAGGTTGCCGGAATCGCCGGAGGCGGGGAAGAAACGGCCGCAGAGAACGAGTTGGGCGTGGGCGCGGAGGATTCGGGCGATGAAGGGATGCCGTTCGGCATACTTGACGCCGTTGTTCTGTAGGGCCTCGCAGATGGTGGCGACATTGTTCATCCAGAGGCGGTTGTAGCCGGGGGACTCCATCGGGGTGCCATCGCCGTAGAAGTTGCAGTGGAGGGCGTAGTCAAGCGGGGTGAAATTAGTGTTGTTGCTGGGGCGGTAGTCGGTGATCCAGCGGAGCATGGCGGGGTCGTTGCCGAAGAGGCGTGCGACGGCGATGAGGGCGACCTGGTGCATGCCGAAGTTGCCGCTGTTGCGGCCGTTCTCGCTCATGATGTCGTTGGCGGCGGTGCGGAAGAGGCGGGTCTCGATGTTCGCCTTCATCGCGGCGTTGTTCTTGCCGGTGGCGGCGGCGAGTTCGGCGTCGGGCCGGTCGAGGAAGGGGCGGACCTTCCAGTAGGCGTCGGCAAGGGAGGTGATGACCCCCGTCTCCCAGATGGCGTTCTGCATGCGACCCGTATAGGAAGGAACCACCTCGGCGGCATAGCGGGACTGCTTGTTGTAGTCGAAGTCGGGGTAGAAGTCGGCGATGCGGTCGAGGACGACGAGGACGCGGCGGGCGTATGCCGGATCCTTCTTGGCCGCGTAGCGCTCGGCCATCTTCGGGATCTCCTCGATGACGAGGTCGCGGGTGAACCAGTGGTTGTAGTAGGCCACGAACCAGTAGTTGCCGCGGACGCCGGGCTTGGCGTAGCCGCGGCCGTCGTCGACATATTTCCCCTTGAGGAGAGACTTGTTCTTGAAGCCGCTCTTCCAGTATGCGACGAAATCATTGCTGGGGAAGATGTTCTTGCATTCCGGGCATTGGAGTTTGAAGGGCTTGGCGGGGTCGATGATCCAGGCGTAGCTACCGTGCTTCATGATGCCGGTGCCGCAGACGGGGCAGCCGTTGCGGCTCACGTCGAAGGCGCGCGGAATCACCGGCGGGTAGACCATGGCGCGGAACTCGGCCAGCGAATACGAGAGGGGCTGCTTCATGACGACTTTGGGACGGGCCAGGAGGGCGAGCGGGAGCAGGCAGAAAAACAGGAGGTGTGTGCGCATGGAGGGGGCGGGAGAGGGGGCTTGTTCTGTGGCGGCGGGTTTGCTCGCCCCGCGTGCCGGCGAGCTTGCTCGCCGGAATGGGTGCGGGGAGTATGTGCTGGCGGGCTTGCGCGCCAGGGGGCCTACAGGCTTCCGGTTTCGGCGAAGTCGGTGAAGTGGAAGGTGTCGCCGGGGGCGATTTCGCCGATCCAGAGATCCTGGTTGGAGGGGATGGCGGCCTTGCCGTCGACGGCGACGCGATCTTTGTCGGGGCGCTTGACGCGGCCGAGCGGCGTCTTGGCGTCGGCGGCGAAGATGGTCATGCCGTCTTTGACAAGGGGGAGGCCGGGGACGGGGACGCCGCTGCGGCGTTTCGGGCTAAAGACGGGGAAGCGGAAGTGTCCGCGGATGGCGCTCTGGTCGAGGAGGGTGACGGTTCTGCGGTCGGCGCCCACGGCACCGACGCGGTAGGCGCCATGCCAGCCGCCGGGGACGCCGGGCAGGACGGTGAAGAAACGCCCGGGGGTGGCGGCATCGGGGAGGGGGCGGTCGAGGGTGATGGTCTCGCAGGTGAGATCGAGGGCGGCGATCTTCGCGGTGAAGGCGGGGCGGGCCTCGACGATGGCCTTGCCGTCGCGGGCGATGGCGCCTCCGTCGCGCACGCAGGCGTATCGGACGGCGCCGCCCGCCTTGAGGAGCAGCGCGCCTTCGCCGCCGGAGAACTGGAAGCCGTCGGCTTTGAGGGCGGGTGCGTCGGGGCGGAGGTTGTCGAAGAGGTAGTGGACCTCGCCGTTGTCGAAGTCGAGGCGGACGAGGGTCTGCTCGGGGGTGTCGGCGAGGAGACGCACCTTGGCGATGGCGGGGCCCTTGGCCTGGTCGGAGCCGCTTTCGAAGACGGTCGCGAAGTGGGATTCGAGGCCGGGGGCGCCGATGTGGCGGTGGACGAGGAAGGGGATGGGGCGCGGCAGGTGGGCACTGGTGCGCTGGGGCTCCCCCTCGCAGAGGATGAGTTCGCCCTTGCCGGTCAGGTGTACTTTCATGAAAACGCCGGTGGTGTTGGGATTCGCGATGCTCTTGGGGGAGGAGGGGATGAGGACGGCGGCGCCGCCGGTGAGGCGCCCACGCCGGACGTTCCCCAGGAACTGGAAGCCGCTGCCGCGGTAACCGGAGTAGTAGCGGCGCTTGGTGAGTTCGGGGGCATCATAGAAGACGCCGTTGGCCACGTTGGTGCCGGCGAGGGTGCCGCCCTTCTGTGCGGCAAGGGGGATGGAGGCGGTGGCGCCCTTCCCGGTGCCGTGCAGGATGTAGTCGTGCTGTTTGCCGCCCTTGACGCGGAAGCAGTCCAGGACGATGGCGCGGCCGGGTGCGGGGCAGTAGAAGAGGAGTGAGCGGCGGTAGCGGGAGAGTCCGTCGTAGACGGCGGGGGCCTCGGCGGCGATGAACTTGACTTGGGTCTCGGGCTGGTAGACGCGCAGGATCCCGGGGGCGCTCTTCTGGCGGCTGGCGTTGACGAGGACGGTGTTGTGCGAGTTGGTATGGCTGAAGAAGCCGAAGCGGCGCGGGTCGTTGGCGGAGGCGGTTTCGGGATAGCCCAGGTCGGGCATGAGCGGGGTGAATTCATTGAAGAACTCGAAATGCAGGGCGTCGGCGTGCTTGTGGCCGACGTAGGCGCCCCAACTTAAGGTGATGGCGGCCGGGCGGTCCAGGTTTTCGTTCTGGAGGGAGCCGATGCCGTAGCCGGTGAGGAGGCCGCTGCGGTAGCCGAAGTCCGGGGTGGCGCAGGCGCGGGCCTTGGGGAGCAGTTCCTTTTTCGTCGTCGCGTCGAAGGCGCGCGGAGAGGTCTTGTCCAGGAACAGGAAGAGGTTGGCGGCGGTGGGAGTGGGAAGATGGCGCAAGGCGAAGGCGATGGTCTCGGGACTGCCGAACGGGTAGAAGCGTTCAAAGAGGTTCCCGAAGTCGCCGGAGGAGGGGACGAAGCGCCCGCAGAGGAGGAGCTGGGCATGGGCGCGAAGGATGCGGGCGATGGCAGGATGCTGCGCGGCGTAGGGGATGCCGATGTCCTGGAGGGCTTTGCAGATCGTGGCGACGTTGTTGAGCCAATGGCTGTTGTAGCCGGGGGACTCCATGGCGGCGCCGTCGCCGTAGAAGTTGCAGTGGAGGGCGTAGTCGAGGGGCGTGGAGCTGTGGATCCTGCAGGGGCGGTAGTCGGTGATCCAGCGGATCATGTCGGGGTCGTTGGCGAAGAGCCGTGCGATGGCGATGAGGGCGACCTGGTGCATGCCGAAGTTGCCGCGGTTGCGGCCGTTCTCGCTCATGATGTCCTCGGCGGCGGTGCGGAAGAGGCGGTTTTCGATGTTCGCCTTCATCGCATCGTTGTCTTTGCCGGTGGCGGCGGCGAGCTCGGCGTCGGGGGTGTCGAGGAAGGGGCGGACCTCCCAGTAGACGCGGGCAAGACAGGTGACGAGGCCCGTCTCCCAGATGTGGTTCTCCATGCGCCCCGTGTAGCTGGAATCGACCTCGGCGGCGTAGTCGGACTGCGTGTTGTAGTCGAAGTCGGGGTAGAAGTCGGCGATGCGGTCGAGGACGACGAGGGCGCGGCGGGCGTACGCGGCATCTTTGTTGGCGGCGTAGCGCGCGGCCATGCGGGGGAGTTCCTCGTGGATGAGGTCGCGGGTGAACCAATGGTTGTAGCAGGCGACGAACCAGTAGTTGCCCTTGACGCCGGGCTTGGCGTAGCCGCGGCCGTCATCGACGTATGTCCCCTTGAGAAGGGACTTGTCCTTGAAGCCGCTCTTCCAGTAGGCGGCGAAGTCGTTGTCGGGGAAGACGGTCTTGCATTCCGGGCACTGGACCTTGAAGGGCCTGGCGGAATCGATGATCCAGGCGTAGCCGCCGTGCTTCATGATGGCATCGCCGCAGACGGGGCAGCCGCGGATACTCACGTTGCCGGCGCGCGGGATTTCCGGCGGGTAGACCATGGCGCGGAAGTCCGCCAGCGAATATTCAAGCGGTGCCTTGAAGGGGACTTTGGGGCGGGCCAGGAGGACGAGCGGAAGCAGCAGGAACAGCAGGAGGCGGGTGCGCATGGTTGGTTAACGTTGGAGGATGGGGGTTTCGCGGATGCCGGCGAGTTTCCAGTCGCCGCTCTTTTCGTCGAGGACATACTGGAACTCCAGGTGATAGAGCTGGTCGGGGCGGAAGTTGACGCCCGCCTTGGACTTGGCTTCGACTTTCACCTCGCATTCGGCGACGGCATGGGTGTCGTCCTTCGGGGTGACGGTGATGTCGTATGGAGTGATGGAGAGGGATTCGAGGAAGGTGCGGCCGCGCCAGGCGAGGCTGGCGAGGTCTTCGGCGGAGATGCCCTCCTGCTTGAAGATCTTGTCGACCTGGATGTCGAGTTTGGGGGCGAGGTAGGAGCCGAGCAGGGTGAACTTGGCGGCGGAGGCGATGTTTCCCTCGCCCGCCTCCTTGGAGGCAGTATGGGCGAGACCCTCCACGGCCTTGCGGAGGATGTATTCGACGGAGTGGGTGTAGTGCCAGTACCAGGCGCCTGCGGCGACGAGCAGGAGGATGGCGACGGCGGCGACGGCGGTGCGCTTGTTCATGGCTGCTCCAGGTGTCGGATGACGGAGATGATGTCGCCCGCCCCGATGACGGCGACGAGCTGCGGGGCGGCGGCTGCTGCGAGGAGGGCGCGGATTTCGGCGGCGAGGGCGGCGCCGTCGCAGGGGGCGGTGCGGGCGGAGCCTGGTCGGCGGGCGTTGACGGCGTCGGCGAGGCGCCGCGGATCGGCGTCGGCGATGGCGTCCTCCCACGCGAGGAAGGGGGTGACGACGACGGTGTGCGCGGCATGCCGCGCGAGGAGTTCGGCGAAGCGCCCGCCATAGCGGAGGAGGCGCTCGGGGCGGTGGGGCTGGAAATAGACGGTGAGCTCGTGGCCGGGATACTGTTCGCGCAGGGTGGCGAGGGTCGCGGCGAGTTCGGTGGGATGGTGGGCGTAGTCGTCGACGACGACATGGCGCCCGTCCCGCGAGACGCGGTGCAAGGTGAGGCGGCGCTGGACGCCTGGGAAGGTCGCGAGGGCGGCGACGGCGCGGTCACGGGCGACGCCGAGGTGTTCTGCGGCGGCGACGGCGATGGCGGCGTTGGCGCGGTTGTGGCGTCCTGGGACGGGGAGCGCGGAGAGGTCGGCGGCGTCGGCGGCCTCCGTCGGGAGCGCCTGCAGCCGCGTCGCGTCGCGGAGGATGCGCCTGAGGTCGGGCGTGTCCCAGGTCAGGGTGGCGAGGGAGTGTCGGGCGAGGGTGGCGAAGGAGCCTTCCAGGGCGTCTGTGCCGCCGATGGCCCAGGAGTGGTCGTCGTCGACATTGAGGATGACGGCGAGGTCGGGGAGGAGCAGTTCCTGGGTGCGGTCGCTTTCGTCGGCCTCGGTGACGAGGATGTCCCAGCTGGCGGCGGCGGCGGTTCGTTCCCAGCCGTTGACGGCGCCGCCGACCATGAAGCCAGGGGTGCGCCCGCAGGCGCGGAGGATATGGGCGAGCATCGCGGTGGTCGTGGTCTTGCCGTGGGAGCCCGCGACGGCGACGACGCGCTGGAAGCGCGGCGCGACGCGGGCGAGGAACTCGCCTCTGCGGCACTGCGGGATGCCTCGCCGCGCGGCCTCCTGGCGCTCGGGGTTGTCGGAAGGCACGGCGGAGGAGTAGACCAATAGTTCGGTGGCGGCGGGCAGCGGCGCATCCTGTCCGACATGCACCTCCGCGCCGAGTTCGCCCAGCCGCCGCAGCAGCGCGGAGTCGACAAGGTCGCTGCCTGAGACGCGGGCGCCCGCGTCCAGGGCGATCTGGGCGAGGCCCGCCATGCCGACCCCGCCGCAGCCGCAGAAGTGGATGTGGTTCCAGGGGAGGGCGGAGGCGGCGGCGCGCGGCGACTTCGCGTCGCACGCGGGCCACGGCGAATAGACGAGCAGCGGCGGCGTGCCAGCGGGAAACTGGAGGGAGAAGGCGTCGCCGAGGGCCTCGTTCAAGGTGCCGTTCCACCAGCGCTCCAGGCGGAGTTTATGGAGGGGGTAGGCGAGGCCGCGCGCGGTGATGGGCTGCGAGGCGTCGGCGGAGAAGATGGAGACCTGCTGGCCAGGGCGGCAGGGGATGGTGGCGCTCTCGGGGACTGCGGTGAAGGCGCCGTAGTCGGTCCAGAGGCGCACGCGCGGCGTCTCGCGGGCGAAGTCGAAGAGGAGCGAGAGGTTGCCGAGGGTGTGGTCGTCCCGCTTGCCAGTCGCGCCCAGGATCAGGATGTCGTCGACCCAGCCGCGTCCGACGGTGACGCGGAAGGCCTTCGAGAGGTCGTTGGTCTCCTGTTCGGGGATGCAGACGATGCGCTCCGGCCAGGCGCGGCGCACGCTCTCGGGCAGGCTGTCCAGATCGCCGACGACCAGATCCGGCACGCGCAGCTTGGAGGCCAGCAGCGCCTCCGCCGCGCCGTCGCAGCAGACGACGTGCTCGGCGGCGGCCAGCGCCTCCCGCAGGCGCGACGCGCGCGGGAAATCACCATTGGCCAGAATGACAGTGGACATGGGGTGGATGCAACGATGGATCCTGGGTCATCCAAGGCCCCGCCTTGCTTGGAAATCCCTTTGATCCCTTTGATCCCTTGAATCCCTTTGATCCCTTCCTCACCAGTTCATCAATTGCGCGACATGTGGGACGATGGGGCGGAGGAGTTCCTTGATCGCGTCGGAGTACTGGCGGATTTCCCACTGGGCGTGGGGGCTGCTGCGCAGGGCGATGAACTTGAGGAGGTTGCCGAGGTCGACGGTGGCCCAGAAGGTGGTCATGAGATTCTGGGGGAGGACGCCTCTGGCCTGCTCGCGGCAGACGCCCTGGGCGAGGAGCTGCTCGTAGACCTGGAGGGCGGCGCGGTTGGCGGCGTCGATGGCCTGGCGCGCGGCGGCCTGGTCGAGGGTAGGCGGGGCCTCGACGGAGGCCTGGCGGTCGTTGTCGGCCTGCGCATGGATTTCAGGCGGGACGTAGAACTCGAGATCCTCCTCGGTATAGCGTCGGGAGATTTCGTTGTAGGACCAGGTGCGGTGGCGGTGCCACTGGGAGCGCACGAATAGCGGGCAGTGGACGAGGAAGGTGAAGGTCATGTGCTCGAGCGGCGAGGTGTGCTGGTTGTCCAGCAGATACTTGAGCAGCTTGACGTCGCGCTCGTCCATTTCGCTGCGCATCTTGCCGAAGGAGACGCGGGCGGCGTTGACGATGGTGGCCTCGTCCCCCATGCGGTTGACGAGGCCGATCCAGCCCTGTCCTCCGAGCACCATGACATGCTGCGGGGGTGGCACGTTGACATTCTGCAGTCCTGGCATCTGGGGTGTCCTCCGTGGGTTATTTGTCCTTGAGATGGGGTTCCATGTAGTCGATGCAGCCGTTCATGGTGGCGAGGCGGCCATAGTCGGCCTCGGGGACCTCGATCTTGTAGCGCTTGCGCAGTTCCATGACGACATCGAGGAAGTCCATGGATTCGAGGGTGCCCTTGAGGCTGTCGTCAAGGCCGAAGCCCTTCCAGTCGACGTCGGGGTTGATGTCGGTGAGGATGTCGATGACAGCCTCGTGGATTTCTTCGCGGGTCATGCTTGCTCCTGGAGTTTGGTGATGATGGTGACGCAGTTGATGCCGAGCATCCCGAAGGAGTTGTTCAGGATGGCGTCCACCTGCGGGATCTCGGACGGCGTGTTGAGGGCCAGGTTCGGGAGGGCGCAGGCGGGGTCGAGGTGCTCGACGTGGATGGTGGGGTGGACGACATGGTCCTGGAAGGCAGGGAGGTTCCCCGCGAGTTCCAGGGCGGCGGCGGCGCCCATGCAGTGCCCGATGAAACTCTTGGTGTTGTTGAACCAGGTGTTCGGGCAGTGGTCGCCGAAGACGGCGCGGAGGGCGGTGCACTCCTTTTCGTCGCCTGCGCGGGTGCCAGTGGCGTGGGTGCTGACGATGGAGATCTCCTCGGGGGCGAGCCCCGCGCGCTTCAGGGCCCCGGCGATGCACTGGGCCTGGCGCTCGGAGTTGGGGAGGACGGCGTCGGTGGCGTCGGAGTTGTAGCACCATCCTGCGAGTTCGCCGTAGATGCGGGCGTTGCGGGCGCGGGCGTGGTCGAGGCGCTCGAGGGTGAAGACCGCGCCGCCCTCGGAGATGACGATGCCGTTGCGGTCGAGGTCGAACGGCCGCGAGGCGAAGGCGGGGTCCGCATGGCGCGCGAGGGCGTTCTGGGCGGCGAAGGCGGCGAAGATCCCGAAGGTGGCGGGGCTTTCGGAGACGCCGCCCGCGAAGGCGAAGTCGACTTCGTCGAGGAGGAGCTGCTGGGCGCCCTGCACGAGGCCGAGGTTGCCTGCGGCGCAGGCGCCGCCGATGGTGAAATGCGGGCCCGTGATGCCGAAGCGCACGGTCACCTCGCCTGCGGGGTTGTTGGCGACGGTGCGGGGGTTGTGGTGGTGCGACCAGTAGCGTGTGTCGTAGCCATATTGGCTGATTTCGTGGATTTCGTTTTCGGTTTCGGCGTTTCCGTGTTCGGTGATGCCGAGGAAGACGCCAGTGCGCGCGGGGTCGAGGTCGCTCCAGGCGAGCCCGCTGTCCGCGAGGGCCTCGCCAGTGCAGTAGATGGCGATGGAGCCCGCGCGGGTGCCGTTGCGGAGGTCGCGGCGCTTCTGGTATTTCAGGGCGTCGAAGTCGCAGAGGCCTGCGGGGGCGGGGCCGAAATAGCGCATGTCCACGGTGCGCACGCCAGACCGTTCGTTGAGGAGGCCTTGCCGGAAGTCGGCGAGGCCGTTGCCGTTGGGGGCGGTCAGGCCGACACCAGTGATGACGATGCGTTCATGGGGGGGCTTGGGGAGGCGGCTGTTCATAGGGGGAATGAAAATGGTTTTTCCTGTAATATAACCGCCTCGCCGTGGGAAAGGGGCGGGCGGCGACAAAAAACCATCGGCGGGGCCTCGTGGAAAATCGCCGCGCGGGTTGTTGGTCTTGGAAGACGTGCTACATTGACAAGCGGACATGGCAGGGGGCTGTCGCGCGGCCGCGCCGCAACGAGCATTCCAGGCCCCGCCCACACTTCCACGAAGGAGATCCCCATGGTTTTCGGACTTTTGAAGGACATCAAGAACGGCGAATACCGCACGATCGCCACTCCAGGCGAGATCGCCACGATTGTCGCGGACGGGCACCAGGCGCTGGTGCAGAGGGGGGCGGGCGAGCGCTGCGGCTTTTCCGACGCGGCATACGAAAAGGCGGGCGCGGAGCTGGTCGGCACCATGGAGGAGATCTACGCGCGCGCCGGATTCGTCACCAAGGTGAAGGAGTTCGAGCCGTGCGAGTACGGCCTCATCCGCGAAAACCAGATCGTCTTCACCTGCATCCATCCCGCCGCGCACCCCGCCGAGGTGGACGCATTGCTGAAGAGCAAATGCATCGCCTTCACGGCGGAGGACTGCCACCGCTACGGCTCGCCCAACTGCGAGGCGGCGGGCAAGCAGGGCGCGCTTTTCGGGCTGGAGTCGATGCTCACCACCAACGGCGGCAAGGGCAAGTTCGTCGGCGGCCTCGCGGGCGCGCCTGGCATGAACGTAGTCATCCTCGGCGGCGGCATCGTCGGCAAGAGCGCCCTGCAGGTGCTCCACGCCCTGGGCGCGCACT
>JAEEGL010519364.1_pt1 | contig 19935 bp, 5 predicted proteins | sample 9134231 | NCBI WGS metagenome assembly JAEEGL01 (sample SAMN16246548, study PRJNA631951) | gut metagenome | biome: gut microbiome; feature: rumen; material: fiber-attached | host: Bos | place: Iran: Karaj | collected 2018-10 | reverse complement strand
TTTTTTATTCCATTCTTTCTTTGATAATAATGAAGGATTTTCTAATCTTATATCATCATCTTTTTGAAAATGTAATAAAACTTTTACACTTTGTGGTCTTTTTTGATATTTAAATTTAGGATTTTTTACTTTTTCCATATATATATTTTTATATTTTTTTTTTTTAATGAATAATAAAGTTTTTAAAAAATTATTTAATTATAAATTAATATTTTTATTCAACAAATCCTAATTTAATACTATTAAATGATGAAAAACTATGCTTTGAATAGGGTAATAATATTGTAATTGGCTTTATATTATTTTTATATTCTAATAAATTTTCTTTATTAATATTTAATAAATTAATTTCATTTTTTAAATTTGATTTATAAAAGCATTCTTTTATATTTTTAAATAAAATTACTTCATCTAAATAACCATCAGGATATTTTTCAGGAAAAATCATTATTAAAAAAATAAATAAAAATAAAGCATCATAACTAAAACTTATAGTTGAAAACAGATTTTCACAAACTAAAATTTGTATATTTTTTTGAAAATACATTTGACTTAAAAAATAAACCAAAAAAATCGCAATTATTATCCTTAATAAAGAATAAATAAATGTAAATATAATAAATGATTTTAATTTATATATTTTATATTTATAAGCATCAATATTTATAATGTAATCTTTATATAAATTTATTTGATTTTTTAAATCTTTTAATAATTTTTTCCTTGATCTTAAAGCAATAATTAATAAAGTTGCATATTCAAAACATATTTTAACTTCTCTTAAAAAAATAATTAAAAAAGTCATATTTATTAAAAAGAACATTAAAATAAAATAATCAATAATAATTTCAAATATAAAAACAATACAATAATAAGTATTCAATAACAAAATAATTTCAGGGGAAAAAGTTAAAGACATAAAACCAGAAAGTAAAAGAAATAAAAGACTAAAAAATATTGCTTTATAACTACAATAAAAAAAATAAGAAATAAAAGGCATAATTGGGGCTGATAAAGATAAAATTTGCATAATTCCTAATTTTAAAAAGTAAGAAGGTAAATTTAAAGTTATTAAATGTATTGGTAATAAGTAGATTGCTCTATTATTTTTTTTTGAACATGAAATTATCAGTTTTAAAACAAAATAACTTATTATTAATGAAAAACAAAAAATTAAAACTGTTATTATATTTATTGGACTATCCGAAAAATTAAACATTTCTCTTATTATTTTTTCAACATAGTCAATTTTTTCCATTTATAATATTTTTTATAAAAAATTCTTATTATAATAAATTGATCTTTTTGTATGACATCATATGAATATAAATAACAATAAGAATTTCAATTATTTTTATTTAAAACTAAAATGTATTTATTTTTTTGTTCTTATTATTTTTATAATAATAATTAATTTTAATAATGAATTTAAAATATTTTTTAGTTAAATTGTTTTAAAATTTTTTAATAAAATTTGAAAATTCATGCTCAAAAAAATATATAATTTATATATATTTATATTAAGAATCATTAATCAATAAAAAAGTATTTTGATTAATTATTAAATAATTCATTAAATCTAAAATATTAATAAGATAATATTATAAATAATAATAAATGTTTGAACTAAATATATAAATATAAGATTCATCAAAAGGAATAAATAATTATTCTAAATATTGAAAATATATTATTATTATTATTCATTTTTTTAAATATTTTCTTCATTTTTTTTCCAATTTTATTAATTAATTCTACTTTTTTTATGATTAAGTTTGTTTTATCTTTATTATTTATTATTTTATTTTATATTCTTTATTAATTTATTAATTATAATATCATTATCATGTTTTATTTTAACCTTTTCTTTATTAATTCATTAAATTATTGTTTTTTGTTTTAAAAATTCTTTTACTTTCCTTTTCATTTCAAATGTATTTTAAAAAATAATGAATTGAAAAATAAAATTTCCAAATTATTCATTAACATTGAGATATTCATTATAAAAATGAATTTAGAAATTAGGAAAATATCAGCATCATACATTTTTGAATATGATTTCCTTTTAGAATAAAAAAAATACAATTTAAATAATTTCATATAATAAATGTCTAATTCATCTAAATTTAGAATAAATAAAAAAAACTTTCAATTAAATATCCATAATTATATATTGATATATTATTTTTTCATTTTAAATCATAATAATAAATGAAATAATATTATTGGCATTATTGAAAATACTTTAAAGTTTTATATTGTTAATAATTAAATTTACAAAAATATCATATTTATTTATTTATAGTTGATGAACTAATAACAAAATTAATATTATTAATGTTAATTTATAATATTTTCAACTATAAAATTAAATTTCATTTAAAGAACTGGAATTAATTTCAATATCTTTTATATTAATTGTTTATAGTATAATGTATTATTATATATTAAAGATAATTTTACATTAACATAAAAAATAAAGAAAAAACTGGTAATCATTCTTCTTAATAAAGATTAAATAAATGTGAATATAATTTATCTATTATATATTTATAATCATCAATCTTTATAATGTCTAATCTTTATATGAATTAAGTTATTTTTATCATTTTTTTTTATTTTTATTATTTAATAAAAAAGTAATTCAATAAATATATTAAAGTATTATTTTTAAGATTATATATTTTTTTATTATTTTTCTTTTTGTTGGAACAATAGGGAACGCATTAATAAAAATTAATTTTTATTAATGATGCTGAAATTCCTTTTAATTTTGTCAAATATAATTGTTATAGATATTTTTATTAATCTTTTCACTTAAAAATATAAGACGTGATTGTTCAAATTTTTTTTATTAAATGAATATTATAAACTACCATTAGGTAATTAATTTATGGGTTAATTTTTTAAATAAAATTAAATTAATTTTTTATAAATTAAATTATCAAAAATAGATTTTTTAATAATTAAATGATAAAATAGGAATTATATTCATTATTTTTAATTTTTTAATGTCAAATATAAAAAACATTTCATTTTCTCTTTTAATTTACTTAATCTACTTTATTAAAAGTATAAAAACAATCAATCAAAATAACTTAAGAAAAAATGCAGAACAAGAAGAATCAGAAAAAGAGGAATTTATAGAAGAAGAAACTGAATTAGAAATAATATATGAATTAAGAAAAAATACAGAGTATATTCATATACAAAATAATTTATTACAATATTTTCAAATTGGATTTATTTCTCAAATTAATCTTTCAAGAATTAAATCAATTACATATAACATATGGAATGATGAAAATTTTATTTCAATTCCAAATTCTAATTTAAGTTTAGATTTATCTCAAACAATTATTATTATTCATGATATTAATCTTAACATTTCAACATCTGATATTCAATTTATTTTTAATATTATTGATGTAAATGATAAAACTTATATTTATAACTTAATTACTTATTCTATAAATTCATTTGATTATGAAATAAGTTTTCCAATTCCATTTATTCAAAATAGTGAAAATATAATAACGATAACTGAGAAAAATAACAATTATGATTTTAAATATTTAAAAAAAATTATTTTATTAAATAGATATAATGAAGAAATTTCTTTTAGTAATTTTACCATTAAAAATAATATTTTACAATTAAAATTATATTTAGTTCAATATGATAAATATATAATAAAATCATTAATAGAAAATGATAAAAGTATAAAATCTTTTGATAATGAAGAATATATTTTACAAGATTTTTTTTTAGAAAATGATATTTTTCCAATTAATTTAAATACAGAAAATATAATAATAACATTAAATTTATTATCAGAAGACAATATAATTAATAAAGAAGAAAAAATATATTGTAGGATTTTAGAAACGATTTTATGTTCAAATCAAAAAATTGAAAATAATAAAATTTTAATAACATATGAAATAAATAATAAATCTCCATTTTCATTAACTTTAATTGATATTGATACTAATAATGAATATAAAATTTATTTTGTAACATATAACTTTAATAATAATATAAATAAATTATGTATTATTTCAGATGATATTAAAAATGTAGAATATCAAAATAAAAATACTTATTTTTCAATAAATACTCCTGAATATATTAATAGAAATTTTACTAGTTTAATTGATAATAAATATTATCTTACTGTTTCATCTATTTCAAATGAAATTACTATTTATTTTAGAAGAGAAAATATTATTAATATGGAAATTAAAAATTATTCTAAATTAATTTTAATTGATAATACTTTAATTCAAAATATTACCTTCGATGATTTTTTATTTAGCATATTTGATTATAATAAATTAATATTAGTTTATCCTATAAATTTAAATACAATATTAGATTCACAAAATTTACAATTAACATTTGAAAATAAAATAAATAAAGAAGATTTTTCAACAATATCTTTAATAAATTTAGAAAATAAAAATACAGACGAATTTATTTTTGATAAGGACAATTTAGATGGGTCTTCAAATAAAATTTCAGGTAAAGTTGCATTATCAAAACCTTATGAAAATCAATATTTAAATATATCAATAATTAATCAATGTTTAGATATATATATTGAAAACGATGTTTACATAAAAAATACATATTTATATTTGATAGATGAAATAAATAATACTTATTTCTGTTATGAAAATTCATATTCACAAACTTTTATTATAACTTTACACAGAGAATTAAATACTTCTTTATTTTCAGACCCTTATCTTAAATTAATTGATGTTTCAAATGGAAAAGAAATTGATACTAAAATTAATTTAAAGGATCTAGGTGATAAAAATTTCTCTTTTGAAATTAGAGCTTATGATATAGAAATAGGAAAATATAAAATTTATTTGAGAGGAATAAATAAAAGTAATGAAGAAGATATTCAATTAAGTGAAATTTCTGATTTTGAAATTTATTTTGTTGAATATGAAATACAAATTAAAGAAAATACTGAAAATTATTTAATGATTAATGGAATGAAATTAGAAAACATTGAAATTAAATTAGAAAAAGAAATTATAATTGAACAAATTAATAATATTATTTTAAAATTACAAAATGGTTCTGAAATTGAAATGAGTAATTATTCTCTTATTTATAATGGAGAAATATTAATTGTTGATACTTCTGATATTAATTTTGATAAAATTGGAACTTATAATTTTACAGTTAATGATATACAAAAAAATCAAAATTCTGTTAATTTTTATGTTATAACAAAAAATATTTTTTCTTTAAGTAATAATATTTTCTTCATTAATGATAAATTAAATCAAATTGAATTAAATATTAATTTATTGACTGATAATTTTCAAACTATTAATAATTTAGAACTTAATGCGACTAATTTTAGAAATAGATTTTATATTAAAGAAAATAATGAAATAAGTAAATTAAATTGTCCTTTAAATAAAGTATCTACTCCTAATATAAAATGTTATTATGATATATTAAATAAACATATTGGGAATAAAATATATATTTATTATAGTAATTTTGGAACTAATTTTGGAAATGAAATTGAATTATATATTTTTTATTACTCAATTGAAAATTTTTGTCAACAAATTATTTCAAGTTCTTCTTTTAGTAATATAATTATTAAAATATATTCTTTTCAAAATTCAGAAAATGAATTTTCATTAACTTTTAAAGTTAATGATACTCAAACTGATTATAGTTATGATAATACTAATTTTGTTTATAAAATTAATTATACACCTGACAATATTTCAACTGATTCAAAAATTAAATTAATAATATTTAATAATAGTAAAGAAATTTTTAATGAAAATGTTATTTATCTTTTAAATGATTTAATAATTTTAACAACTTCCTCTACATTAATTAATAATAAAAATAATGAAGTTATTAATATATCATTTAGTAATAATTTTTTATTTGATAATGAAGTTACAAGTATATATTTAATAAATAGTCAAAAAAAAAAACTAATTCCAAATAAAGTAAATTTATTATCAAATAAAGCAATGTCTCTTAATTTTGATTTATTTGATTATGAATTTAATTTTTCAAATGATAATGAAAAAATATTTAATTTATATTATATAAGTTATTGTGGGAATGAAATATCATTAAACACTCAAATTACAATTGATAAATCTATACCCGTTTTTAATATAGAAAAAACCATATATTTTAATCAATTAGTAAATAATGAATATCCATATGTAAATATAACTATTAAAATGAAAAATTATAATGTATCAAATGTGTATTTATATTATAATAAAAATTCAAATTCTAATAATATAAGAATACAAACAGTAAATTATGAAACAAATTCATATTATTTAATAACAAATGAATTAGGTTATTATACTTTTAAATATTCTTTAGGAAATCATAATGATATTTCAAGCTTATCATATAATGTTTATATTATTGAAAATATAACAGAAATTTTTTATAATTATTCTCTTGATAATATTAATGAATGTTATTATTATAAACAAAATAACGATTTTTCAATCTCCCTTAAGTCATATAATAGAATAAATTATAATAATATTGATGTGAAATTCTTAAATATAAATAATAATAATTTATATACTTTTGAAAAAAGTACAAATAACCTTTATATATTTTCATATAATGAAGGAGAATTTTTAAAAGACTCAATTATGAATATTATAATAACAGAAAATGATATAATAATATATCAAGAACTTCAAAATATAACATTTGTAGATTTAATAACCCCATCATATATAATAGATGGATATTTAGAATTTACTTTCTTATTAAGTTCAAATATAAATAAATGTTACTTTTCATTTAATTATTTCTTATTTAGAACAATAAAAAATGATGCTCAAATTACTGATCAATTTTTTGAGATAAATTGTGTAAATAATGAATGTTTTCAAACATATACTAATGATAGATTTTATAATTTTGGTTTTCAAGTTATGGAATATAATAGTATTACAATTTCTAATATTTTTTCTTCTGTTGAATTTAGCACTGAAAAAAATATTTTATTCTGTGAAAAATATGGTAATTTTATAACAGACAACAATAATAAAAGAAGTTATCAAATTTGTTTAAATAGTGATAAATATTATTTAGGCTTAATTGATTTAATTCAAGTTTTGAATAATGATGATGATGAAGTTATTCAATATGAAAATGCTTTAAGTTTAATAAACGATTATAGAAAATATAAATTTACTTTTAATAATCAGACAAATAAAATTTATATTAATATTGTTCATAAATCTAATAAAAAAGTTTATTCTATTAAAAAAATAATTGATAATAATAATAATGAAGAAGAAATTTATAATTTAGAAATTAATATTCCTTTATTTATAAATGCAATTTCTGATAAGGTTTTAAATTATTATCTTGATTATACTGTATATATTGAATTTAATATTGAATTAAATCATCAATATAAAATTGATTTAATTGAATTATACTATACTCATTTTAATGGAAAAAATGTTACAATTGCCTCATTTAATAATAATACATTTACAATAAAAGAAAATATTATTTATATTAATATTAAAAGTCAATCAATTAATTTGTCCAAAAATTATTTCAGATTTAAATCAATATCAAATGATATTTTTGATTATGATACAGAAAATTATTTAATAATAGATAATAATGAAATATCATTAATTGAAAATTCTATGAAATTAAAAATAAATTCTAATCCAAATTGGATAAAAATACCATTTAATAAAAAAATATATCAAGGAAAATTTGAATCAGTAGAATATGAAGAAGAAAAATCATTAATATATTATTTTCCATCAGATAATTATTCAATAATAATGATTAATACAGAAGAAAATAATATTAAATTTAATGAAATTGGCAATAAAACAATATCAATAATAAATTATTTAAATAATTCTATAATATATAAATATGAAATAATAATAGAAAGTGAACCAAAAATTATAATAAATTCAAAATTAAATTTAATAAATATTGATTCTAATTATAAACCTATAACACAAATATCCTTTAATGATGCTGAAATAAAAAAAATCTTTTCAAATGTAAATGGAAATTTTACTTTATTAAATAAGGATAATAAAACAGGAAATTATATGTACATTCCAAAAGATAATAATGAAATTGTTACTTTATATTATATTGATAATTCTAATAGGATTAATGAATATTATTCAGAGAAGATTATATATTTTTCTGATATACATTATATTCTTGATTTTAATTTTGAAAATTGTTTGTCTAATTATGATGAATATTATGAATTAAAAATTGACATTGCTGATAGATATAAAAATATTTTAAAAATGGATGATTTTATTTTTAAATTTGATTCAAAAGATTTAGAATATGATAATAAAAATAAAATTTTAAATATTACAATTAATGAAAAAAATAATAATATTTTTCAAATTTATTTAAAACATAAAAATACATTAATATATTATGAAAAGATTACTATTACTAATATTGATAAACAAATTTTAAATTGTTCATTTTATAATTCAAGTTCAAAAACAGGGAAATTAATATTTAAAAATTCAAAGTGTTTATTAAATTCAAGTAAATTCAAAATAAATAGCGATGATAATTCTGATATTCCAATTTCTTGTTCTTTAAATTCAACAGAAAATATATTATATTGTGAATATGATACATATCATTTAAATGAAAAATATAATTCAAAAAATATTTTTACAACAAAATATTATTTATTATATAATAATAAAGAAATTGACTATTTTTATTTATGTAAAAAACTAACAGAAACAAAATTTAATATTTCAATTCCTGCATATAATTATATTGGAAATAATATTGTTAATATTACTTCAAATGAATATAATATGTCATTTATAAATAAAGTAAATTATACAAATGGTTATAAAAATGTTTCTGAAAAATTTATAAGTGTTGAAAATAATTCATTAAGTTTAAGTATTATTTTAGATAAATATAATACAGAATATTCAATTATTTCTTTTAATAATGTTTTTGGTGAATATATTTTTTTTGATAAAAATGATTATATAATTAAAGTTAATGAACCAAAATTTAATATTGAAGAAGAAATATTTTTAATTGAAAAAAATTCAAATTCAAAGGAGATATCTTTTACAATTAATTTTAATAATTCAAATGATTTAGAACTTTTTAAAAATGCAATTTATATTGGAGAAAATAAATGTGATCAAACTAATAATAATATTTTTAAATGCAATATTACAGAAGATAATCCAGATAATGTTACTTTAAAAGTAGAAAATATAAATAATAATTCAATTAATTATTTAAAAATAATTCCATTTGGATATTATAATATTAAAAATCCTCCTATAAAATGTTTTATTTATCCTTTTATAAATTCAGATTTTACTGAGATAACAATTAATGTTGAGACTAATTTAGATTTAAAAGAATTATATTTAAATTTTTCAAATTTTATTCTTATTTCTAATTCATCTTCAAATAATAATAAATATATATATTCATTTACTATTTCAAATAATTATATTTTTTCATATGGTATTTCATATATAAAAATTAATAATTTTCCATTACCAAATCAAGAATATAATTTTATAAAAAGATTAAAATCAACAGTCAATGAAATTGAAGTATATTCAAATATATATAATCAATATATAAAATTATCTTTTACAGAAAAAGAAAATTTGAAAACAATATATATAGATGATAAAGCATATAATACAAAATATAATAATGAATTTATAATTGAAAAAGTAAATTTTGAATCAAAAAAAGATGTTTATTATATTGATGAATGTAATAATAAAACTTCTATTGATAATTTGATTTTAAAAAAAAGTGATACAACACCAGATTATAAAATTTCATATTTATCAAATACTAAATTATCAAATAGTCAAACTGGAGAAAATAGAAAAATAGAAGTTACTTTTTCAAATGATATTGATATTTTAAACGATTTTTCAGTAGTTTTAATTGATAGATTTAATTCTTCTAGAAATTTTACTTTGGATAGTGAATTAATATCATATAAAGGAGAAAGTAATAGAAAAAATTTAAAATTTTATTTCAAAAATAACTGTACTAATGAAACTTGTGGAAAATATTTTATTTATACAAATGGAGTTTTATGTCCTTATATTTTTTCTTTTTATTCTGAAATGATTTTAAAGGAAGATTCTGGAACATATTATATTAATTCAAATTTAAAAAATATAATGATTCCTTTTAAAGAAGATGTTATTTTATCTAAAAGTTTTATTTCAAAAGTAACATTTTATGATTCAAAAAATGAAATTAACATCTCCGATTATTTTTTTAATTATATTGAATTAAAAGATACAAATAGTAATTTAATTAAATATGAAGTAATTCAATTAAATTATGATTTTGATTTTACAGTAAATAATGCAAGTTATACCATAAGTATATATGATGATAATGAACAAAAAAAATTAACTTATACAATTAATATTCAAAATGCAAATTTCGAAATTAGAGTATCTAAACAATTTACTTTTTATGATAATGTTACTATTATGAGATTATATGATGAAAAAGTAAATTTAATTACTTTATATTTTGATGAAGAAATTGATTTAAATTATATTGATAAAGTTATTTATTTAGATCAAGAATTAGTTTATGTAAAGACAGAACTATTCAGAGAATATTATTTTAAATTTAAAAATGAATTAGCAAATAATAAAACTTTTCCTTCTATTCAAGATAGAATTTATATAATAATGAAAAATAATTTTATTATAAGTTCTAAAAATGAATTAATAGTTATTAATAATTTAAACAGACCTAATAAAGTTATGAATGATCCAATTTATATTATGAATAATTCTACTAATTTAACAATAACATTTAATCAAAAAATATATACAAGATATCTAAATGAAAAAGATCAATATTTAACAGTTAAATTAAATCAAATTGAAATTTCACCTAAAGATTTATCTATTGATTCATATAATAATTTAGGAATATTTAATATATCTTCTTATGAAATATTAGATAATGATATTTTAATATTTTCATTTTTGAGTGATGAATATGATTTAAATGATAATATAAAAGCAAAAATAAAGTATTTTTCTTGTCAAAATTCTTTTGTAAAAACATATCATAATACCTCAACTTTTATTTATTCATTTTCATGTCAAAAATGTAAAGATATCTCTCCAAATTTACCTTATTTTTCAAATTATAAATGTATATCTTCTTGTAATGAAATATCATATAATGAAACATGTTATTCAAGTTGTTCGAGTAATAATTTAAAAAATTTAAATTTAAAAGAATATAATAAAACATGCGTTAAAAAATGTCCTCCTTTATATGGAATTTTATCTTTTAATGATAACAAATGTATTTTATGTTCTTCTTTAGGAAAAAATTTCCTTGAAATTAATGGTATTTGTTCTAATAATTGTCCAATTGAAACAATTAATTATAATAATGAATGTATTTTTCCAGAAATTTTAAATATAAATGAAAATACTGTTTCTTGTAATAATTATTGTTATAATAATGGAAAATGTTATTTCGAAAACTCTTCTCCTAAATGTATTTGTCAAGAAGGTTTTATTGGAACTTTATGTGAAATTTATATTGATTTAATTGATATTTATTTTAATAATAGTATTGAAATTTTTGAACCTTTAAGAATTAATTTTGGTGAAAGGGAAAATAAAACAATTTTTAATTTAAATAATATAACTTTTCTTTCTAAAGTTAAGTTAATTAATGTTCTTATTAAATATAAAAATGAATTGTTTAATGAGAAAATAATGGAAAATTATATTGCAAATTATATCTTAAAATCCATTAATATTACTAAATATATTTATGTTGATAATGAAAGTTATTATGATAATGAATATAATATTGATAATTATACTTTTACAAAAATGAAAAGTAAAGGAATGTATGAATTAATTGGAATTGTTTTTAAAATTTTAATGAGAAAATATGAACTTATACAAAGTTCAAACTTAAGATTTTTACAAAATGAAAATAATGAGATAGAAAATTTAGATATTGATAATATGAATATTACCCAAATTCAAAGTTATAAAAAATATTATTTAAAAATATTAAAAGAAATTTCATATTCTCTGAATAAATATGAAATTGAATATGATTTAATTGATATAAAAAAATGTTATGTTTTATATGATAGTTTTAACCAATTATTCACATTAAAAATGTTTAATACAAAAAATTCAATTTTAGAATGTTATAATTACGCAATAAAAAATAATATTGCTTTTGGAAATATTTCATCTTGCAATAATAGTAATTTTAATGATAATGGAAATTATTCTTATTTAATTACATATATCAATTCATCTTTTTCTAAAATTGATAATTTAAATACTTCTATTATTATGATTGATGCTTTAGAAAAGTATTATCCTTATGAATTTAATAATAATATTTTATTAAATTACTGTAATTATTTAAATATTTCTTTACCTTTTTATCAAATAAATGCAATTAATTATGATTTATATGATATTTATAAAAAAAGAGGAATTAATATTTATGATATTAATGATAAAGCTTTTGTTGAGAAATGTTATAGAAATGAAAATTTTAAATTTGATTTAACTCAAAGATATAGAAAAGAAAATATTTTTCAAAATTATTCTTTTAATGGACATATTAATAATTGCACATTTCATTCACTAGATAATAGAATGATTAATTTACATTGCCCTTATAGAGAAAATGGAATGGGTTATTCTTTAATTGAAAAAAATATTAATAATTACAAAACTAATTTTTTAATTTTTAAATGTGCAAATAAAGTAAAAGATTTATCAAATAATATTGCATTTTGGTTATTTTTAACTATTAATTTTTTTGTAATCTCAATTGTCATTTATTTTAATATTATTTTTTTGTATAAATATAATATGCCAGAAGAAAATAATAAAAGTCATGAAGAAAGAAATGAAAATGAAAAGAATGAAGTTGTAATTGCAAATGAAAATAATGAAGAAAGAAAAGAAAATGAAAACAATGAAGATGTAATAGCAAATGAAAATAATGAAGAAAGAAATGAAAATGAAAATAATGAAGATGTAATAGCAAATGAAAATAATGAAGAAAGAAATGAAAATGAAAATAATGAAGATGTAATAGCAAATGAAAATAATGAAGAAGCAAATGAAAGTAATCAAAATATAAATATTAATGAAAGAAAATATAATATAAAAAATAATGAAAGAAACAAATTTAATTTTAGTTTTATGAAAAGTTATATAGAAAATTTAAGGCAATTACATCCTTTATTATCAATATGTAGTGAAAGTAATATTATTCCCTTTTATATGAAGATAATAATTTTAGGAATAAATATTTTAAATATTTTTGGTTTTAATTCAATTTTAACAAAAGAAAAAACATATATTGAAAATAGAATATTTAATAAAAATAGAAATAAAATTTATTATCCCTTAATTCACGAATATAAAAAATTATTTCTTTCAATAACATTTACTTTTTGTTTTTGTCTTTTAATAAAATTAATAGTAATTGATATATCAGAATGTAAAGCTATATTAAATGAAAGTAAAAAATTAGAAGAAATAAAAAATAATAATAAAAAAATATTATTAAGGAGAATTATATCTATTATATTAATTGTTATTGTAGATTGTTTTATGTTTTTTTATTGTGTAGTTTTTTGTTATATTTATATTAATTCTCAATTAAGTTGGTTTTATTCTGGATGCATATGTTTATTAATTATTTGGATAATTATAGTTCCTTTTTTTGCTTTGATATTTACACTTTTTAATTTGAAATATGGTGATAATTGTATTTTTTTTATTAAACAATATTTCTTTTTTTAATGATAAAATGTAATATTTATATAAATATTTTAATTAAATATAATTATCTGAATTTTAATTTATATTATTAAATAAATTATAAATCACTTTTTTCTTTTTCCTCATTAAAATCATTTTTATTCCAATTTAATTGATTTAAAATCCAATTTTCAATATCATCTTTATTAACTTTTCCATCATATATTATTGGTTTACTTTTATTATTTTTTAAATATAAAACAAAAGCAGGATATTGTGTAATATTTTTAACTATACTCTCTCTCATTTCATTCAATAAAAGATCCATTTGACAAAATTTAATTTTATCTTTAGTAAAAGTATTATTTTGATAAAACATTGCTAATTCATCTATTATTTTACTAGCATCATCACACTGAAAACATAAGTAAACATTAGTTAAAAATAGGAAAATATTTTTTTCTTTTTCTTCCATTATTTCTTTATCATAAGTTTTTCCTATTATTAAATGATAAGAAAATTGACTTCTTTCAATATCAGAAGGAGGATTTTGGGAATTTAAATCTTTTAATAATTTATTATTATTAACATCATCTATGAATTGAATTATATTTTCTTCATTTATTTCTTTATCTTTCATAATATATCTATCCATATTATCTTCTTCATAATTTTTTATAAACATTACTAAAGGAATTTCATTTTTTTGAACATAAAAAATTTTATTATATCTATTTATTGATTCATCATTTAAATCATAAACAAAACAAAAATAATCTTCTCTATATTTTAAATGTATTTTTTTAAATATATTATCTTTTGATATTTGTTCTTTATTATTTGAATCTCTAAAATAAATAATTGTTGGAATATAAAAACCAAACATTAAATTAAAATAACGTTCTGAATATTTTCCTCCTAATTCAACAGAATAAATTGTTAAAAAAGTTAATAAAGAACTAAAATCAATTTGAGTATTATTTGAATTTTTTTCTGAATAAAAAATTATTGGTTCATCAAAATGTTTAAATAAAATAAAATCTTCTTTATATTTTTTAATACATTCTTCACTAAAACATTCTATAAAATCATATATTGAAGTAATTTTTGAAACTTCAGAAAATGATTTATAATTTATATTTTCTTTTGAATATGTATTTAATAAAACTATTTTATTTTCTTTTATATAATCATCTATTTCTTTTATTGTATTAAAAGTTTTAATTATTCCATTTACTTCTTTATCTAAAAATTTATAAAGAGAATATGAATTTTTTTCTCCATTAAAAGTTAAATTTTTAATTTCTTTTTTAAATAATTTAATTGTTGGAAAACTTAATATTGAATATTCTTCTTTGTAATTTTTATTTAATGATGATTCAATTACTGCGAAAGTTAAATTAAAATTTTTTTTTTTAGATAATTTTATTGTTTTTAAATATTCTGGTTTAAAAAGACTTGAATATTTACACCATCTTGCATAAGATAAAATGACTAAGTTATCTGTTTCATTTATTATTTTTGAATAATTACTATCTGATAATAATATTACGTTATCTTCTTCTGGGGAAAATGTTACAAGTTTATTTATTATATAAGGGAAAAATAAGAATAAAAAAAATGGTTTTTTCATTTTTTTATATTCAATTAAAAAAATTATTAAATTGAATTTTTAATTAATAATTTTTTATTTTTTAGTATTTTTAAATAAATGATTAAAATAAAAATTATTATAATTAAAAAAAATAAGAAATTCTATTTTTTTTCCAAATTTATAAAATGAATTAATATATATTAAATAGATAATAACTAATTTAATAAAGGAAAAAAATAATATTTATTGAAAAAAATATAAATAATCAATATCTAAAATTTTTATTATCATATACATTATTATATCCATTCCTATAAATATTATTATTATTAATAGGTGTTTCCATAACCATATTATTATAATAATGACTATATCCATTCCTATTAGAATTATTAATATTAACATTAAGTATGTTATGTTGGTTTCCTTTTTTAAATTGTTCACTTGCAGTTTGGACATTTAAATTATTAATATTACTTGTATAATCATCAGGAATAAAATTATTTAATTTTTTACTTTGATGATTTCCACTTTTAGGTTCAATTTTTTTTATTTGTGATAAATCAATTATATTTCTTCCATCAAAACTTTCATTAGTTAAATTTGGAGCATGAGTTTGAAAAATATTATAATTATTATTATTTATATTATTATTATAATTATTATTGTTATTATTATTTATTGTTTTTACTTTTATTGTTTCTTTAAGTGAATTATTTTCTTTTAATAAATTATCAATTTTATTTTCTAAGAAATTTATATATTTTTTTTGTTGTATTTTTTGATATTTTAAAGCTTTCATCATTTTTTTAATTTCTTTTTCTGGATCAAGAAAAATAAAGCTTATTTGTTTCACTTGATTAGGATTTTTTAAATTGATTGATTTACTAAAATCAATTTGTTTTTTGCAATTTGGACAAAATGCATTTTTTATTTTTAATATTTGATTACAACAATTCTCACAAAATAAACATCCACATGTTACCATATAAATTCCTTTTTGTTCTATAATAATATATTGTTAATTTATTTATTTAAACTTACGATAACATAAATTACATTTTAATATTGTTGACATTTTTTTAGTTTAAAAAAATTTTTTTTTAAATTTAAATAAATTTTTATTTTTAAAACTCAATAATTAATTAATTATAAATTAAATATTTATTTATTTTTTATTTATTTAAAATATATATCTAACAACAAATATAATATTTAATATTTAATATTTAATATTTTCTTCTTCATTATTATCATTAATAGAAATATTGATTGAATGTTGATTTAGTTGAAAAAATTTATTTTGAATAGAAGGTAAACTTTCATTTAATAATTCATTTTCTATATTATTTTCATTATTATTATTATTTAAATCAGTTGAAATATCACTTTTATCATCAATTTTTCTTAGAAAAGAATTACTACTATTTTGTACTATAGTAATATCATCTGTTTGATTTGAATTTGATATTTTATCAAATCCTCTTTCTATACTATTTAATTGTGGTTCTAAACAATAAAATAAATTTGTTGATTTTCCAAAAAATTTACTATATATTATTTCCATTATTTGTTCATATTTCATTTTATTTATGTTAAAATTTTGACAAATATTAAAATTATTTGTTAAATCATTTTCTAATTTTTGAATTTGAGATTCTTTATACTCATTTATTGTGAATTCATATATTTCTATTTCTTTTATTAAATTTGAATAATTTTCTTCTAAATTTTTAGTTTCTAAAATTATATTATTATGAATGTTTGATAAAGATATAGTTAATTTTATTGTTTTTTGAATTTCAATTAAAATAAATAAGTTAATATAATAAGATAGATATGGAATATAACAAAAGTTTTGAAAATCTGATTTAATTAATTCTTTAAAATAAAATAAAAGATTTTTATAAATCAAAGAACAATTATTTGGATTTGATTTTAACTGTACTTTTAAATAATAAATTAATTGTTTTATTAAAAAAGAAATATAAACAATAAAATCAATCGAATTTTCTGATAAAACTTCTAATTTATAAATATAGAAAATATTTTTTGCATATATTTCAGCACCAATTTCTTTTGAATTAAAATTAGTATTTAAAAATAATAAAAATGTATTATAAAAACAAAAATATTTTTTGACTAATTCTAAATTTTTTTCTGAATCTGAATAATTAAAAATATTGAAATTATTCAAAACAGTTGAATAAAAATCATTTTCATATTTTTGAATATAATTTTCATTTAAATTTTGAAAATTAAAATATAAATTTTTATCTGAATATTTATTTAAAATATTTGATAAAGAATTTAAAACTTTAATTTTAACATTTTCATCTTCATCTTTATAAATTTCAGAAATATGCATTAATAAAGGAAGAATTAATTCAAAATTATTTTTCCTATTAATTAAATCATTAATCTTTATTAAAAAAGACTCCTGAAAATTATCAATTTTAATTTCTTCCATAAAAATTCCTGCAAATAATTTCATTGATTTTTCTTGTAAATGTTCATCATCTATAATCAATAAATTATAACTAATTAAAATATCATAAAAATAATAATAATTATAATTTAAATCTTCTAAAATTTTTCCACATATATATTCAATAAAACTAAAAATTAAAGTTTTAGACAAATTATCATTCTCTCTTATATTCTTTAAAGTTAACATTAAACATATTTCTTCAAATTTGTTACTCACTTCTTTATTATTAATTGCTTCATATAAATTTTTATCAATAATTGAATAATATTCTTTTCCATTTGAAACATCAGTAACAAAATTTAATAACAAATAATAAGAACATTCAATTAATTTTAAATAATCTTTAAAATTTTCATTATTTAAAAAAATATTATTATTATTTGATTCAGTGTCTAAATTTATACTTGTTATATTAGTAATATTTAAATAAACTGAGTAATATCTTTTGATTTTATCGTAATTTTCAATAATATAGGGATGATGATAAATAATAGTTTCAATGAAAAATTTTAATATTTCATTTTTATTTTCTTTTTTTAATATCAAATTTGTTTCTTTATAATCGTATTTAAATATTCTACCCAAACAAAATAATATTATTTTTAAAAATGGATAAATTTCATTTTCTAAAATAATGTTTTTTTCTTTAAAAGTATTTTTTATTTTTTCTATATAACAATTTTCTATTGGTAAATAATGATTTATATCTTCCATATCTTTAAATAATATATTAAACATATTTGAAAAATAATAAATAATAACTTTTAAATTATTATTATCTTTATAAGGATAATTTAATGTAATAACTGAAATTTCTATTAAAATTTGTTGTAAATCATTATTTTTTGATAAAGATTTATTTTCTTTTAAAAAAAGTTTTAATATTAATGTTAAAATTAAAGAATTAAAGAGAGATTTATTAGTAAAATTTTTTTCTTTTTCATTTATTTTATTTTGTTTTTTTAATTCATTAATAAACTTAGTTCTGACATCTTGTTTTTTTTCTAAAATTGGAAAATTATTTTTTCCTAATTTTTTAATTAATTCTATATTTTCTTTATAATTTTCAATAGTAAAAATAAATTTTTTTGATTTATCTAAATTTATATTAATTTATAAATTTACATATTTGATTAAAAGAATCATAAATTTGTTCATATTTTTGAAGCTTTTGAGAACAACATTTTGACCCCATTTTTTGCAATATTTAAATTAATACTTTTATTATTTTTTTTTTCAGTTAAAAATATTTTATTATTTATTTAATATTATTTAATTTTTTATTAAATATTTATCATATTATTTATTACCAAAAAATTTAAAATCAGTATTATTTCCTCTTCCTTCTCCTTCTTTATAACTTTTCATTAAGTTATTAATATCAAATAAATTTGTATTTTTAAGTAATTGTTCTTTTAATTGATTACCTTTATTTACATTTAAATTTTTATTTTCTTCTGAGTTATCATCTTGTATATTTCCCATATTCATATTTAAATTGACTTGAGGTGTTAAATTTTGCTCATTTGTTTTTATTAGATTTTCTGGAGGATTATTATTTATTTGTTGATTATTTATTATATTTTGATTTTGAAAATTTAGATGATTTTGATTTTGTATTTGAGAATTTTGTGGAAGTATTATTGTATTAGTTAATTTTTCATTTGATATGATATTATTTATTTCATCATTTTGATTCATATTATTTTCAATAATAGTATTTTGATTCATATTACTTTGATTCATCATATTATTTTGATTCATCATATTATTTTGATTCATATTATTTGGTGTAATCATATTTTGATTCATATTATTTTGATTCATCATATTTTGATTCACATTATTTGGAGTAATCATATTTTGATTCATCATATTATTTTGATTGACATTATTTGGAGTAACCATATTTTGATTCATCATATTATTTTGATTCATATTACTTTGATTCATATTATTTGGAGTAATCATATTTTGATTCATCATATTTTGATTGACATTAT
>JAEEGL015954462.1_pt1 | contig 19936 bp, 26 predicted proteins | sample 9134231 | NCBI WGS metagenome assembly JAEEGL01 (sample SAMN16246548, study PRJNA631951) | gut metagenome | biome: gut microbiome; feature: rumen; material: fiber-attached | host: Bos | place: Iran: Karaj | collected 2018-10 | reverse complement strand
GATCATCAAAAAGATCTTGACACTTTTTTTCATCTGTTTGATTTCTCCGAAATTTATTTTACTTTTTAGAACAAAAGCAAATTTTTCATATTATGACGTTTTTTTGTCTGCCATAAAAACCAAAATAAAAGGACGCAGAAAAGTGCCGATCCCGCCGAGAGCAAACAGTATCCCTGCCCCAATAGAAATCATTGACGTTTTCTTCGTTGCTCCCGTAACATATTCCGGTTTTTGGGGATCATACAATACCGTAACGGTATCCCCTTTCTCATAACTGCCGCTTGCGAACTGCAAGATCTCGTTATATTCTTTCCCATCGACCGTATAGTCGACATATACTGTCTCATTGACCGTTTCTTCCCCATCAGCGTCTATACTAGTTTCCACCTGCACTTCTGTAACAACAGCGGAAACTTCGCTGAAAGAATTGATATCGGAAAGATTCTTTGCTCCCATTGCAATAAAAAGAACGCCGCCAACAAGCAAAATGGCAGATGAGAAAATTTTTACCACTTGATTTTTCATCGCTGTCTCCTCCTGTCTTTCGCGGCAAGATATGAGTCTACCTCACCGCCTGTTTTTTATTCCATGGGTGTCCCAACCTCGATCAGATTGCCGTCAGGATCATAAAAACGAACCACCCTTTGACCCCAACTATGAGTCATCAGCCTATTAACGTATTGCACAGAGGGATACAGCCGTTCCAGTTTCCGCACAAATCCTTCTATATCACTTTCTTCAAAATACAGTTCGCAGGAATTGTTTTTCGGAATGACCTCTTTTCCGATAAACCCTTCCCAGATCTTTTCATCCTGGAGTACAAGCCCTTCCGTTAAAATCATGTTCCCATCGTTGTCCAATATCATTCCCAGCCCAAACACATCGCTATAAAACTTTTTTGCTTTTTCGATATCTTTTACAACGATCAATATGTTTTTTAATTTCATCTATTTTTTCTCCCATACTCTACTTCGCTTACAGTATGCAGTGTCTTCCGGTTTTGATTTTTCTTCACACATTTTTCATGGTGTTCTCTATGAACCGGTCGTTTCATCCTGCACGATGAGCCCTTCGTTTTGATTATAAGAAATGATCAAGCGGTATTCTTTTCCGTCGCCATCTTTTAATATAACGACATTGGGATCCGGTTCCAAAAGCCGCACTCTCAAAAAATATTCTCCATCCCCCATATCCACGATCTCCGCTGTGCTGATCTTTTCATTTTCCACACTGACTGTCCAGGAAGAATCCACAGGATATTTTTCCTGATCCAGAGAGAACCCTGTGATCTGATCCATGGATGATTTCGGTGAAATAAAACTTATCACAATAAAAATGATCACTGCGGCAATGCTGATGACCGCGGCAAGCCATTTTGTTTTTTTGCTGTCAAAAATCCCGCAGATAAAAAGCGGCACCTGCGCAAAACAAAAGATCATGGAGACCAAATGATTGGGAAAATGCTGCAGCATATCTTTGAAATATCCTATGCCGAGATAGAGCAAAAGGACCGTCATCACAGAAAGGATCACAGCGGATAACGCGTTGTCCTTTTTGATATACCAGCCGATATAGGCTCCCGGTAAAGTCAGCAGTGTCAGGAAAAACCAATATTTATAATACCGGAACAACCCGAATCCCTGCCAGCTGAAAGGGACCTGAATCAAATAAACAAGCGGCTGTGAGATCAGAAAAAATACAAAAGTCTTTAAAGCGGCTTCTTTCGGCGACTCGCAGTTCGTGATGATAATGATCGCGAACAATATCCAAGCTTCCAAACTGACCGCTATTTCGTGGAATGAATTCCCGCTGGGCACGAGCATTGCCATAAGCGCTGTAAATACACCGGCAATGATCGCAAAAAGAATCACTCTTTTCCATGTCATTTTGATTCCATAAAATAATTTTTTTATTCCCTTTTCCATGTTTTGCTCCTTATTCCTTCCCTATTCTATCTAATCGCCTTACACTTTTTCTATTCCTATCTTCCGGTTTGGAAGTTCTGACTACCAAAGCTCTGATGCGGAAGGAAATCCATAAGCGCTTTTCGCATTTTTTACAGCTCTTGCAATGGCTTCACTGACCACTTCCGCCGCCATCGTCCCCACAAGGTCCTGATCCGCCTTAACATGGCCCAAAGAAACAGCGTAAATACTGTCCCCGTCGGCAGAGGTATGCACAGGATGGATCGATCTTGCGTATCCGTCCTGGGCCATTGAAGCGATCTTGCACAATTGGGTCTTGGAAAATTCCGCATTGGTAAGGACCACGCCGATCGTCGTATTCCCCACAAATTTGTTGTCCACCACTTTGATCGTGGATTTCATCAATTCCGCCGTACTGCGAAATGCCGATTTGTCTTCCGTTAAAAGCCCAGCGATCTGTTCTCCGGTCTTCCAGTCAAAGATATCTCCCAAGGCGTTGAGCGCTACGACCGCGCCGATTTTTAGTTCGCCGATCTGAACAGCATAGCTCCCCATCCCTGTTTTCATACAGGTTTCCATTCCCGCGATTTTTCCTACGGTAGCGCCGCATCCCGCGCCATAATTCCCATCTCGGTAATTCGGCGCTTCCAAAGCGTTTTTTGCCGCCTCATATCCCATCAAAGCATCGGGTCTTATAAACGGATCTCCCACAGTTAGATCAAAAAGGTCCGACTGCACTACCAACGGAACTTTTGTTACGCCCACATCATATCCTATACCCTTCTCTTCAAGGTACTCCATCACACCGTTTGCCGCGTCCAGTCCAAAGGCGCTTCCGCCCGCAAGAACAATGGCGTGGATCTCCTGCGCCGCCATCAAGGGATTTAATAGCTGACTTTCCCTGGAAGCGGGCCCGCCTCCTCTTATATCCAATCCGGCACGCATACCATTCTCACACAAAAATACTGTACACCCCGTCCCCGCAGCTTTATTTTCCGACTGCCCGATCCTGATAGGCTGTATGTCACCAACGGATATCTCTCTCATCGTTGTCTCCTCTCAATATGTAAACTTTAATGTATGATTTAAGAATCTTACTTTGCCTCTTTTTCCTATTTTCTCAATTCGGCGGCGCTGTCCTATCCTTCCGAATACCATGATTCCTGCACTTCTTCTATCTCCAGCTTACCAACTCTTACCGCGATCTGATAATCATCCTCATACACGACCTCACCGGGATCGTTTGTAAAAACAAGGTAAAACGGATGGCCGTATTTTTCCATAAGCCACATGGCCGGTTTGATCTTTTCCAGCATTTCCTCTGTGTTCGCTGTTTTGAACCAGCAAACGACCGGCTCCTGATTTCTGCATTGAGGCGGCCACGGAAGTCTCTTTGCAAACCACGAATCGATTTCCCGAAACAGCACAGCGTCTTCTTCACGCATTGCGCCGTTTTGAAGAAGCTGCCAGCATACACTAAAGATCCCCTTAGCGTACATCGTGTTTTTTGCAAATTCCTTTCCTTGTATCCTAACATACTTGAAGTGCAGATCTATCATATTGTTGTCCTCCTTGGGTCAATGTTTTCTGCTTTGTTTTTCCACATCAAAGGGCGCCTTAATGCCCGTTTCAAAACCTATTTTACCGCTCTGGTAGCGATATAACAGGGAATATTCATTTCAGACAGCCGTCCTTCTCCATTCGTATCCTCGTATAGATTCGTTAATCGAAACCCTGCCCGCAACTGACCGCCAATCTGTTCTTCCAATGTATGAGAAAACTGTATGCCGCCATCCTCCTGCTCTAACTGCTTCATGTGCTCCGGATTTTTTAACGGATTGAACGGCAGCGTATTCACTACTTCTGTTTCCTCCTCCCCGGAAAACAGATAATTGATCCCGTTATCCATTCCCGCAAGCAGTATCCCTCCCGGTTTCAATATACGGTAGCACTCTCTCCAAATCGGTTCTACCGCTTCCACATAGCAGTTTGAAACAGGATGAAAGATCAAATCAAAAGTTTCTTCTTCAAAAGGCAGAGGTTTTGTCATATCCGCTCTGATCATGTCGATCTTATATTGTTCTCTTTCGGCAACGATCTTTTCGCTTTTGATCTGTTCTTCCGAATAATCTAAAACCGTGCATATAGCGCCGCAAGCAGAAAAAATCGGCATTTGCTGTCCGCCTCCGCTGGCCAATCCCAATAATTTTTTCCCCTTTAGGTCTCCGAACCATTCGTGCGGGACATTTTTGGTCGGCGTCAATTTGACTTCCCAAATGCCGTTTTTTGCCGATATATAGGTGGTATGATCAATGGGTTTTCCCCATTCCCATCCTTCTTTGACCCATCTGTCGATCGTTTTTGAATTCATGTTTTGATATTCCATTTCAGGCCCCCAAAATCGCTCTCTTTTCTTCTTAAAACAGTTCTCCAGCGTCCTGTTCTGCCTCATCTATCCATCTTTTTTTGCTCCGATCACTTCGCCCATTATCACTGGGATCTCCCGGTTTCGATCGAGATTCTTCAAAATATCCGGCCGAAGTATAGCCTTTTTAGCAGAAAGAAGAATAATCACCGTAGACCCTCCGTACGCAAAATGGCCCTTTTCCTGCCCTCTTGTCACCCTGCCGGAAGAGAGATGATCATTGACGATTCTTCCTACCAGCATAGCTCCGACTTCCATCTGGACCGCCTTGCCGAAATGATCTGTATCGATCACTGTATATTCTCTGGTATTCTCAACATATACGGGATACTCTTCCAGAGCCACAGGCCGTACAGTATGATAGACGCCGGGTATCTTTCTGTTCTCGCCTTGTTTTCCCGAATCAAAATAAACATATCTATGATAATGTTCCACGCATAATCTAAACACCAAGGCATATCCGCCCTCAAACTCATCGGCCAGATCCTTGTCTTGAAGCAGTCTGCTTATCTTGAACTTGCTTTGCTTTACGCTGAGCACAGTCCCTTCCTTTATTTGATATACGCTAAGTAGCCCATCGCACGGAGCGATCAGATCCTTCGGATCCTCGCTTATGGGTCTTCGTTCTTTCTTGATCTTTCTGCAGAAAAAATCATTGAAGCATTTGATATCATCTAGCAGATAATCACCAAGCACGATATGATTCTTTTTTGCAAAAGGACCGATCAGACCCTTTGAGATCCCACTGTCCAAGAATGTGCCGAACAGTTCGGAAATCGGTCTACTGATAAGCGGTCTTAGAAGAAGTCTGCCGAATCCCGTTTTATACAAAAAATGCAAACTGCTCATTTTATTCTCCTATCATCACTGCAGCTATTTCATAAAGTGCTGCAAAGATTTTATCCCACATAACTGCTGAAAGAAACGATACACGCAATGAATTCAACCAGTCCTACTGCCATGATAATGATCAGTCCTATCTTTCCCGGTTTTTTTACTTTAACATTCAGAACGAACGCTATCGCCACAAGCAGCATCACCAGAAAATAGATGTATGTAAGATCCCATCTGCTGTAAAAATGAAAGATCATGACAAGCGGAAATATCAAGGCGGAAGCGGTAACGGGAAGTCCGACATAATAGGTGTTTCCCGTCTTTTTGGTCTCCTCGCCGCGAATGTCACTGGTAGCGTTAAAATACGCCAGTCTTATCAATGCCGCCAGTACATAAAAAAGCGCTATCACCAACAAGATGACAAGTATGGTAAAGGATCCTTCATAATCCTTCTTTTTCACGATCTCGGTAAATATCCCGCTGATCCTAAGCTGCGCAAGTCCTATGGAAACCGGAAGAACGCCAAAACAGATCAAGTCCGCCAGCGAATCGATTTGAATACCGAAATTCTTTTCCAGTTCCGTTCTGTCCTTTTTGGCTCTTGCGACTCTTCCGTCAAAAGTATCAAGTATCCCCGATATCAAAAGGAAAAATATCCCTATCTCCGGATGTCCCGCGCCTGTTACTGTGATGATGATGCCAAGCACGCCTGAAACAAGCGACAAGTAAGTCAATATAACTGTATAGTCGTATACGCCTATCATTTTTTCTTCCTCCCAATAAAATACCCGATCAATGTGATCAGTCCGCTGATTGAAACACATATATAAAATGTTATCCCTCGACTGATAAGTTCAACGCTATAGGCCATCTGCTCACCCATCATTCTGTTAAAACCATCAATCATAAGATAATCCGATATTCCCATTCCGCCGGGAATCGGAATAAAATTATACCCTATGGTCACAAGGCATTGCTTAGAAAAAATTTTAGCCATCTTTACGGCTGTCCCGCCAATCGAACGGTATATCAGCATAGGAACCATGATCCGGCAGGTCCTTTGGATAAAGTTCCAGATAAAAGCGCTGAACAATATCCTCTTTCTGCCCGATATTAAATCAGAACAGATTTTATAGTCCTCCTTGATCTTTTCCAGTTTCGATAGCTTATGCTCCTTTTCCCTTATTATTCTTTTATCATATAAAAACGCGATCGTTTTTGAAAGGGGACGAAAGATCAACTCTTCTTTTTTTAATAAAACAAAGAAAATAAGTGCCAATATTGACAGTGTCAAAAATCCGAAAACGATGAGCCCCTTTGAAAGACCGCCAAACTCCAAAAACGCAGTCGGACTGATCACGACTGAAATCACTCCCAAAACAATGATAGACACCGTATACATCATCAGGTTCAGGATCAGGGTCGCCGTTGTCATCCCGGCCGGCACACCGTCTCTGAGCATAAAAAATGCGCTGGCAGGCTGTCCGCCGGTTGCCGAAGGCGTAATGGCAGAGAAATAAACATCCGATGTGCTGTATAATAGTCCTTTCTTAAGGCTTTGAGGATACCCCGCGTTTTTTAGGATAGAACAAATTGCCACACTTTCAAACCATACATACAGCGCGGCCGCTATCCCGCCCAAGAAGAAGAACAGTTTGTTCGAAGAACCGATAATACTGATCAGTTCAGATATGGAAACCGCTTTACTCTGCTTTAGAATAAACCCGACAGTGAGTACAGCCAATAAGAAAGAAATAATTGCCCATATTAAATTTTTAGGGATCACTTTCCTTTTCTTCATGTTCTCTTTTTGTTCCATTTTGTCATATTCCTTGTTTTTCTATCTTTCCATTGCAAAACGCCCGACCTCTGCCAAATGATCTGTTTTATCCTCGATCCATGTCCCGCAGTCTTTCGGTAATGGTTCCCAAACGGACTGATCTATCTTTTTTCGGCAACACAACAGCATAGAAAAAGAAATTTTCGTACGCTATTTTTTTCATACGCGTTCTCCTATTATTATACATTATTATACGCTATATTGCTTAGGATTGTCTTCAATTAGTTGATATTTTCGAAGCCATAAAGTAACAAAATTCCATTTTTCTTTTCTCTTTATCAAAAATCATCCCTCTTCAAGCCAAAACACGCTATGCGGAAACCGTTCAGCTCTTCCTAAGTCATTTATCAGAATGACAGCGGTCATTTTTTTACCGCCAGACAATATCCCACCCCTTCCGGCGCTCTCATACGATGGAGCGGAACCTTTTCATTGTATTCCCTGAAAAGTGACTCGGTCGCCTCTATCGCGTCCATATGTTCACAGATCAAAAAGCCGAAAGACGCGAGCATGGATTCCATTTCACTGTAAAGATACTCGGCTTTCATCTGTTCACCGGCGGCAGCGGCAAGCTCACGATTCCTTGCGTTTTCAGCCCCCGATGTATCTGCAAGCGGATAATCAAAACAGATCAATGAACCTTTGCTCCACAGAGTCTCAATATTTTTGAGCAGCGCTTGATATTCTTCTTTCGATAAATAATAGCTGATACCGAGCAAACTGCCGAAACTCTGTTTTTGAGGATCGAAGCCTGCTCCTGTAAGTTTCTCTTTCCACGGATCTTGTGACAGATCACAGCCTATATATGCGGTATGACAGACAGGCTTCATTTTTCTTGAGTCGATCCGTTTTATTTTGTCAGCGATCATCTCCTGCTTGTCCATCTCATATACAGTCAATTCTGAATGCGGGGCTCGTAAAGAGAAGGTATCATAACCTGAAGCAAACAGCACAATTTGTCTGCAGCCGCTTTCGATCGCATTTTGCATTGCGTTTTCACAGAATGAACTTCTGGCAAGCAGTGACGGCGCAAGCTGATGATCAACGACAAACCGCAGCGCGTCTTCTTTTGCGCCTTGAAATCCCGGTGAAAAATAGTCTATCCCGTCAGCCATGTTTTTTGAGATAGCGGCATATTCTTCTTCCGTCAGTATTTTCTCCGCAAACTCGTCTTGAAAGACCCATATGCCATTGTTTCGGTAATGGTGCGCCCTTGCAAAAGCGGCTACAAGTGCAGTCATGTTTTTCATTCAAAAATCCTCCCTTTTTAATGGTGTTTCATACTTAATACACCAATCCGGGGAGGATTTCAAGGCTTGAAAAATGATTGATTTTGTGATAATACATCATTTTCGGAGGAAAAAAACTCCGTTTTTTATAACATTTTTATTATAGTGGCTCAAATTCTGCCTTTATCCATTTGAGACAGGATCCGCCACCCTGTCGTGAACTGTGGTTTATCGCCGTTCTCTCAAAAACCGCGGACCTTCTTCCCCCATTACGCTGGAGGCGATGAATCCGCATTTTTCAAGAACACGTTGGGAAGCGCTGTTGTCCGGTTCCGTTTCCGCCTCCACACGGGTCACACCGGGCTGTTCCAAGGCCCATGTCACGACTGCGTTGACCGCTTCAGCGGCGTAGCCGCGTCCCCGGTTTTCTTCCGTGATGCCATAGCCGATCTCAACTGACCCGTCCGGATGAAGTCCCTTAAAACTCAGATCGCCCACATGTGTGCCGTCTTTTTGTTCAATCATCCAGATCGCATGCCATTCCCAGCTTTCGGGATGATCAAGACATCCCGAGAGCATTTCTCGATACGCCGTTATAAGAATAGCATCGGTCTGTTTTTCAATAAAGCGCACCATCTCATCCTGTGATGCTGTATAGATCGTCAAACGTTCCGTTTCTATCTTCATTAGACTTTCCTCACAAAGTATGTATTTCGAAATCTAGGCAGGGGAAACTTTTCCCCTGCCTAGATCCCTTTTTGTATCCGCTTAGAACAATTGGCCCGGCAGTTTCAACTTCTGCTTCGCCGGAAATCCTTTGTCGAATTCCTCTACGTCTGCATCGTCCACATAATACCCCTGCGGTGTCTGATAAACGCCTGTGATACCGTCAAGGTATCCCGGGATCAGCTCTTTACAGAGGAAAAATGATGAATCCGCATCCTCCGGTAAATCGTGATATCGGATCCCGAACTCACTGGCATAGTCAAACCCGCTTTTGCCGTAGAAACCGATGTTTCCTTCAAACAAAACCGCGCCAAAGCCCAACTTAGAAGCTTTTTCCAGAGAATAATCCAACAGCTTTTTCCCGTAGCCTTTGCGTTTCAGCTCCGGTGTGATGCAAATTGGTCCCATTGTAAGAACAGGGACCTTTCTGCCGTCATCTGCTTCGATAACAGTCCGCATGAACATGTTCTGTCCAATCAGTCTGCCGTTTTGTTCCATAACAAAATCCAGTTCCTTCACAAAGGCCGGATCGTTCCGGAGCACATAGATCACGTAATGTTCACTGCAGCCCGGACGATAAACATTCCAGAATGATTCTCTGATAAGATTTTCGACTTCTCTGTGATCTTCTTTTTTCTCTAAACGAATGGTATAGTCATTTTTATTCATTGTTTTCCCTCCTGAAAATTGTTGACTTCAATTGCCTTGTGGCGGGAGGTTTGTTCGATTGTCCGCAAACCTCCCGGTCAGCCTACAATCTCCGGTGTGTTGTACTTTTTCAAACAGTACTCTCCTTTAAAATAATTTTTTATCATCAAGCCAAACGGCTCAATTTCCCATTATTTTTAAAACCTGTGCTTTTGGATATTGCCCCATTTTCTGTTCTCACACCAATAAACCGTTTTTTCTTCCACATCTAAAACCATGGATACAACAGTCGGACATTCTTCCTGTGAAACAGCTTGTAAAATCTCAAAACAGTCCTTCACGTCAAAATCGTCCAAAGCATTTTGCAGCATTTCTTCCGCTTTATGGTATCTGTCCCATCCCATCCACGGATGCTGTTCTGTATCCTGTTTATAAGGAGAAAAATTCGTCAGGATCTTATATGCCGGCTTTTCATAATAGAGACACCCCTGTCCCGGAATGATGTGGAGCACATTGCCATCACAGTCTGATAACGCGGACATGAATGTGACCCCCGGTATACTGTAAACGGGAGCAGTATCTGCGATCTTTCTGATCTCCTGTAAAGTTTTTCTTTGCATCAATAGATCTATATCCAGCATGATAACGTTTTCGCCGTTTTCCGCGGGATCGCTTCGTTTATCAAAAGGCCAGCAGGTAGGCATTCCCACAAAATCACCTCTTGTGTTCGCGCCGAACAACGGCAGCCATCCCTCTTTTGCGTCATTGATCTCAATAAAAACGCCTTCCTTCGCCACTTTAATCCTATGCTCCATGTCCAGAATATCGAGATTCCACCCGACAATGGTTTTTTGCTTGTTGACTACAATGCTCGTGCACATTTTTGTTCTCCTTAAAACTTCGTTTTATTGTCCTGCCCCAACCCATATATCCATACTGCCGCCTTTACACAGCGTAAAGAATAAGGTAGCTTATCCGTTTTGATCATTTTGGATCAAGGCAAGTCCCATGATTTTTTCCATTTTTTCCTCAAACTTCTCAGCGGGGATAAGGGCGATCCCTTCCTGATCATCGCTGAGCACGATCAACCTTTGGCCTCCGTCTAGACCGAATATGTCACGGACCGCTTTGGGAATAACAAGTTGCCCTCGTTCGTTGATAATGACCGATCCCCAAATATTTTTTCCCGGCGGCGCCGGCGGGATCCTGTTTTTCCCGTCTACTGTTTCCGTCTTTATCAGGCTGTCGATCGTGATTCCATACACGTTCGCAAGCCTTTGGCACTTCTCAATATCAGGAACAGTAGCACCGGTTTCCCATTTCGCGTAAGCCTGACGGGAGATCTCTATTTTCTCGGCGATCTCTTCCTGCGAAAAACCGTGTATGTTGCGTAGCATCCTTAAATTTTCTTTCAGCATAATGCCACCACCTTATAAATCTATCGTTTCAAAACGCTTACACGCCACTTTGTATGAAAATACAGTCATCAGAAAATAAGTGATGATCCCCGTGCTCAGCGTGATCAGTTGCAGAACAATGTGTTCCGATCCAAACGCATTCAACAGTTCAAACCCGGGAAAATGATGGAGCGCTTCGGCAACAGCAATCGTAGCAAAAGCGGCGATGATATAGACGACGAACGGGCGTGCGAATTTATAAGCTGTTTTGAAAAATCCCGCGACAAAGATCCAATTGAACAGTCCAAAAATGAAAAATGCCATCCCTAAAGCAAAGAAATTCGCGTTCATCAGCGCATTGGCCCTATACACGGGAGAATCCGCCAGAGCCGTCATCCTGATGATCGTGATTATGATCATCAAAATCAGAGCAGCGGCTTCAATAAAGCAAACAAATAAATATTTTCCCTTTACCACATCTTTTTTCGCGATCGGAAGCAGCGCAGAATACACAATATCGTTTGCCTCTCTTGCTGTTTGGAAGCTTTGGAATATTCCCAGCGTTACAAAGAAAACGCCGCAAAGGATAGGATAACCGGGAATAAAAAACATGAATCCAAACAGAATGAACAGATAGGAAAGGAAAGAAGCGCTGAGCTTGAGCTCTTTCAGAAGAATATTACGCATGCATATCCCTCCTTTCCAGCCTCAGCATCGTTTCTTCAAGGGTCTCGCCGTTTGCGGAGAATCGCGCGATAAAATCCGCTTTGGATGCGGCCGAAACAAGTCTTCCCTTCGAAATATAAACGATATCGTCAGCGCATTTCTCGATATCAGAAATAATGTGCGTGGAAAAAAACACTGCCACGCCGTCTTTTTTCAGCTCAGAAAAAATCTTTAGCAGCTCATCCCGCGAGAACGGATCAAGTCCGCTTGTAGGTTCATCTAAAATCAGCACCTCAGCCCTGTGGGAGAGCGCAAGCAAAAGATTGAATTTCACCTTCATGCCCTCGGAAAGCTCCAACGGCGTTTTGTGTTCGTCCAAAAGAAACAGGTCAAGATATTTCCGATAAGCCTCATTATCCCATGTTTCGTAAAACCTTTTTTCGCTATCAATGATATCTTTGATCTTTTTTCGCGGATACCAGTTCACTGTCCCTGTGGAATAACCTATATGCTTCTTTATTTCCGTTTCGTTTCCGATCAACGGTTTTTGGAAAAACCGGACTGTTCCGCTGTCAGGTCGGATCAAATTCAGCATAGCTTTTATCGTTGTTGTTTTCCCCGCCCCATTTCTGCCGATAAAGCCGGTGATTTTACCTTTATCTACAGAAAAAGATATGTTTTTTAACACAAATGACGGATACTTTTTCACAAGATTTTGCACTTCTACAATACTCATAGAAACCTCCATATGTTTGATTTATATGATTATTGTAAACTTTGGTTGCGTTAAAATCCACCAACTATAAATAACAATTTCTTGTGGTTTTTGTTATATTTGGTTGCATGATACGACCGAAAACAGGAATCCTTCTTTCTCCTAATCTCGATTTTCTTGTTTTCTGACACCAAGGTCTCCGTCTCCGTGTGTCTCGGGTCAGCAAAAATTGGTCTGCATCACTGACGATGCAGACCATAGAACCGTTATTTCGTAAACGTAATCTTCACGCTATCAAAGGTCACTTTAGGCTCCCACGTTTCCTGATCCAGCGTTCTAAGGGTGAGTTCAGCCTCCTTGGCCACAGGGATGTCACCGTCATAGGTGATATAGACCGTTTCCACGCTCCTCTTCCCCACAGGAACATCCATACTGAGATAGGCTTCAACATTTTCTCCGTCCAATTTCAACTCTCCCATTTCCAAGGAGACATCTTCGCTGCTATTGTTATATGCGTAAACAGCAATTTGAGGCCCGCTGTATTCATCATTTTCTGCCTTGACGGCAAGCACTTTCAGTCCATCTTTGTCATAGATGAGCGCCCCTTCTTGATCGTAGGAGATCCCCTCTTCAAACAAACTGGTCCGGATATTTACCATGTCGCCAACCGCAAAGTCTGCCACATAATCATAGCCATATTCGCTTTCAACTACTTCATTTAAAACCATCTGTAGTTCCAATTCTCGAACAGTGTCAATGTTTTTATCGTCCAGGGAATTTAAAAGCAGATAACAGTCTTTCGTTTCTCCCGGCGCAACAACGACATCGGCATAAAACGTCCAGCCATTCTCATCTTCTACAGGGACATATACCTGTGGTGAAGCAGAATAAGTATTCACGAAAAAGCTGCCGGCATCCACGGACAGAAGCTTTTCAGAACCGTTCACAACAGTCAGACTCAGCACAACGTCGCCGAAGCCCTCCACTTTAATGTCATTAACAGTAACTTTCACTCCGCCTTGATCCAGCACTACGGTCTCAGGAATCGTACCGACTTCAATAGCTCCTTCCGCAGGCGCATCACCGCTGGCGCGATAGAGGAACCAGACCATCTCCCCGCGAGGGCAAGGAGCGGCGGGCCGGACTGTCCTGGCTTCCATATCTATTTGATTTTCATTCAATATCCCATTGACTGCCGCCCAGAAGATCGGCAGCTCATAATATTCGTTCTGTTTCACATCGGTAAAGCCGTTTTCGGAACGTAATCCCTCAACGATACTTTGGATCATCGCATTGCTTATATCCTCCACGGTCCAGTCCTCTGGATTCTCCGGAATGACGGCTTTCATCGCTTCTTCAAAAGGTTCTCCCTCCATGCGGTAGAGCATGGTCAGGATCATGCCGCGGCTGCAGGTCACGGTGGGGCTGAACTTGCCTCCGCCGGTACCGTTGGTGATACCGTTTTCCACTGCCCACTGAACGGCAGTCTGATACCACCAATTGTTGGGATCGGCCTCTACGTCAGTAAAGGTCTCCGTTTGAGTAGGCTCCGGTCTGCCTGCCATTCGCCACAGGAATGTGACAGCTTCTGCACGGTTCACGGTAGCTTCCGGATCAAAGATGCCGTTTCCTCTGCCATTGGTGATTTCTTTTTCTTCAGCCCAGTCCACAGCGTCGGCGTAGTAGGCATCCTCCGCTACATCGATGAAGGCGCCCGCCGCAAAGACGGTCACTGAGCAGTTAAGCGCCAAAATAAGCGCCAACATGACAACCAGAATTTGTTTTAATTTCATAGATGTTTCCTCCTTGAATCGTTCTATCTGTTTTCTTTTTAGCGGGCAACACACCGTTGCCTCACTTACTGCCATCCCTTTAATCTGTAGCCGATATATCCACATCCGGCGCGATCATAATATTGTATTCGGGATAAGCTTGATGCATTTCTTCATAAAGGATCTTCAACCCTTCTGCCGGGCGGATATCAAAACTCATAACAACGTCAAATCTCATTTCCTTCGCTTCCATATCCAGATAAAAGCCGTGGAACTGAACGGCCCAATCGTGAGCCAGCACCTTTTCACGCACATCATTTTGGATCTTGGCGGCCTCATCGTTTCCTGTGTTGTAGGAATACAGCCCTACGCCGGCCAAAATGACACCTGTTTCTTTGTACACCTTCGCTTCCAGTTTTCTGGTCAACCGATCGATCTCCCTGGCGGTCATTTTATCCGGTAACTCAAGATGGACAGAAGCGTAATTCTTATCCGGGCCATAGTTATACAAAATCAGATCATACGCCCCTTTTACCTCTGCTTCTTCTGTCAAGAGTCCCTTGATTTGATCCGTGATTTCCTTATCTGCCCGCACCCCAAGGATCTCATTCAGTGTCTCGATCATCATTTCGATGCCGGACTTGATGATGATAACGGAGATGACCGCCCCAACATACGCTTCCAGAGAAACGCCGCTTGCCATAAAGATGATAGCGGAAGCCAGCACCGACGCGGAAAGGATCGCGTCAAACATAGCATCTGACCCGGACGCTACCAGTGAACCGGAGTTTACTTTCTTGCCCTGCGCCTTGACATAGCGTCCAAGGATGATCTTGACAACAATAGCGACCGCAATGATCACCAGTGAGATCACGCTGTAATCCGGTTTTTCCGGGTGAATGATCTTCTTTACAGATTCGACAGCAGAGGTGATCCCTGCATAAAGAACGATGCCGGATACGACCATAGCACTGAGATACTCGATCCGTCCATATCCCAGAGGGTGTTTCTTGTCCGGCAGTCTTCCCGACAGTTTTGTTCCCACGATCGTAATGATCGAGGAAAGTGCATCGGAAAGATTATTGACGGCATCCAGGATCACAGCGATCGAATGGGATACTATCCCGATAAGCGCTTTAAAAGCCGCAAGCATTACATTTGCCAGTATCCCTATGATACTGGTTTTGATTATGATTTTATCCCGGTTCATTTCCGGTGTTTCAGAAATAGGCTGATTGTCACTCATATCAATCTCCTCCCAAATAAATCCGAGTTGTCGGCCTGATGCCCAAATTACAGCCGCAACCCTGTGTTACCCAATCATTTATTCCACTTTGTTGTTTTAATAAACCGAAAACTATCTACTTCGATACCGTTGCCTTGACCGCACCCAAACAGTGGATCTTTACGACACGGTTATGATCGGTTTCCGCTATCCTTTGCAGCTCATCTACAAAAGACATCACAAACTCCGGTCTGCGTTTGCCGAGAACACGGAAGATCTCCGGCGCTTCCATCCTCACCCTGTCATCTTCATCGTGCAGAAGCGTCTCAAATATCGCCATGTAATTCTCATAAATGTCAGGCGTGTTCGTAGCGATATTCTCCGATGCCCAGATAAAACTGAAGCGTACCTTTGCCTCCTCGTCAGAGGCAAAGCAGAACAAGTTCTTCCAATACGGCTCAATCACATGATAGTTGCCCCTCCCGATTCTGCCGAGGGCGCCTACCGCACGCTCCCGCAAAAGCGGTATTGGACTATCACAGAAAGAAGCGATCGCAGGAACCTCTTCTTTTACCGACAGAGGATATACAAGGCCCATCTCACCAAGCAGCCAGAGTGCCTTTGCCTGTATTTTTACAGATCCATGGGTAAGAAGGGACGAAATATACGGAATACTCTCTTCCCATTTATCCTTGTCCTTTGTCAATATTCCAAGCTCTTTATAGAGTTCCGATTCGTTCAATCCATCATCTCCCAAAACCTGATCTACTTCCATTTTCCAAATAAGCACAGATCGTAAATCTTACCATCCTTAAACACTGCATTCCTTTGCAGCCCCTCACGAACAAATCCGTTCTTTTCCAGAACGCGTTGAGAAGCTATATTCGGAGCATACACAAGTCCTGTGATGCGAATAATATCCAATTCCGAAAAGGCTGCATTACAAATCTGGCAAACAGCTTCTGTCATGATTCCTTTTGACCAGTAATCTGTCAAGAGCAAATACCCAATCTCTCCATCTTTGCAGTAAACATCTGCTTTCTGCTCGACTGAGATATTTCCAACTATTTTTCCATCGACCACAATCGCGCGAAAGACGCCGTCCTTCCCATCATGCTCAGACACCATATCCAACCACCAGTCCGCCGATTCCTCTGTATAAGGATATGGCATTCGATTAGTCAGATAAGAGCGATCCACATCATTGCAGAGCTTTATGAGTTCGGGCTTCATTTTCTGTGTCCACTTTATCAGTTTTAACGTCATTCTTCTTTCTCCGTTTCTGCTCCTCACCGCCGCTGATGGCAGCGCGGAAGCCTTTGTGTGTCTTCTATTATTTCAAATCGTCCAGCTTCCCCTTCAAGAATTGTTCCACACATTCGGAGAAGTCCAAGCCCATGCGCTCGGAGAGTACCGCAAGCCACCAGACGCACTCTCCGATCTTGGACGGCAGTATTTCTTTGTCATCGCTCGGCCAGCGTTCTTGCTGATCCATTGCCAGTCGTCCCACAAGTGCCGCGTCCGTCAGGAACGCCAGAGCATCCTCCTCCACCGACCACTCCGAGCCGTGATATTTCCGCTCAAGCTCGTAATAGAGCCTGCGTATTTCCATCGATTGGTTCTTTAATTCATTTAAGTTCATTTCATCACCTTCTCAAATCGGAACATTCCGTCCGGAAACTGCTCATCTGCCTGCTCCGCCGCATCGGGATCGTTGGGATCGGGATGGTGGCTGTTGAAAAACTCCACGATGTGAAAGCCACAGCGGTTCACATAGAAATGGATATTCCTCTTCTCAAAATACGGTGTGACGGTCTCCCAGACGATAACCTCCGGATACATCTTTTCCACCGCGCACCATGCAGCATAGCCGATACCCTTGCCGTGGACGTGCGGAGAAACAAACAGCAGGTCAAGATTGCCGCGCGTGCCGTCAATCCTGATCACAACACCGCCGACCGGCTTGCCATCCTTCGTAATACGATAAGCCTCACCGCTGTCGATGGAATTCTCAATCGTTTCGCGTGAGATGATCTCACCATCTTCTTCAAAATGATCGTCCCTGCGCCCGAATTCCTCCAGGGCGCCGTAGTTGAACGCTTCCTGATTGTCTTTAATAAACTGGTCCCTGTCGGATTGCTCCAACGGAAGTAAATCTATATTTACCATATAATACCCTCTTTATGTTTGCTTTCCGCCACTGACAGCGGTGCGGAAGCCTTTGTGTGCCTATTACCGCGATTCTGTCTCGATTCTGTCCCCACATTTACCGCAAATCCTGTTGTGAACTGAAAACGGACTTCCGCAGTTAGGACAAGTCCACTGTGCTTGCTGATATTCTAAAAACGCGTCCATCCCTTTTTCTCTGATCATCTTTAAATTCTCAAGCGGAGATTCCCGATGCGGATACTGTGTTGTATAACGGTTTTCTTTCTCCATTACATCCTCACAAGGAAAATCAGAGCATTCATCGCAGTATCGATATCCGTTCTCCTTGCGTTTTTGGCAAAGAATGATCCCGCAATACTTGGCACAGAACTCCGGCTTATTGTCATCCGGGCCATTGCACCCGGGACACGGGTCATTCTCAATCAAAGCTTGCGAGCATATATTACAGTCCAGTCCACATGGCGCTACCATATCTGCTTTAAACCATTTATTCATTATCATATACCCCCAATTCCGTATTTTAACATTGGCATCTGAATAGTCGATTTAACCCCCAACATCTAAACAGTTCAACCCTATGTATAGTTCTCTTTGACGCGCTCTGCCGAGCGATTTTTACGGTCGAATCCGTCTTCTTCTGACACTCTCGTGCTTGACTGTTTACAGCACTTTTCCAGAGGTCAACTCTTAAATGAGTAACACCAAAATCACTGCCTCCACACGCCTTGAAACAACAGTGTTGATATTGTGTCAAGCCTATATCGTTTTTACAAACGGGAATTTGTTAGAGTGTAGTCAACCTGCTTTTCAGCAGCGGAATCCCTTCTTCCACCCACCATTGGTTATCAACACCGCCGGAACTCATTCCTCCGTGAGCAAACTGCTCTATTACGGCAAAATCCATATATTCGTCGGTCATAACCTTGCCTGAAAGGGAAAAGTATTCCTCTTTTATCCACTTTTCCAGCTCGTCGGGAGAAATCATATCCATATTCTCCGCGCGTTCTTTTAGGTAATCCCAAAAATATGGATCTCCTCTAAATCCCCATCTTTCGGGTTTTTCTTCAAATATTTTTGACAGTTTCATATCCTTTCCCCTCCTCAAAGTCTGATTTATTTAATACATCTATCCTATACACTCTATCCGCTTTAAGACATCGATACGACTGATTCCATTAACTGCTAATGGAGAAACAAATCGGCAAACAGGAATATGTCGAAAACAATAAAAACCTTACGATTTACTTCTATGCCTTTTGATAGCATTGATTATCTGTAGGCCGTCTGTTTCCATTCCTTTTGTTTCCCCGTGGAAATAGTGAGTGGGGATCAATGTCAGAGTCAGAATGAACAAATTGATGGAAAAAGCACTACTGATAAAGGATTCAATGGCACTAGAAGCGATAACTTCTGAATGCAAGGATATACCTCCGAGTTTTACCAGCAGCAGTACGGCAACTAATATCAGAGATACAGCTGGACCTCCTGAAAGTATTGCAATCAGTTTAGCTGTTGTATCTATCTTATTCTTCTCTGGCGGCATAAAACAGCCGTCAAAAGGGAACAGCTTCACAGTCAGTCTCTTGGTATTCAGAAGTTTCTTCCCCGATCCGACCCTTATATGCCAATGCCTGTCTCCTGTCACAATCATATATCCGAGAGCATGGCCAACTTCATGCAAAAAAGTGGAGAGGAAGGATAACACCCACAAGGCGCAAACGAATATAGCCAATTCAATTATAATTGCAATGATCTTAGGCATGAAATCACCCTCATAAATCCCGATTTACCAATCTTATTTCAGTTGTTTCATATAACCATCATCCTTCGGTTCATAAGAAACTGAGATGAATTTGTCTTTTTGGTGGTACAAGCAGCATACCGTCTCAACATGCCTTGGAGCAGCAGGTCAAATAAAAGCGCTTGTATTCGACTCACTGGCTCATCCTTATGAGGAAATGGGCAATTCCCCATGGCCGGTCAGGGTCGAAACAGTAAGATGAATAACGACACGCCGACAAGCTGGAATTTATCGAATTGATTAATCGGACAGTCGATTCTTATGAGTCAAGTACCATTGTTGAAAGCCATCCAGCGTGAGTCGGTTATCCAAATTTTCAATCGGCCTTGAAGCAGATTCTATAATTTGTTTACAAGTCTTCTTCTCTCTCAGCATCTCGTATGTTGGGCCAAGTGGATCGCCATATTTTGCCGCTGTAGCCTCATATATATACTCACGAAACAGTGGTGGAGCAGCCTCTTTATACTGTCGTCCAATTTCCCTTCGTTTTTCATGCATTGCTCTGGCAATCTGATCTTCGGAAAAGCCTTCTGCTTTAAGCTTTTCCGGAATGCTCCGCAGTTC
>JAEEGL012665394.1_pt1 | contig 19936 bp, 20 predicted proteins | sample 9134231 | NCBI WGS metagenome assembly JAEEGL01 (sample SAMN16246548, study PRJNA631951) | gut metagenome | biome: gut microbiome; feature: rumen; material: fiber-attached | host: Bos | place: Iran: Karaj | collected 2018-10 | reverse complement strand
GAGGTCCCTCGTAGAATACAAACTGCAGACAGCCTTCACGTTCCTTCACGGAACGCCAGAAAATGTCTTGCTCCTTCCACATCTGCAGGATGTCGTTGTTTACCTGCGTCAAATCCAAGCCGTTATGCTCGGCAAATCTCTTGCTCATTACAGTATTTTTTTACTATTAACCTTTTTACTATTTTATGGACGTGCAAAGGTACGAAAAAAATACTGAATTCACAAAACTTGCGTTCCTTTTTTTATTATATATCCTACAAATCGTTTCTTTCTGCAGAAAAGGCGGCAGAAAGAAAGAGCCTAATGCCTCAAGTTTATCAAGATGACGAACCAATATAGAGGCATATCATACCTAAAAGAACTAATGCCAAGTCAAAGGCTTTGGCTTTGAGGTTTTTCTCGTGGAAGAACATGACGCCAAAGAGGAACGAAACGACGACGGAACCGCGACGAATCATGGAAACAATGGAAATCATGGCTCCTGGCAGGGAGAGCGAGTAGAAATACATGAAGTCGGCTGTAGAAAGGAACAGGCTGACACCAAGTATCGCCCAATGCCAATGGAAGGGGGTTGTTTCTTTATGTTTGGGCCACCACAGCAGCATGAGCATAGCCAGCATCATCAGCGACTGGTAAATGGTGTACCACGACTGGACCAGCATGCGGTCAAGGCCCAGCCCGCCGTCAGCAGGCGAAGCCATCAGGAATTTGTCGTACAGACCGCTAACAGCACCAAGGGCGGCAGCACCGACAATCATCCATATCCAGTGGTCACGACGGAAGTCAATACCCTCTTTCTTGCCACTATGGCTCAACAACAGAAAAGAGATGACTGCCAACAGCACACCCGCCCACTGCCAGAGATTCAGTCGTTCGCCAAACACCAACAAGGCACCGACCAGTACCATGACGGGACGTGTGGCATTGATAGGGCCGACAATGGTCAGCGGCAGATGTTTCATGCCGAAATAGCCTAACACCCAGCTACTGAGCACGATGACGGCTTTCAGCAGGATGTAACGGTGCTCCACCCAGCTTCCTGATGCCACATGAAACACGTTGTCAGGGGAAATGCCACCCGTGGCGCTAAACAGGATGAGCGGCAGAAACAGCAACGAGGAAAAGAGTGTGTTCAGAAACAATACCGGAAGGACGGCATTGCCGCTGAGCGCCTCTTTCTTAAAGGCGTCGTAGCATCCCAGCAGGGCGGCAGACATGAAGGCAAGAAACAACCACATGGCTAATACTTTACATTTTCGAGGAACAACGCATGGGCTGGCATTGACTCGCCAGCCTGAGTGCGCCTTCCTCCCACTATTACCTGACGAAACTCGTCGATAGTCATCCGTCGGCGGCCAACTTCTATTAATGTGCCGACAACAGCCCGTACCATATTACGAAGGAAACGGTTGGCGGTAATCTCAAAGTACCAGACGCCGGGATCTGTCTGGTGCCACTGGGCATGAGTGATGTGACAGATAGTCGTCTTCACGTCAGAACCGGCCTTGCAAAAGGCACCGAAGTCCTCATAGTCAGGTAATATACGGGCCGCCTCATTCATCAGCGCAAAGTCCAGGTCATAGTGCGTCTCCAGACTGTAATGCCTCAGGAATGGGTCTTTCAGCTGATGGATGTAGTAACGATAGGTACGCGAGACAGCCGAAAAGCGGGCGTGCATATCGTTGCTGACAGCCTCAACACGGCTGACGGAAATGTCACAGGGTAACAAGTGACGCAGTTTGTAGGCCAGTTGGGACATATCGTAGTCACCGTCGTAGTCGAAATGAGCTGCCATACAGCGGGCATGGACACCGGCATCGGTACGTCCGGCCCCCACTACCGTGATGTCCTGACGAAGCAGCAGTGACAGCCCATGCTGCAACTCTGCCTGTACAGAATTGCCGTTGGGTTGTATCTGCCATCCGTGGTATCGGGTGCCATCATAGCTGAACCAAACGAAATAGCGCATATCGTCTTATTCTTTTTCGGATTCCGGTTTGGCATAGCGGTCACCCGTCTGGCGAATCAACTCACGGGCAAATGACTGTGAGTAGCCAGGACGCTTGACAGTGGCGCCAAGGCCATACTTGGTACGGGTGAAACGGCCATTTTCCTCCGGTTTAACCGCCATATCGTTGTACTTCACCACCAGATAGAAAGCCAGTTGTTTCCAACGTGCCAGCATCTGCTGAGCCTGCTTGACGCTATAGTCGTTAAGGAAACGGGCAGCATCCTCTGGTTGCATCTGACGAGCCTGGGACTCGATAGCGGGTTGCTGACTGAAATAGGCCCTCTGCAGGGAGTCACGTACCTGTTTTAATGAAGGGAACAGCATGGAATAACGGGGATATACCATGTTGGACACCCAGTTCTCAACCCAATAGGCATTGCGTTCGCTGAACGTCAGTTCGTCGGCACCAGGCGTGTTATAGCACTCTGGACGAACGGTCATGGAGCAGTAGATGGGCGTATATGCCACCATGTTGCCATCGTCGTTGCCGAACCAGAAACAGCCGCCTATCTGTCTGGGCAGCCAAGAACGCATCTGCGATACAAAACTCCACGACGTCTGCTGGGTAGAGGTGGGACGCTCGTTGAAATACTGTTTGCCGTCAACCTTAAAATAAAGGGGCGTAGGACGATAGGGCATCTGCCAGATACCGGCACCCATGTCGGTGGAATCGATGGCAAGCGGCGTGCCCTCAAAGTGGTCACGCATATCAGTGATCACATCAGCAACGCTCAGCTTACGGTCAGGAATGACCCACAACGGCATATCTTCTGCCTGCGGATCCTTGCCCAAAGCCCAAGGCAGATAGCGGTCCATGCCGCGCACATGATGGTTGAAGAAACTCCAGACACGGGCATCACAGATGCGGCGACCAGAGAAATCGGGGAATGCATAGGTATTCTTCCATGAGAACTCCTCGTCCTTGCCATTGTACCACCCCATCTTACGTGCATACTTGATGACATTCTTGGAATACAGCACGTTGTCGGCATCCTTCAAGGGAAACACACCGATACGGCTCTGGTTGGCATGGCCACAGATGGCATCGTCTGGAATACGCCAAGCCACCCATACCACACGTTCCTTAGAGACCTTACGGTCAGGACCACAGCCTTGCATTTCCAGAATCCAGGCCTCCGAGGGGTCGCAAATGGTAAAGGTCTCTCCTTCCGAGTAATATCCGTAAGTTTCTACCAATGAGGTCATTGTGCGGATTGCCTCACGTGCAGACTTAGACCGTTGCAGAGCGATGTAAATGAGAGAGCCATAGTCAATGACTCCAGTGGAATCGACCATTTCCTCACGACCGCCGTAGGTGGTCTCACCAATGCTCACCTGCCATTCATTGATGTTGCCAACAACATTCCATGTCTCTTCCGCCTCAGGAATCTCCCCCAGATACTTGTTCGTGTCCCATTCATAAATCTTGCGCATGTCACCCTTGGCATGTTTTGCTGCCGGATAGTGGGCCAGATTCATAAAGGCACCGTATGAATCGGCGTTGTAGGAACAGATAACAGAACCGTCAACCGATGCTTTCTTACCTACAATGAAATTGGTACATGCTTCAGCATAGACTGAAGCCATGAGAGCTGCCGTGATAATAAATAGTCTTTGCATATTTCCTTCTATTATTATTTGTTCGTTATTTCTGATTTCGTTTAATAATGCTGTAGGCATTGTAAAGCCCCAATTCACCGGCCTTGCTCAGGTCGGCAATACCCTCTGCGTCACGATGGCTGGCCAGCAAGGCGAGTCCACGGTTATAGTACGCCTCAGCCAGATTGGCGTCCAGTCGGATAGCCTGTGTGTAATCATCAATGGCATGGGGTAAATCGTTTCTCTGCACATAGACGTTGGCACGGTTATAGTAAAGGTAGGCACACTGATGAATGGCAAGAGCCTTGGTAAGGTCTGCCAGGACATTGGCGGTCTTCATGCGGATGTCAGTGCCCTGCGCAGCGTTGAAGTCGTTCAAGCGTGACTGACAGACAGCCCGCAGCCAATAGGCCTCAACCAGTAGTGAGTCGTTCTGAATGCAAGTTGACAGATCGTCAATGGCACTCTCGTAATTCTGAATGACACTATAGGCCAAGGCACGCTGGAAGAGCAGTATCTTGAATTGTTCTGGCGTATGATGTGCATCCAGCCGAATGGTAAGCGTATCAATCCATTGGAAATAGCGCCGCGTGGCCTTTTCGTCAAGTGACACCTGGTTGCAGCGGATGTGTATCCGACTGTTAGGCGGCAAAAGGTTGTTGAGGGAATCTACCCTACTGTCAAAGGCCACATAGTGTCTGACGGTCTGCTGTTGGTTCTCGGTAACCAGTGTGTACATGGGCTGATAGTCCATCCCCACCCTGCGGTTCTGCACTTTGCCCCGATAGTCGCTCTGGTATTCGTTTTCTATTTCCTGCTCATCGGCAACTGCCAGCTGGTTATACTTCTCAATATCCTCGTCGCTCCGTTTACGCATCTGCGTCTTGGAAAGTCGCGGCTGTTTTCCATATCGCTTGTCAATCTGTGCCTTTAAGATACGGAATTCATCCAGTTCTGCCTGCTTGGTCATGCCCAGTTTCCGGTAGCAGGAAGCCCTTTGGTACAAGCCTGTCCAGAAGTTTGGGTACTGTTCAATGACCTTGGAATAGTCCTCAATGGCAGCCCGTGGATTACCGGTCTGTTCCAACAACAGTGCACGATTATACAGCGCCATCAGATTGTCGGGTTCCAGCTTTAAGACGAAGTCAAAATCTGTGATGGCACGGTTGTCGTCACCAACCTGTGCACGAAGCAGTCCACGGTTGTAGTGTCCCAGGAAATTATTGGGTTCAAAGTCAAGAGCCGTATCGTAATCGGCCATAGCACCACGAAGGTTGTTCTGGTTGAATCGCGCCAAAGCCCTGTTGATATAGAGGCCACACTGTTTGGGCAACAGGTGTATTGCCTTGTCCAGATACGCTTCGCTCTCTTTCCATTCGTTGCGCGACAGACTGATAATAGCCCGCTGGGCCCATGTATTACCGTTATAGGCATCCAACTCCAGACTTCTTGTCAACGAGGTAATGGCCTGTGTGGTGTCTTTTTTCAACATAAAGGCTTCTGCCTGCAAGGCATAGACCTGCGCATTCTTGCTCCATCGCTGCTGCATGGTGTCAATCTCAGCAAGCGCTATTTCATAGTCCTTTTGCTGGATATGGCACAATGCCCTGTTGTGCCAGAGACTGATATTCTCAGGCTCATAGCGCAGGGCAGCATTATAATCTGCTATGGCATCTCCGAACTTATCCTGTCTGATACGGCAGAGACCACGCAACTCATACATGCCAACGACGTATGGATTGCGGTTGATGGCCTCAGAGCAGTCTGCCTCTGCACCACGGAAATCCTCAAGATAGAATTTGGCTACCCCCCGATAGAACCAAGGTTCATAGAGGTAGGGCTTGGCCATAATGGCTTGGTTGAAATACTGGATGGAGAGCACGTAATCCTCATAATAGAGGGCTGACCGTCCAATCGTTACCAAGCGGTCGGTATTGAACTGTGCATAGAGTGATGAAACTGAGAAAAGGAAATACAGCAGGATGTTTCTATGCATAACCATTATTTTCTGACGGCCGCCTTTGTCTTATAGCCACAGCGATATTTGCCTTGAGTCAAGGCACGCAATTTGCTTTTAACAAGCTGTTTACGTAGCGGAGAAAGACGATCTGCAAAGACTTTTCCTTCCAAATGGTCAAACTCATGCTGCATCACACGTGCCAGATAACCGTCAATCCATTCGTCATGCTCCTGCATGTTTTCGTCAAGCCACTGGACACGTATGCGGGTAGGACGAATGACCTTTTCGTGAATACCAGGCAACGACAGACATCCCTCTTCTGAAGAAGAAGTCTCGGAGTCATCGTATTCAACTATATGAGCATTGATATACACTTGCCGGAAGTCCTTGTATTCTGGGTAGTCCTCGCTGATGACATCCAAGTCAATGACCACCAGTCGTATCGACTTACCCACCTGCGGTGCAGCCAATCCAATTCCCTCACTGTCAGCCAACGTCTCCCACATGTCAGAAATCAATTGCTTCAAACCAGGATAATCGGGGGTGATGTCCTCAGCCACCTTCCGCAGGACAGCTTGTCCATAAATATAAATAGGTAGTATCATGATGCTGATTGTATATTTACTTTATTATTAGCCCTGCCGGCCTAACTGGCGGGACCTCAGATAGTCCTCAAGGATAATCGTAGCACTGATTTCATCAACGAGTGCCTTGTCAGCCCTTGCCTTTTTCTTCAAGCCACCGTCTATCATGACCTGGTGAGCCAATACAGATGTAAAGCGCTCGTCATATAGAACTATGGGAATTGACGGAACTTCCTTGCGCCATTGGCTGACAAACTGCTTGACACGCTGTAGGTTTTCACTGGGCTCACCATTGGGTTGTCTGGGTTCCCCTATCACTACACATTCCACTGCTTCCTGAGTGATATACTGTTTCAGGAAACTAAACAGCTGATGTGTTTCTACAGTCGCCAACCCTCCCGCTATGATTTGCAGCGGATCGGAAACAGCTATTCCAGTCCGCTTCTTACCATAGTCTATGGACAAAATTCGTGCCACAACAGTTATTTTGCGTAGAGCAGCCAAGCTCCGGGGAACCTTGTAATCAGTTGGTTCCGGCTGGCAATGGCATCTGCCTTGTTCTCAAAAGTGGTAGCGATAACACGATAGGCAGCGGGAGACACATTGTTGTTGACAACCAACTGTGCATCATAGCCCTCATTCTTCAGCGTCTGCTGAAGTCCCTCAGCATTGGTCTTCAACGAGAACGAACCGACAACGACGCTGAAATTCTTCAGTCCACCGCCATTAACGACAGCAACATTTTCCTGACGAACAGCAACCTTGTCACCGTTATCCGTCACCTGAGTATTATTGGCAGCTTTCTCCTGCAGAGGGGTCACAACAGTAGTTTCTTCAGCCTGCTGGACAACGGCAGCCTGTTCCTGAACGACGGCAGCTTGTTCCTGAGCCTCCTGCTGAGCCTGTTGCTGCTGTATTTCTTCCTGCTGCTTTGCTTTCAGATAAGCTTGCTTATAAGCACTCTCACTCGACTTACAACCAGTGAATGCCATTACTGCGCAAAGACCTGCGCAAAATACCGTGTACTTCTTCATAATTTTACTTTTTCAATATTAATAAATGATTCTTTGTTCAATTTGATAGCGCGAAGTTACGAAATATCGTTCAAAAGGAGCGAAAAAAGCTACCTAAAGTTTGTTAAATACAGGAAAAGTAACATTTTTAACAAAAAAAATCAGACTTTTTGTATTACTTTTGGAAAACTTTCCGTATATTTGCGACATCTTTAGTAAACTTTATGTCAAACGTAATTTGAAACAACTATGAGAAGTATTGGATTTTTAGGTGCATTCTTAGGTGGTGCAGTAGCCGGTGCAGTTATTGGTTTGTTGATGGCTCCCGAGAAAGGCGTGGATACACGTAGCAAGATCACAGATGCCGTTGATGATTTTCTGAAGAAGCACAATATCAAGTTAAGCCGCAAGCAGGTCAGTGAATTCGTTGACGACATTGCGGAAGCTGCTCCTGCAGAATAGTATCATCCACTCTTAGCCAATTGTCATGCTGTCAAGTGACAAGAATGTAGAGAATATCGCGCAGCTGATTGAAATGCTGAAAGATTACGTCGGGTATCAGAAGGAATATCTGAAACTCGACGTGATTGAGAAGATTGTGCGCCTCACAACGGCACTATCCCTGACGCTTGTCCTGATTATCCTCGGTGTGGCAGTACTGTTCTACCTGTCGTTTGCCGTGGTCTATTGGATAGAGCCGCTGACGGGCATAGCATGGGCATTCTTCTTGGTGGCCCTGTTTTTCTTGTCCCTTCTGCTTCTGGTGTTTATTTTCCGCAAGCCGTGGCTGGAACGTCCTTTGGTTCGTTTCCTGGCCAGCGTTTTGCTCAATTAAATGATTATGCCACAACAACAGTCTATAGAATCATTAGAAGACCTTCAGCAACGTAAGGAAGAACTGAAGTCGGAAATACAGGAAGGCAACGATAAGATTTCCCTCCTGTGGCATGAGTTGGTGGCTCCACAAAAGTCAAACAGCAAGGGCGAGTTGATAGCCAGTCTCGTTTCTAATGGCGTCACGGCCATCGATGGTTTCCTGTTAATCCGTAAGCTCATCAAAGGCTATGGGTTCCTTTTCCGTCGGAAAAAAAAGTAGGCTGTATGTTATGCAGCCTACTTTTTTTCGATATATTTTCAGTTTATCTTCCTACTTTCTGATACCATTGGCGAAGCAAACCACGAGGGATGCCTCTTTTCACGGCAGCGTCCAAAACCCTTTTGGCATCCTTTCGCCGTTGAAGACTAATAAGCAACTCTGTCTGTAAGGCAACATAGCCTACATCTTGCGGTTCCAGCCGAGTCGCTTCCTGTAAGTCATACAAGGCTGCATCCCATTGCTTCAGTTCTTGCTCCAAATTAGCCCGTGAAACATAGGCTATTGCAGAGTCCTTATGCATTTCCACCACTAAGTTCAGCTGTTCCAAGGCATCGTTTTTCTTTCCCTGTTGCTGCAGCACATACGCCAATGACACACGGGCCTCAAAATGACGTGGAACGATAGCCAGCAAATCCTGATAGTCGCTACGGGCCTGATCATAACGCCTCAGATGCGTCTGGGCGTATGCCCTGAAAAACATAGCGGCAGGATTATGCGGCTCTTTCTGCAAAATCAAGGAATACTCATCTACCGCATACTGCCATTGTTTCAGTTCCAGATTGACGGCGGCCTTTCTCAAATGCAGGTCGGTGGACCATGCCGAGTCTGCAATGGCTTTGTTTAGGACACGCAATGAGTCCCTCCACTGCTGACCGGTCAGCGTCGGCTCACTTGCAGGGAAAGTCTGTGCAAAACCTGCAAGCTGTAGTGTCAGCGCAATAGCTGCAGCTATGCCTTTCGAATATAATCTACAATCCATTCACCCACTTCCTTGGTACCATACTTTGCACCACCTTCCACTTGAATTTCAGGTGTACGTACATTTGCATCCAACGAGGCGTTGACAGCTTCTCGAATCAAGGCTCCCTCCTTGGTCAGGGCAAAGTGCTCCAACAACATGGCTGCCGACAGAATCTCTGCTAACGGATTCGCAAGGTTCTGTCCTTTTGCCTGTGGCCAGGAACCATGAACGGGTTCGAAGAGAGGAGTATGCTCACCCAGGCTTGACGAAGGCTGCAATCCCATCGAACCGGTTATACAGCTGGTTTCGTCTGTAAGGATGTCACCAAAGGTGTTTTCCGTAACGATAACATCAAAGAAACGGGGTTCCGTCAACACACGCATGGAGGCGTTGTCGATAAACATATAGTCGGTCATCACGTCAGGATATTGCGGTTCCATCTCCTTGGCAATCTGCCTCCAAAGACGGCTGCTGGCCAACACATTGGCTTTATCAACAACCGTCAGGTGCTTCTTACGCTTCCGGGCTGTCTCAAAGGCAACTTTCAAAATACGCTCAATCTCCGGACGAGTATAGATGTCTGTATCGTAGGCCTTGTCATTATCCTGATACTTCTCACCGAAATACATGCCTCCAGTCAACTCACGGATGACCACGAAGTCAGCACCTTTCAGCAGTTCATCTTTCAGCGGTGACTTATGCAACAGGCAGTCGAAAGTTGCCACAGGACGCACATTGGCAAACAAGCCCAGTTTTTTACGCATGGCCAGCAGGCCTGTCTCAGGACGAACCTTGGCCGTGGGGTCGTTGTCATATTTCAGGTCTCCCACAGCAGCAAACAGCACGGCATCAGCACGCATACAGATCTCATGAGTTGCTTCAGGATAAGGGTCACCCACCGCATCAATGGCGACAGCACCCACTAAAGCCTCCTCATACTCAAAGTCGTGGCCATACTTTTCTGCGATGGCATCCATCACAGCAACACCTTGTTTCATTATTTCCGGACCGATACCATCGCCCGACAACACAGCAATACGTAATTTCATAATATGACGCGTTATTGATTATTTCACATTTAATCCTTTCTCAACAATATTGAGCATCTTAAAGGTAGCCTTGATAGCGGCTTCTGTCTGGTCGGCATCCAGGCCGCGTGTGCGCAGTAGTCCTCCTTTGTAGTGCCAGGTGATAACAGTCTGTACCAAGGCATCGGTTCTTCCACCAGGGGGAATCGTAACCTGATAGTTGGCAAGGATAGGGAACGTACGGTCCAGATACTTCTTATAAATATACCGAAGTGCCTTGACGAAAGCATCATACTGACCGTCACCCGTGGCTCCTGCCTCATATTGTTTTCCATTGATTTCCACCTTGACATTGGCTCCGGGCTTCAGGCCGTAAGCTGTTGACACTACGTAGCTCAACAGTTTCACACTATCTTCGGAACCGTCGTGCTTCAGCACATCGCTGACAATATAGGGCAAGTCTTCCTGGGTAACGATTTCTTTCTTGTCACCTAATTCCGTAATACGTTGGGTAACGCGACGTGTCTGCTCTGGTGTCAGTTCCAGTCCCAGTTCTTCAAGGTTCTTGGAGATATTGGCACGTCCGCTGTTCTTTCCCAGCGCATATTCGCGTTTTCTGCCAAAACGTTCCGGCATCAACTCATTGTAATAGAGTTTGTTTTTGGAATCTCCATCGGCATGAACTCCAGCCACTTGTGTAAAGACATTCTCACCGACAATGGGTTGGTTTGGTGCAACAGCAATACCGCTGAAGCTTTCTACCATCCGTGATATGTCATTCAACTGACTCTCGTTAATATGGGTCTTGGCATGGAACTGGTCTTTCAGAATCACCTGTACTGATGCCAGCGGTGCATTGCCACAGCGCTCCCCCAACCCATTGACCGTGACATGCAGTCCCTTGGCACCACTCAGCACGGCAGCCAGGGAGTTGGACACGGCCAGGTCATAGTCATTATGGGCGTGATAGTCAAAATGTACTTGCGGATAGCGCTTGACCATCTTCCTGAAATATTCCACGACCTGCAGCGGATTCATCACACCCAGCGTGTCAGGCAACATGAAGCGCCGTATCTGCTGCCCTTTACCGATTAATGCATCTACGAGGTGATAGACATATTCCGGTGAATCCTTCATACCATTCGACCAGTCTTCCAGATAGATGTTGACCATCATGCCCTGGCTGGTAGCATAATCCACCACCTGCCGGATATCGGCAATATGTTCATCTGGCGTCTTCTGCAATTGTTGGGTGCAATGTTTCAGTGAGCCTTTCGCCAACAGATTGATAACCTTACCTCCACAGTCGCGGATCCAGTCAACACTCTTGCCACCATCTACGAACCCCAAGACTTCTACACGGTCCAGACGGTCTATCTGTTGTGCGAAACGGCAAATCATGGAAACGGCCTCCTTTTCACCCTCCGACACTCCTGCCGATGCCACCTCTATACGGTCAACATTCACATCGTGCAGCAGTTTACGGGCCATCACGAGTTTCTCGTGAGGCAAGAATGACACGCCGTTGGTCTGTTCACCGTCGCGCAGCGTAGAATCGAGTATTTCAACAAACTGTTGTTTCATGATCTTTTTCCCAACGGACTATCTTGTCCTTGTTTTCTACTAAAAAGTCAATGTCATCCAATCCGTTCATCAAACAGTGTTTCTTATAGCCGTTGATGTCGAAATGTTCAGAGCGGCCCGTAGCCTTATTGGTGACGGTCTGATTGGGGAGGTCAACCACGACCTCGGTCTTGGGATTGGCCTTGATGCTATCAAAGAGCTCTGCCAGAAAGTCCTCGCTGACCACGACTGGCAACACGAAATTGTTCAGTTCGTTGTTCTTATGGATGTCTGCAAAGAAGCTGCTGATGACCACACGGAAGCCATAGCCGGCAATAGCCCACGCAGCATGCTCGCGACTGGAGCCGCTGCCGAAATTCTTGCCGGCTACGAGGATGCAACCACTGTAGGTCGGATCGTTCAGCACGAAGTCCTTATTCACGGTTCCATCACTATTGTAGCGCCAGTCGCGGAACAGATTATCCCCGAAGAAACGCTCTTCGCGTGTCGTCGCCTTCAAAAAACGGGCGGGTATGATCTGGTCGGTATCCACATTCTCCAAGGGAAGTGGCACGCAAGTGGATGTTATGATGTCAAATTTCTGTTTCATAATAGTTCTCTTGGATCAGTTATTACTCCTGTTACAGCTGCGGCAGCAGCCACTAAAGGCGATGCCAGAATTGTACGACTACCCGGTCCCTGACGACCTTCGAAATTGCGGTTCGAGGTGGATACGGCATACTTGCCGGCAGGCACCTTGTCGTCGTTCATAGCCAGACAGGCCGAGCAACCGGGCTGGCGAATTTCAAAGCCTGCCTCGGCCAGCACCTTGTCAAGCCCTTCCTCTTCTATCTGCTTGCGCACGGCCCATGAGCCAGGCACCAGCCACGCCACCACGCCGTCAGCTTTCTTGCGGCCTTTCACGATGGAGGCAAAAGCACGGAAGTCTTCTATGCGACCGTTGGTGCAGGCACCGAGGAATACGTAGTCAATCTTCTTTCCCAGTAGTTTCTCGCCAGCCTTAAAGCCCATATAATCAAGCGCTTTCTGGAAGCCAGTTCCTCCTTCGTAGGGGATTGGGGAGGCTATCCCGATGCCCATGCCTGGATTGGTGCCGTACGTGATACGGGGTTCAATATCCTTGGCATCGAAAACGAGTTCCTTGTCAAACACGGCATCGTCGCCGCTCTTCAGCGTCTTCCAATAGGCCACAGCCTTGTCCCACGCCTCGCCCTTGGGAGCATATTCCCTACCTTTGAGGTAATCAAAGGTCACTTCGTCAGGAGCCACGAAACCACCACGGGCACCCATCTCTATCGAGAGGTTGCAGAGTGTCAGACGGCCTTCCATCGACATGTTCCGCACCACATCACCGGCATATTCAACGAAATAGCCCGTAGCACCGCTGGTTGTCAGCTGCGACATCAGGTAGAGTGCTACGTCCTTGGCGGTAACGCCCTTTTGTAACGTACCGTTGATGCTGATGCGCATCGACTTCGGCTTCTGCTGCAGGATACACTGCGAGGCCATCACCATCTCAACCTCCGAGGTACCGATGCCGAAAGCCACAGCACCCATAGCACCATGCGTTGAAGTGTGCGAATCGCCACAAACAATCGTCATGCCAGGCAGTGACAGGCCTTTCTCCGGACCCACCACATGAATGATGCCATTGTCTGGCGACATCATACCGTAGTGCGTTAGCCCGAAGTCCTTGGCATTCTGTGCCAGCGTACTGACCTGCTTGGCCGATACAGGGTCCTCGATGGGCTTGTCCTGGTCATGGGTCGGCGTGTTGTGGTCGGGCATGCAATAGATATGGTCGGGACGAAAACATTTCAGTCCGCGAGCCCGCATACCTTCAAAGGCCTGCGGAGATGTCACCTCATGACAGTAGAGGCGGTCGATATACAGTTGTGTAGGACCATCGTCCACGATTTGCACGACGTGTTTGTCCCAGATTTTATCGAATAGCGTATTCATAACCGTCAATTAATTCTTGAACTTGTTGATACAGTCAATATATGCTTCCACAGAAGCCGTCACGATGTCAGTATTGGCACCGAAACCATAGTACAAAGAACCGTTGTATTCCACCTGCATGTGTACCTTGCCGACATCGTCGGAGCCCTTTGAAATGGCCTGGATAGTAAATTCCTTCAAGGTCATCTGCTTCATGATGATCTTCTTCAGCGCCTTGATAGCTGCATCGACAGGACCGTTACCGCTGGCAGCAGCCTCAAATTTCTGGTTAGAAATGTCGAGACCGATACTTGCCACACTCTTCACACCCTTACCGGTAGTCACCTGCAGGAATTCAAGCTTCACGGCGTGAGCATCGGCAGTATCTGCGCCTGCCAGCATCAGCACGTCGGCATCGTTCACCTCCTTCTTCTGGTCAGCCAACTGCAGGAACTTCTCATAAATCTTATCGAGTTTCTCCTCACTCACCTCGACACCATTCACGTTAAGGCGATACTTCAGGGCAGCACGTCCGCTGCGAGCCGTCAGCACAATACTGCTATCGTCGATTCCAACATCCTTCGGATCTATAATCTCGTAGGTCTGCACATTCTTCAGCACGCCGTCCTGATGGATGCCACTGCTGTGTGCAAAGGCGTTACGACCTACAATGGCCTTGTTGGGCTGTACGGGCATGTTCATCAACGAACTGACCATGCGTGAGGTCGGATAGATTTTCGTCGTGTTGATATTGGTATTAATACCAAGACTTTTATGGCAACGAAGAATCATGGCGATTTCCTCCAATGACGTATTTCCGGCACGTTCACCGATACCGTTGATGGTCACCTCTACCTGACGGGCACCAGCCATCACACCGTTGAAGGTGTTGGCAGTAGCCATGCCCAGGTCATTATGACAATGGGTTGAAATGATGGCTTTATCGATGCCATCGACATGTTCTTTCAGATACTTGATTTTCTCGAAATATTCCTGAGGCAGACAATAACCCGTCGTGTCAGGGATATTGACTACCGTGGCACCAGCCTTGATGACTGCTTCCACGACACGTGCCAGGTATTCATTATCGGTACGTCCGGCATCCTCGCAATAGAACTCCACATCCTCTACATACTTCTTGGCATATTTGGTTGCAGCTACAGCCCGTTCGATGATTTCCTCACGGTTAGAGTTGAACTTATATATAATGTGTGAGTCAGAAGTTCCTATACCTGTATGAATTCGCTTGTGCTTGGCATATTGCAGGGCATCAGCAGCCACGTCAATGTCTTTCTGTACGGCACGGGTTAGTGCACAGATTGTTGGCCAAGTCACCGCCTTGGAAATTTCTATCACAGAATTAAAGTCTCCGGGAGAGCTGACAGGGAATCCTGCCTCAATCACATCCACGCCCAACTGTTCCAATGCCTTTGCCACCTGTATTTTCTCTACAGTATTCAACTGGCAACCTGGTACCTGTTCTCCATCACGTAATGTCGTGTCGAAAATAAACAATCTTTCAGCCATAATAATAATATTTGATTACAAAAATCGGCTGCAAAGGTAAAGAATTGAAATCAAATAAAACTATTTTTTTTTACTTTATTATGTTTTTGTGCGCTAATATTCTACATTTTAACACCTCTTTTGTTATCCCTTTTACAATTCGGCAGCGCTCGTCTGTGCGGATTCCTACTAACCACAGCACCTTGCCTTCAGCATCGGTCAACACCAGTTGACGACGTTTTTCAAACAAATTCATGTGGCGGTCCGTCATGATGTCGCTAATAAGTTTCCGTCCTTTCATACCAAAAGGCTGCATGCTGTCGCCCTCCGCCACACGACGTAGGGTAAGTGGAAACTTGACGGCAGAAGCATCCAGGGTAGCAACAGTTGGAAGTTTTGACGGTTCCATGTCGTCATGGAATGCTGTTAGCTGTACTTGTATGACGTCAGGAGTATCACATGCCGTTGCCGGCAACTGGTAGTTTCCTGACTCAGGTAAAACAAGCGGTTTCATCGGCGCCAGGGGTTCTTCCACTACCAGACATCCACGGTCTTTCAACACCTCATAGCCAGTTGCCGACGTAATGATTGCTCCTGTCTTTGCTGCAAGAATCTGCCGAACCTGATCTCCGTTGAAACCATAGTTTTTCAGCCATTCGTATGATAGATATTCTATTGAACCGCTATCTCCTATTTCCCTGAAATCTAACGTGTTATCATTACGGAGTTTCGCAATAACAGAATCCAATACGCCTTGCGCTTCCGTCAGGTTCTCTGCCGTACGTTGTATGTTTTCAGCCACAGCCTCATTAAGTGACTGCAACAGTGGCAGGACCTGCAGGCGCACCTTGTTTCTCAGCATGTCAGTTTCCAGATTAGTACTGTCCGTAACATACTGCTGTCCTCTTTCTAATAGGAATGCTTCAATCTCCTGACGGGAAACACCCAACAACGGACGGAGGACAAGCGTCCCAAACAGTTCGTTTTGGGGTTGAATGCCCGTCAATCCTCTCAGCCCCGTACCACGTACCAGATTCATGAGCACCGTTTCCACTGAGTCATCACGATGATGTGCCACGCAGACTCCTGCAGCTCCTAAATCCTTGCACAACGCCCCAAACCACCGATAACGCAGTTCGCGGGCCGCCATCTCTATGCTCACCTTATGTACTTCAGCCCATTCGCGGGTCTCGAAATGAACCTGATGAAGCTGAACTCCCAGACGGGAACATAATTCTACGCAAAAGGCTTCATCTCTGTCTGACTCTGCACCTCTTAAATGAAAGTTACAATGGGCAGCATGAACCTTGTAGCCTGCCTCATGTAACAACAGCAACAAAGCAACGCTATCTGCGCCTCCACTTAACGCAACAATATATGACTGATTGCTGTCAAGCAGATCATACCGTGCTATATACTTCTTTACTTTACTCCACATAGAGTACCAGTCCTTTCAGGTATTCCCCTTCCGGATGATAGATATTAATGGGATGGTCGGCAGGCTGATGCAGCTGATGCAGAATGCGAACCTTGCGTTTGGCAAGGGCTGCTGCCGTAAAGACTGCATTGCGGAAATGGTCCTTAGTCACCACTTGTGAACAGGAGAACGTAAAGAGAATGCCGCCACGCTCTATCTTTTCAAAGGCTTTCTGGTTCAGTCGGGTGTAGCCTTTCAATGCATTATGCAAGGCACCGCGATGCTTGGCAAAAGCTGGCGGGTCAAGAATAATCAGATTATAGGAAGAGTCAGCACCATCCAGGAATTTGAAGGCATCCTCGCAGAAAGCCTCATGACGAGCATCACCAGGGAAGTTCAGTTCCACATTCTGGCGGGTCAGTTCAATGGCTTTTGCACTACTGTCCACGCTGTGCACCAGTTCAGCACCACCACGCATGGCATAGAACGAGAAACCGCCCGTATAACAGAACATATTCAGCACCCGTTTCCCCCGGGCATAGCTTTCTAACAGCGAACGGTTCTCGCGTTGGTCCACAAAGAACCCCGTCTTCTGGCCTCTCAGCCAGTCAACGCGGAACTTCAGTCCGTTTTCCATCGCAATATTATCGTCGCTGCCACCATAGAGGAAACCGTTCATGTCGTCAACGGTCATGAACGGCAGTGTCGTCTCACTCTTATAGTAGATGTTCTGCACCCTCGACTCCATCACGTTTTTCAAGACCTGTGCAATCTGTTTTCTACAGAGGTGCATACCGATGGAATGTGCCTGCATGACTGCCGTTTCGCCATACACGTCGATGATGAGACCTGGCAAATGGTCGCCTTCACCATGTACCAAACGGTAGGAATTTCCCGGGCTTTCCCCCTGTCCATCAGCAGTAGCTGACACCAGTCCGATGGCGATTCGCATCTGCAATGCGGATTGCAGCCGTGAGGTCCAAAAAGCATCATCTATCTCTACATCTGAGAATGTCAGCACTCGCACGGCGATGGAGCCCTGCTGATAGTGACCCACAGCGATAAAATCGCCCGAAAATGTCACCACACGCACGATGTCTCCCTCTTCGATGCCCTCGTCCATACGTAGGATAGCACCAGAGAACACCCATGGATGAAATCTGCGCAGGCTTTCGTCCTTGCCCTTTCGCAACTGTATCTGCTTATATATCATAACGGTAGCACATTATTCACTTTTCACTGCGGTAGCAAATTTTTCACTTTTCACTTTTCACTGCGGTAGCAAATTTTTCACTTTTCACTTTTCACTTTTCACTAAAACATAGTCTCCGGTTTTCTCCAGCCGCATCAATTCTTCATAAAGCATGACACATGCCCATGCATCAGTGGCAGCATACGCTTTTTGTTTGTCCTGCAGGATGTCTGCCTCCCAGTTTGTCAGCCGTTCCCGCTTGGAGATACGCTGTCCAAAGAAGTTGGCATAGAGCTTCTGCAGGCTCATATCCTCCACGCCGATTTCCTTGACGTGATCTTGCAGGTCTATGAAGTTTCCTGTGTTGAAATCGCCCAATTTGTGCAGCATCATCAGGTCGTCGCGTAACGAAAGGCCTATCTTGGGTACCGTTGTGTCCTCCAGCAACAGTTTCACCGCTGGCGACATGCCCAACTGGTTTAACCTGAAGAGGAAACAGATATTCCCACTCGACACCTGCAGCAGGGCAACCTGATTCAGCTGTCCGCGCCTGAACGATGGTCTTGTTTCTGTGTCAACGCCCAGCAACTGTTGCGACAGCAGGAAACGCACGGCTTTTTCGGCTTCCTTTTCCGTGATGACTACCTCGATACGTCCTTCAAAAACGACACGGGGCAGGGCCGGAATCTTCGTCTTGTCGTATTTACTATATATTGTTTTCTTCATTTGCGATGCAAAGGTAGTGCAAACCGAGCGAAATGCAAAATAAATTTTGATTTATTTTCATTTCCGAGGCGTAGCCTACCATGACCAATGGGTCAAAGGTAGTGCAAACCGAGCGAAATGCAAAATAATTGTGCAAAAAATCACAAAAAAACAACGGTTTTATGGTGCATTATAAGTTTTTCTTCGTACTTTTGCACTTTGTAATCATTAAATATGGTATATGGCAAAGAAAAAAACGACCAAGGCATCCAAGGAGAAGACAGCGAAATCCTTTCGTGAGGCTCTTGGAATAGAAAAAATATTTTATAACGAACGCATTAATTTCGTCCTGGGCTTCTGTCTGCTGTTCATCGCCGGCTACCTGACGTGGGCTTTTGTGTCCTTCTTTACGACGGGCGGCGCTGACCAGAGCATTATTGAGGCCCCACGCGACGGAGAGTTGTTGAACCAGAACCATGAGTTCCAGAATGCCTGTGGCAGTTTGGGAGCCTACGCAGCCTGGTTCTTTATCAAGCGCTGTTTCGGTCTGGCAGCCTTCTTGGTACCCGTCTATCTTTTCCTGTTCAGCATCAGCCTGATGCGGGCTTACAAGGTGAACCTGCTGAAATGGTTCATGTGTCTGACCATTATCATGCTATGGGCTTCCGTAACGTTCTCGCGTTTCCTGACACCGTTCTTCCAAGATGCGTGCTTCAATCCAGGCGGTGACCACGGATTGGCTGTTGGCCAGTTGATTGAGGGTTTTGTCGGAGTACCGGGCATGACGGCTTTGTTGGCGTTGGTGGCAATTGGTTTCCTGGTGTATCTTAGCATGGAGACTGTCATCATTCTCCGCAAGCTGTTCAATCCATTACATTACCTGAAGAAGATTCCCATGACTATTAACGTGGGAACTGGCGAGGGCACTGGTGACCATATTGACGGAATGAATACGCTGGACGATCCCGAAGTGTTCGATGACCCTGAAACAGAGCAGATAGAATTTCCCGTGGATGATGAACCCATTATTCCGTCTAAGCCCATATCTCCCATCAATCCTATCGAGACTGAGCAAGACGTCGATGACGTGGAGATGGAGATAGAAACTGGCGAGAAAGAGGAAACTGCCAAAGGCAAGACGCTCACCGACAACTACGGTGACCTTTCGACGCCCTACGACCCCAAGCGCGACTTGGAGAACTACCGCTACCCCACTCTTGACCTGCTGCAGAAGTATGAGAGCGACGGCAAGCCCTATATCGACATGGCTGAACAGACGGCCAACAAAAACCGTATTGTTGACGTGCTGCGCAACTTCGGTGTAGAAATCAGCAGCATCAAGGCCACCGTGGGTCCCACCATCACGCTATACGAGATCACACCAGCCCCTGGCGTTCGTATCTCGAAGATCCGTAATCTGGAAGATGACATCGCGCTGAGCCTCTCGGCATTGGGCATTCGTATCATTGCGCCCGTACCTAGCAAGGGTACCATCGGTATTGAGGGTCCGAATGCCAAGCCAGCCACTGTATCGATGGAATCGATACTCAACTCGAAG
>JAEEGL017277452.1_pt1 | contig 19937 bp, 15 predicted proteins | sample 9134231 | NCBI WGS metagenome assembly JAEEGL01 (sample SAMN16246548, study PRJNA631951) | gut metagenome | biome: gut microbiome; feature: rumen; material: fiber-attached | host: Bos | place: Iran: Karaj | collected 2018-10 | reverse complement strand
GGAAACCCGTCAGTTTGACCCCTTCTACCGCTTTGACTATTCACGAAAAACCAGTATAGAAGGTGACCGACTAACACTTCCCGTGGAACTTGCTACATTATTTAAAAACTTGCTTCAAAATCCATCATTTCGTAAAAAATTCATAGACACAATATGCATAGTAGGAGGATCTGTTTTTGAACAAGCACATGTGACAAAAGCAATGGAAAGTCTAAATGAGCGAATGACAAAAGGAGGTTTACAAGACCCAACAGGAATGACGAACTATTTTAAGAGAAAAATGTCGCTAAAGTTTAATTATGACCGGATGATTCAAATGGAGGAATGTAAAGAATTGTGCCCCCAAAGTAAACACCAGAAAGTTAAAATAAGCAGTGACACTAATGGATCAACCTTATTAATCAACAATATCGTAGTACCATACAGTGAATTTGACGGATACCTATACCATCCAATAGAGATACGCTCCATAGCACCTACAGGATACAGATTTATTGGATGGAAAAATTTAAAGACTAATCAAATTATCACTACTTCCTCAACATACACTTTATCAAACTCTGACACATTAGATATAGCTGCTTGTTTTGAAACTATATCGAATAATAAGAAATCAGCACCAATTAGGATTAATGAAATAAGTGCAAGCAACTCCATATACGTTAATGAATATTTCAAAAAGAGCGACTGGATAGAATTATACAATACCACAAATCAACCAATAAATGTTGCCGGTATGTATCTAAGTGATGATTTATCTACCCCCCAAAAATACCAAATAAAAAACTCAGAGGCCACAATTATACGCCCAAATGGTCATTTAATAGTCTGGGCCGACGATCTCACAGAAAACGGCCAAATACATTGCAACTTTCATTTAGGAAACCGAGATAACGAAGTAGTATTGCTTACGTCAAGCGATAACAGTTGGCAAGACATATTTACTTACAATACACATTCTGACAAAAACAGTTGTGGACGATTCCCCGATGGAAGTGATGATATCTATATAATGAATACTCCGAGCATAGGTAAAAGGAATCAGATGGACAGCTATACAACAACAATAAATAAAAATGGTGATGTAAACTCTGATGGTAAAGTAGATATCAGTGACATAGTTGCCATTATCAATCACATATCGGGACTATTAACATTTTCTCATTCAGATCAGAACCATGATGGAAAGGTTGACATTAGCGATATCGTCACAGAAATCAACATCATTGCACAACAATAAGACTTAAATCTATAAGCAATGAGGATTTGCACTCACGATAATTAAATCGAATTCTCCATTTTTTCATAAATGCTTGTTGCCAATATTTCTCCATTAGACTTGTCGATTGTAACAGCCTCCAAAATATTGTCTGGTTTCAGTTGATATTCAAAATGAATATCATGCTCAATAATTTCATTTAAGCTACACAAAAAAGCAATGAAATATTCTTCTTCAACATGCAAGTCAAAATAAACAGGAGAATCGGTATTATTTCTCACCCTTAAATCTCTATATCCATAAGCAACAGTAGCATCAGACCCTAAAGGGCAGAATCTGGTTTCTTCAGTATACAAATCCTTTGAATGATTATATCTTTCTATTATATCGAATCCAGCAATAAGAGAAAGATGATAAATAATACCTGAAGCCTGACATAATCCCCCACCCCGTTCAAGCTGTAGAACACCATCTCTTATGCCTCTTGACGCAGCGAATTCTGATTTATTAGGATTTCCAACAGTTCTCCAAAAGGAAAAAATTTCACCAGGCATAATCAAATGCCTACGAATTATATCTGCAGCAATTTTTAGATTTTGCTTTTTTTGCATAAGCGTGGAAGAAGGCTTAAAGGGCTGTTTGATTTCGATTTTATTAGAGAAATCCTGTGGCTCTCTAATCTTGGAAAAGGAATCAGTACTTAATGCATCAAAAATGTATCGGCTTATTACTTTTAGGCTCAGTTTAGCCCATCTTAGGAATGTCATATGGCAAAAAACTTTAATTGTAAAAGGAAAGGGTAAAAAAATGTTTACTATAATTACCTTTTCATTCGATTATGAATGAAATCCATCAACATGATCAGTAACTTTAAAAAAAATCTTATGATGTATTTAATATACTTTAAAATTCGTTTACTAATAAGTTTTATCCATTGTTTTAGTTTTATAATGCAAAAAACAATGCATTTCTTTATTGAGGATAGTTTTTGGGGTAGAAGTTTAATTTGCCTGTTTCCAAACCTAAGAATATTACCTTTTTTATGCAAAAAAATAAAAATCAATTCATTGGCAAACAAAATCGGAGAAGTAAAAAGAAGAATGAATATCCAATCAGATAAAGAGATATGGTGAACAGCAAAAAAAGCACTTCCAAACTGAATAATAAGGAAAGCGCCTATAAGAATCACAAAAGAAAAGAAAAAATAACGAGTCAACAATCTTACGTTGTAAAACACACTTACACCACATGAAAATGTTCTAAGACTTAACAAATGCCAGAACATCAATGAACAAATAATAAGAAATAGAATAGAATGTTCGTTAAAATTCAGTCCGTGTTGATGAGGTAGATTAACAGTAATAAAACTATATAGAGAATGGATATTATTATGCTGCATAACTTTCATGACCCAGACAAGCAGTAATGTCATAATTACGACAAAGATTGTAGAATGAATCATCATTTTTCTATTAACAAGTCGGTCGTTTGACTTATTAATTGGTAGAGAATTTTTGTTTAATATTGGTAATGAAAGGAGTGCTGGCTTAGCTATAATATTAACACTGATAAAAATCCACATGAGGATAGACCAGGAAAGCGGTATTTCGTTTAAAAAGAATGAAGAAAAAAACAACACACCAAATAGGGTTGCTCCAAAAATAATAAAATATAAAATAAAGAATTGAATATTCTTAAGAAGTTTACGTCCCAACAAAATACTATCATAAATAGTCTGAATAGAACATTTATTTAAAATCAAAGAATTCCTCTGATTGAAAGGTATTTGAGAAGATGTCAAAAAAATGGTATTATTATCTTGATTCGTACTCTTGTCCTGTTTAATTCCATCATAGGACATTATTAAGTAATAATTTGACTTTAATTTTTGATAGAATTTCTTTATTTCATTTCTATAATCAGAAGAAAATAAAAAAAGTTGATTTGTAGTAATTGTTTCTGTTTTTAAATTGGGATCATCTTCTAATTTATTCGAATTATCATACAATTTGCAATCTTGCAAGACTCCAGATTTTTCGGAAAATGCTTTAGCAAATACTTGGTTTTCATTAGATACAAATTTAACATCAACGCCAAGATTGTTGAGATTAGAAATAGATTTATGTATTTCTGGAGATGGCGTAGGTTCAAAAGCCATAAAACCTGCAAAATTAAGATTATGAACACATATTTCATCATGAACAAACAGATTTACATCATCATTAATAATACCATATGCAAATGCTACTGTCTTACATCCATTAAGTCTACACGAATGCATTTTTTCCTCACATTCTTTCATTTCAGCAAGCGTCATATCTGTCATACTCATAATAAACTCAGGATCACCTTTAACATATATAAGATGCTTTCCGGGAATTTCATCTGTCTTTATAATCGTAGCTAAACAATTGTGAGAGTCAAGTTCTCTTCTATCTACAAATATAATATTTTCCCTTATTTTCAAATAATCGGAATTATTATCATCAAGCCACTTAAGCATAGCAATTTCAACAGGATCTCCCCAGTTAGCAGGCTTATTATTCGAATCACAAGCAAGAAAAGCATTCGTATTAACCGCAATCATCTCATTGAGCCTTTCCTGGGAAATATTATGAAAAGAGGTATGTGACACTTTCCACAATTCCTTTGAAAGAAATCTTGTTAAATCCAAACAGACAACATCTGCAGATGCAAGATCATAACAAGCACTAAATGAGCAAGGAATAGCACCATGTTTTATCATTTTGTTTAGATTGAACGCAACAGTCAAAGTATAAAGACTTGTAAAAAGAGTTGAGTCCGTAAAAATCATAATAATAATAGCAACAATAAGTGTCTCAATGAAGACTATAGAAATCCCGGAAAAACAATCAAAATAAGTGGAAAGTAAATGGTCTGAAGTGAAACAAGGAATAAACCTACATACACAAAACAGAATTGCCAGAAAATAGCCACATTTTTGAACGACAGATGCAAACTTAGACAGTTTATATTTAAGAATTGATTTTTGATTATCAAAAAAAAGATTTTGTCCAAGCAAGCATGAAAACTTTACAGAACGGCCAACCTTAATTACCTTAGCAACACAATATCCAGTTTTAACAAGACACCCTTTATATAGTATATTATCCTCTTCACTTATCTGCGATACATTTTCACCCAACAAAGAACCATTAGTATTCTCCACATAATGAAGAGTACTATCGATAGAGAAATCCATCTTGCTTAAAATCTCACAATCTGCAGGAATCTCCTCACCTTTGTGAATAATAATAACATCACCAACAACGAGATCGCATCTTTCAATTAAATAAATACAATTATTGCGTATTACTTTAACAATGGTATGCTCTTTAGCTTTATTAAGTAAGAAATAACATTTATTTTCCTTCCGATGAAGATAATCACATAAAATCACAACTAACAGAAGAATAAATCCCCCTCCAATAATAGGATAAAATATAGTAATGTCAGCACCAGATAGGATATAACTACAAACAGAAAAGGACAAATGAAACACAAGCAATATAATGAGGGCAAGAGACTTCATGTTCTTAAAAGCACCAAATAGCCCCATAAGAAAAACAAATGACGTTGCAATAGTGCAAGCAATAGGCATAGAAAAAACCCGTTGTCCAATTTGTTCATCCCCATTTAACTTTAATGCAGCTACAAATGTAACAGCAATTGCAGCTAACATAATTATTATAAGAGGGTGGCTAAGAACCATCAAGAAAACCTTTCTGAAAGAAATGTTTTCAGACATGGAAACAGAATTATCCCCATACACCTTTCGGTTCCTAAATACTTGCTCATCATTAAGTCCAATATCTAAATTCAACTTCATGCTAAAAATAATCAGGGATAAAAGTTAGGATTTTGTCTTTAAAGTAATCACGTTAAATTCTGCCCAAGCTCCAAATCTAAAAGCCATGTTTCCACCAACTCCTATAGAGACAAAGAGTAACTGGTTGTTCTCTTCATAAGTTCCTCCCCACTCACGATAGACGAGTCTGGCTGGATTAAATCCCAAAATACTAAATTGCATACCATGAGTATGACCTGAAAGAGTAAGAGGAATGTCTGTTTTACCTAACACCTGCTGTCTCCAATGTGTAGGGTCATGAGAGAGTAGAATTTTAAATGCATTATTTGGTATTCCGTCCAAGGCTTTTTTTAAGTCAGCCCTTTGCGGAAAAGGAGGTTTCCCATTATTTTCAACACCAATCACATAGATGTCCTGCCCATTAACATTGATTTTTCTGCTCTCATTGAGAAGCAGGTCCCATCCAAATGACTTTTCAGCATTAATAATAGCAATAATATTGCTTTTAAGTTCATCGTCATTATTAAAATCACCATAAATACAATAATCATGATTCCCAAGAATAGAAAGAACTCCATATTTTGCCTTTAATTTAGGCAAGATTCCTAAAAAGGGCTTAATTTCGTCAGCTTTAGCATTGACTATATCCCCTATAAAGAAGATTACATCAGGATTTTCAGCATTGACAGCCCTTACCAATCTACGGCAAAACCCTCTACGTTTTCCAAAGGTACCGAGGTGTAGGTCTGAAATCATTGCTATTCTGAAATTATCAAAATTAGACGGTAAATCTTCAAAAGAAAAAGTTTTTCTATCGACCCTGAACCATTGCCATCCGAGAGTAATCCCATACAACATGCAAAGGGCAGTAATAGCCAAAAGAACAAATCCAATAATATTAAAAATATCAATGAGAGGAGGATATGCCATACCTAATGGCCATCCCATAAATGACACAACAGAGAAAATAAGTTTAGGTATACCAAGTACTAAAACAATAGTAAAAAGAATCTTCAACATTCTTCTGGAAGACCCTTTCCTTAGTGCAAAAACAGCAAAAACGGCAATCACTGTCGGCAACCAATACAAAATAAAAGATATTGGCTGATGAATGTAATTGCGGGAGATATAGATATCAGGGAACAGCAATAAAAGAAGTAGAATAAAATATACCATACATCTCAAATGCTTAATTGCCAGCAGGATCTGTTATCAGTTTTTCAACAGGAATTTTTATAACAACAGTCTCATTAGTGGCATTAGAATAGAATTTATACACCAATCCCGCATTATGTTTCTTGCAAATATTAATTAACTTAGCCGAATTATCATATTTACCTTTGTTAATATTTTCAACAAGAGCATTTCTAATGGAATCCTTCTTTGTCTTAAGCAAAATCATATAATCTGCATTATTTGTAGAATTACAGAAATAAACAATTTCACCTTTTTTTGAAACACCTAATGAATCAATTGTCCAATTCTCACAAACCACAGGGCATTCCTTATTAATATTCAAAATAGAATTTTTCAATGCATCATTATGGTCTCCGCAAGTGCAAAGCACAATCATACAAACAAAGAAGAGAGTTAAGGTATATTTCATAATGTAAAACTTATTTGATTATAATAGCTGATACATATTTATCACCCTCAATATTTTCCTCCATCTCATACGTGATACCATCAATATTGAATGATTCAAGATTGAATTTATTTTTTTTGCCTATTGCTTTTTTAGCTTTTTCAATCTTCATTAAAGCGTCAAAGGTCATGAACTGGGAGATGCCATCCTCAGTTTTAATAGTAGGAGAAGTGACTCTGATAGAATTAATCAGCTTATTATTTTTATTATATGTTACCTCCAGAATCAGTTCTTTTGCTTTGTAAAAAAGCAGTTCACCACCTTCAAGGTTTTTTTTATCGTACAATCCTTTATAGGAAGCAGGTAGTTTGGTAATGTCCGAACCAATTCTCACGACACCAATACCGTTACCTTGTAAAGCAAAATCATCATTGACTTTTTGTATAGTCATCTCACCTCTTTTGGACACGTTAACTTCTGTTGGCCTGCCAGCATCACTATCAGTCCTTTCCTCATCAACTACTTCAAAAACATTCACAGTTAAACTGTCCACTTGATCAATCGAATCAACAGAATCAACATGTTGACTACAATTAATAGAGTCCTTAGTATTATTCTTAATTGGTTTGTTGCTATCAGAACAATTCGTACATGATAAGAATAGTATAAAAATCAAGGGAACAAATAGAATAAAATAGGGTTTCATAGTCAAAAAGAACTTAATTAATGTAATGAATAGAAAACTCAATTTTCTACAAAAATAACAAATATAAAAGTAATATCAAAATAAAAATAATTATTTTTAATGAAAATTATAGAGAACTCATCAAAGCGTTCATTATATTCTAAAAAAATAAGGAATGGTCTTCACATCGAAATGTGATGATGCTATTCAAAATGCAGTTCACTTAATATAATCTTTAGTGAGCATATCGTAGTACAAAGCTTCCAATTGCTCTAATGAAAGTTCCATAATAGAGTGCTCAATGATACGAATTAATTCTTCCTTTCGTATAACCGGATCTGTCGTGTAATTCATATTCAAAATATCATAATTAAACAATTATCTTAACATATCAAGCATAGATGACATAAGAGAGAGGTTGTTTGGATCTATAATACAGAATATCTGTCCATCTTGCGTTTTGGGCGACAACTCATTCAAACGATAAATAAACTTTAAGCCATTCCTTGTCATATAAGGGGGATTGTCTGGTAAAGAGAACTCACGATATTTGGTTGTTCTCAGAAAATCATCATATGCATCTTGCGAGAATTTCAAATATTGTCTGTTAATTTCTTTTTTAACAATATTCTTCACATTAGATTTTTCAAAATAGGCCCAAGATAATATTTGCCCATTATATTTGAAAAAACTCGCTCCTCTGACTAAGTTTCGAGTTTTCATAATAGCATAATTACTGAAAAATTCAGTAATCTCAAATGAAACTATATCTTTATTCTCAAACACTTTTCTACACTCAATGTTATAATCAATACCCAACCTGTCTCCATGATAAAGAATGAAATGTTTGTCCGCATAAAAATGGAGAAGTCTTTTAACATCATGTAAATTACCTTCATACTTTTGATTATATGCAGACTTAAACTCGTTGAAATCCTGCGTGGCATCAAGTCCATTATTATATTCCAAAGAATCCCTAATAATTTCTTCGAGATTATTATTAATCCAAGAAAGAATATTGTTATCAATATCAGCATTATCATAATGAGGCAATTCAATTCTCATATAGAAATGATTATTCCCTATAGTTTTTGTAATTTCAGCCACATTAGAAGTAACAGAAATTGTATCCACATCCTTGATTTTTCTCAACTCACCATTACTGTCAGATTGTTCCACTATAGAATTCTCAAAATGAGGAATTGTGTCTTTTTGTTCATTTAGGAATTCTCCAGAAACAGGCTTAGTCTTTTTTCCACAGGCAAAAATGGCCAAAAAAGTGAAAAGAAATAAAATATAATTCTTCATAAATTATAACTATAATTAAAGATTATTTAGTTCAAAATCATGTATTTTCTCTGTTTCTCCAGCAACAACAAGAATGTCATTAGGTTGTAAAATCATGTCAGGCCTGGGATTCATGTGAACTCCATCCTGACGTTCAACAGCCATTACAATACACCCACCATCTTCGCGGATTCTGGAATTAAGAATTGAAACACCGACAAGCTTGGAACAATCTGAAATACGGAAACGTTCCAAGTTAACATGTGTTCTTTTTTTTCTCGCAGCTCTATCAATGCTATCCAAAAGCATTTTAGCAAAAAGTCCTATTTGCTCATCACTACCAGCAACAACAATTTTATCTTCAGGATAAAGAAACAGATTTCCTCCAGGAATATTGATATTCATACCATTTCTCACAACTCTGAGAATGCTGACCCCTGTTTTTTCTCTAACTCTTATTTGTCGAAGACTTTTTCCGCAAAAAGATGAATACAAGTCAAGTTTGAAGTCCGAAATATGAATATCATAATCAAGCAGTGATTTAGTAAATTCCTTACTAACAGTTCTTCGTTCTTCCTCAGATCTTTCTCTGGCAGAAAGATTCGCATCAAGTAAACTTGATATGCCCAAAGCTCTTTTCCTAACAGTTCTGGATGCAATAATCAAGAAAAGTAAAAGTACGCTAAGAGCAACCACGATACCCGATGTTGCAGAAAAATGCTTAAAAACAATATAACTTAATAGTACTGTGCTCACAAATAGTTGAATAAGTACTAACCCGATTATTTTTGCTTTTTGAATAGTACCCCCAGTCCAAACTTTCTTGTATACAGAAGTTCTAATTCCATGCATAGCTATAGACCAAATAAAAGGAGAAGCAACTATCAGAAGAAATAAAACAGATAATATATTAACTAAGAAAAACGGAATTGTATCGGGTATCAAACTGAAAATCCATGGTTTCAAATAAACGAAATAGATTGTATAAATAAAAAAAACTACTATTGTGTAAATAAATGTATGAGTGAGCGATTTTTTTAATAAAGAAGCAAATTCCCCATTTTTTGAGACTGTATTTTTATTATTGGCATATTTGTCAAGTACTATCTTAAACGATTGTGGTAAATGTCGGTCAATCCATGCAAAAGACGGTACAGCAGTTTTTATTATATAAGGAGTCAGGAAAGTAGTCAAAACGCTCACTGCCACAATAATTGGATACAGTTTATCGTCGATGACCTTAAGTGTTGTTCCAAGAGTAGCAATAATAAAAGCAAACTCACCGACCTGAACTAAAGAGAACCCTGTTTGCATAGAGACTTTAAGTGTTTGGCCAGACAATAATGTACCCAAAGTAGCAAATATCATTTGTCCCACAATGACAACAATCGCAATACATACAATAGGCATCCAATGAACAGCAAGAAGATTAGGATTAATCATCAATCCAACAGAAACAAAGAAAATGGCACCAAAAACATTTTTTATAGGTTGTATAAGGTTTTCTATTCTTTCCGCTTCAATAGTTTCAGCAAGAAGTGACCCCATTACAAACGCACCTAAAGCAGAACTGAATCCGGCTCCAACAGCAAGTAAAACCATTCCAAAGCATAAACCAACAGAAAGAATAGTCAGCAACTCATCTGAAAGATGTTTCCTAAAGGTTCTCAAAAAAGTTGGTAAAATAACAATACCGATAAAAAACCAAATAATGATATACGCTATGAGTTTTGCCACTTGTAAAAAGAGTTCTTTACCTTGAAAAGTTCTTGATGTAGCAATAGACGTAAGAATCACCATAAGGATGACAGCAAAGACATCCTCCACAACGAGTATACTGAAGCAAACCTTAGCAAACTTCTGGCTTCTAAGTCCCATATCATCAAGTGCCTTAAATACAATAGTTGTTGAAGACATGCACATCATACCTCCAAGAAAAAGTGCGTTCATTTCATTCCATCCGAGCATTCTTCCAAGTAGGAATCCTGTTGACATCATACCAACGACTATTACCGAAGCCGCAATCAACGCAGTAGACCCCATTTGAATTAGTTTCTTAAAAGAAAACTCAAGTCCCATTGCAAAAAGAAGAAACAAAACGCCAATTTCCCCCCAGTTTTTCACGGATTCCTCATTAGAGATCCACAAATCTCCAACAAGATAAGGACCGATAATTATACCAGCAACGATATATCCCAAGACCACAGGCTGTTTAAGCAATTTGAATATCAAGCTGGTAACAGCTGCAATAAGCATGATAACGCAAAGGTCAGTCAGCATAGTTAACCAATTTTAATACAAAGTTAACGTAAAAAAAATGCATATCAAAATAATAATATCATTTTTTTTAAAATAGTCTTTTCATATAATAGTCATATAATAGTCCTAATGTTTTTTATTATGCAGCAAACTTAGAATTTTAAAAAAAATGAATCACTTCTAAAAATTTCATCTATACAGAAAAATAATCAAAGAATTTTACTGTTTTTAGACATATAAATTGGGGAGTTAAAATAAAATTCTTAACTTTGCATTATAAATACAAATTTTAAAAAGCAATGATAACAATATTAGACCGCAATTTTGAGCTGTCAATACCAGAATCAGTAATACAAGAAAAAGTAAAAGCTGTAGCAGAACGTTTAAACCATGATTACGCAGGCAAGAATCCTGCTATGGTATGTATTCTGAATGGAGCATATATGTTTGCTGCTGATTTGAGCCGTCATCTCACTTTCCAGCCCGAGATAATATTTGCTCGTTTCTCATCCTATTCAGGCATGAAAAGCACTGGAAATGTAAAAGAACTTGTAGGTGTCACGGCAAGTCTTCATGGACGTGATGTAATAATCGTTGAAGACATTGTTGATACAGGCACAACGATGTATAACATACTACCTCAGTTCTGGGCAAAAGAAGCTGCAAGCGTAAAAATATGCACATTTCTTCAAAAGCCAGACAAGCTGGAAGTGGACTTAAAAGTAGATTATTGTGCCTTGGAGATTCCAAATGAGTTCATTGTTGGTTATGGATTAGACTACAATGGCATGGGCAGAAATTATAAAGACATATACACGGTCATAGAAGATTAATCTAAAAAACAGAATAACAAATTTTTATCAAACAAAAATGAAAAATATCATTATTTTCGGTGCCCCAGGGTCGGGCAAAGGAACCTACAGCGAAGAAATTAAGGAAAAGTTCGGTATGGGCCACATATCAACAGGTGATGTTCTGCGTTCAGAGATTAAAAATGGCACAGAGCTTGGCAAGATAGCAAAAAGCTATATTGATAATGGACAATTGATTCCCGACAGTCTTATGATTGACATTTTAGGTAAGACATATGACTCGATAAATCAAGGTCAAGGTGTGATATTTGATGGTTTTCCCCGTACGATAGCCCAAGCAGAAGCACTAAAAAAAATGCTTGAAGAGCGTGGAGATGACATGGGAATGATGATAGAGCTTATTGTTGATGAAGAAACCCTCATGTCTCGTCTACTGAAACGCGCAATCGAGCAAGGTCGTGCAGATGACAACGAAGAGACCATCAAAAAACGTTTCAGTGTTTACCATAGTCAGACAGAGCCTTTGTCTGAATGGTTTGCAAAAGAAGGAATACGCAACACTTTCACATGGAAAGGCTCAAAGGATTTGATGATTTCGGAAATAATTGAAGAAATAACAAATCAGAATTCATAATTTAAAATTTCAGTTCGCACAAAAACGTCAAATATAAAAACTGTAATCTTGTCGTATTGATCAAATGGCAGAATCGAATTTTATAGACTATGTACGTATCTTTTGCCGCTCCGGCAAAGGAGGCAGCGGTTCTGCCCATATGCACAGAGCCAAATACTTACCTAAAGGTGGTCCAGATGGTGGTAATGGCGGCCGTGGTGGACACGTAATTCTCCGTGGCAACCATAATTACTGGACTCTACTTCACTTGCGTTATGACCGTCATATATTTGCAGAACATGGCTCAAATGGTTCTAAAAACAAGTCCACTGGCAAGCAAGGAGCAGACGCATACATAGAAGTACCTTGTGGCACAGTAGTATACAATGCCGATACGGGTGAATACATCTGTGACATAACAGAAGATGGTCAAGAATATGTTCTCCTTCGGGGAGGCCGAGGCGGTTTAGGAAATTTCAATTTTGCCACAGCCACGAATCAAGCCCCTCGCTATGCTCAACCAGGAGAACCGATGATGGAAATGTCAGTAATATTGGAGCTCAAGCTATTGGCAGATGTTGGTCTCGTTGGTTTTCCGAACGCTGGCAAATCGACTTTAGTATCGACCTTATCATCAGCAAAGCCCAAGATTGCAAATTATCCATTCACTACTTTAGAACCCAGTTTAGGTATTGTTCCGTATCATGACTCAAAATCGTTTGTAATAGCAGACATACCAGGAATCATAGAAGGTGCCAGTCTGGGTAAAGGCCTTGGTTTGAGATTTTTGCGCCATATCGAGCGTAATTCACTCTTACTGTTCATGATACCAGGAGACGCAGATGACATCAAAAAGGAATACGAAATTCTATTGAATGAACTTACCACATTTAATCCTGAACTTCTTGACAAAGGAAGAGTTTTAGCTGTAACAAAATGTGATATTCTTGATGACGAGTTAATAGAAATGCTACATTCCACACTCCCATCAGACATCCCCACTGTGTTCATATCAAGCGTAACAGGATTTGGTCTAAATGAATTAAAAGACGTGTTGTGGTCCGAAATGAACAAAGAAAGTAACAAGATAATGGCTGTCCGCACACAAGAAACGATAGTTCACCAATCAAAAGACTTTCAAAGTTTGAGAAAAGAACTTGAATCTTCAGGCGAGACCGTTGCATACATAGATTCATATGAAAATGATGCAGACATAGATGATATAGAAGAAATTGACGATATAGAATACATTAGTTAAGCCTTGGAATTAGAACTATACAACATATCTCCCTCTGTTACAGCATTTTCCACAAAACGCCAAGGAGGTTATAGTAGTGGTCCTTATGGATCATTCAATGTAAATTCATATTGTGGTGACAACATTACTAATGTAGAGAAAAACATCAAATTATTATCTGACTATCTGCACATTTCTCCAGACCATTTAATCATACCTCACCAAATTCACAAAACCAAAACCCTAAAGGTAGATGAATCGTTTATAAAAAGCAATAGAGTTAAAAGGGCAGAACTCTTAGAAGGAGCAGATGCGTTAATAACAAATATTCCAGGTTATTGTATATCTGTATCGACTGCAGATTGCATACCTATATTGATCTACGATCCGACTAATCATGCAATAGCAAGTATACATGCCGGTTGGCGTGGCACCTTATCATCAATATGCATCCATACAATAAAAGAAATGTCAACCCATTATGGCACAAAGACAGACGATTGCATTGCCGTAATTGGTCCGGGGATATCTTTAAAAAATTTCGAAGTGGGTGATGAAGTATATACAAGTTTCTTGGAAAAAGGGTTTCCAATGGAAAAAATATCATGTCGTCATGATAAATGGCATATAGACCTAACAGAATGTAATCGTCTGCAACTGTTCAAAATGGGAATTAATAATTCCAACATCCATATCCTTGGTAAATGTACCTACGATAACTATGAGACATTTTTTTCTGCCCGTCGTTTAGGCGTCAACTCAGGAAGAATCCTAACAGGAATACTATTAAAACAATCTTAGAAATATATAAATCAGAAAATCAAATTAATCATGGCAAAACGACTAACATCTCTTCTAATGGTACTAACAGTTCTAACTACTTCAGTACTAATAACAAGTTGCGATAATGACGACCATGCCACAGACAGTCGTTCACCAGAGTTTGGATCGCTTACGTTATCTCCTTCCACAGTGTCACCTGGCGATTCGGTTATTGCAACAGTATCTTATAATTATGCCGGCAAGAATATCTATAGCAGTATTTATGTGTTGTCAATAACCGGTAACACATCAGAAGGACTTTATAACAAAAACGTTAATTGGAAAGTAATTGACCCTACGAAATCCACACCAACTCAAAAATTCCAAGCCCCCGATATACCAGGTATATATACTGTAACATTTCGAGCAACACAAATAAATTATTCATCGGGTGGTCCTAATGGTGAACTATATGGATCGGCAAACAGCGTGAATGCCACATTAAGAGTATTGGACAAAGACTGAGGCTCAAAACAGACACATGAACATAGCGGTGATATTAGCGGGTGGCAGTGGTTCACGAATAGGCGAATCGACACCTAAGCAATTTCTAAAAGTGCAAGACAAAAGCCTATTAGAATATTGCATAGAGGCATTTGAAAGCCATGAACTAATAGACAGAATAGTCATTGTGGTAAGGGAAGACTACATTTCCGAAACACATTCGATTATAAACCAGAATGGTTACAAAAAAACATACGCTGTACTATCTGGCGGAAAAGAACGTTACGAGTCCAGTATGTCGGCACTAAAAGCATGTACTAATGACAATGACATCCTTTTATATCATGATTGTGCCCGTCCCCTATTAAGTCATCGTATCATCAGCGACTGCATACATTCCATGGAGCATTTCGACGCAGTTACTGTTGCGGTAAGAACCTCTGACACAATCTATGTTTCCAGTTCTGACGGAAAAATATCATCTATCCCCCCCCGCTCAAGATTGTTAAACGCTCAGACTCCTCAATGTTTCCGTGTTCACACAATTCGTTCCGCCTATGCGAAAGCACAACTTGACCCGGATTTTCAACCGACAGACGACTGTAGTGTAGTATTCCGTTATCTGCCAGAAGTGCCAATTCAAATAGTGGAGGGTGAATCCATAAATATCAAAATCACCTATAAAGAAGATTTAGAAACAATGTCAAGAATAATAGAAAATCGTAAAAAAGTAAAAAAATCATAGGATTCTATTTAAATATATAATAAAAGAACAATGTAAAGTTAATTTTTTAAAAAAAATCTTCTTTAATCAAGAAAAAATGAGTAATTTTGCAATTCAATTGCATTTTAGATAAATAAAAAACAAAAAACATATGGCAACTAAAGTAAAGAAAAAGAAGGACCAGGAGCCTATAGCTCTTGATCAACAGTTAACAAAAGCGGAAGCATTTTTTGAAAAAAATGGAAAACTAATTATTGCATTAATCGTTGCGATAATAGCCATCAGCGTTTGTTTTTGGTTATTTAGAGCATGCAAAGCAGACAAAGAGGTAGAAGCCCAGAATGCTATATCCTTAAGCCAAAAAGCTTTTGCCAACGAAAAGTACGAAGAAGCGCTGAATGGCGACAAAGCCAACGCAAAAGGTTTCCTAAAGATTATTGATGAATATGACGGAACAAAAACTGCAAATCTATCTAAATTATATGCAGCTATTTGCTATGTAAAAACTGACAAGATAGACGATGCCATCAAATACTTACAGGATTTCAGCACAGAAGACGATAACACTATATCTCCATTAGCAATAGAAATGTTAGGCAACTGCATGGTAGCTAAAGGTGACAAGGAAGGCGGTGCATCAAAACTAATAGAAGCAGCAAAAGCAGCCAACAACGAGTCTTTAAGTCCAGTATTCCTCCGTCAAGCAGCCGTAGTTTATGAAGATTTAGGAAAGAAAGATAAAGCCTTGGAACTCTACCAGCAAATAAAGAAAGACTATCCTCAATGTATTTATTGCCAAGGTGAAGAAAATGGCACAATGATAGACACATATATAGAAAACGTGAAATAATAAACTTAAAGTTATGAAATAATCCGAGATCCTGATTAAGAAATAAAAAGGATTTCGGATTTTGTTTTTTTACATAAGACTTAATTGGAGTAACCATGGCAACAAAGAATAAAAATCTATCAATCTATGATTCGTCAAGCGTTCCGTCTGGAAAAGGAATGCGCATAGGTATTGTAGTAAGTGAATGGAATAATAATATCACAGATGCCTTATTGGATGGTGCAGTCCGTACACTTAAAACCAATGGTGTATTGGATACAGACATTACAATCATGCATGTACCGGGTAGTTTTGAACTGATATACGGCACAAATGAGATGTTAAAACTCCCTGTTGACGGAGTAATTGCAATTGGTTGTGTAATACGAGGTGACACACCACATTTTGATTATATATGCGAAGGAACAACATATGGCTTATCCCATTTAAATGCGATTCAAAACAAACCAGTGATATATGGTTTAATAACAACAAATGACATGGAACAGGCCGAAGACCGTTGTGGAGGAAAACATGGCAATAAAGGTGACGAATGTGCAGTGACAGCCATTAAAATGGTAGCCTATCACAGAACAATAAACAAGAAAATTAACGACGCATTATTCAACTAATTACCCTTATTAGCCATTAGCATAACAGGAAAAATACTAAGGATTTTCCTATGTGTACTCTTAACACTATACATAGGCTTCATGACTCTCCTTCACATTCCTCAATTTCAGGAATATCTTGGAGAGAAGGTGTCATTATATCTATCCGATTATTTAGACACGAAGGTTGAAGTCGGTACTATTCAGTTAGGTCTTTTGAACCAAGCTACAATTAATGACATCAAAATATATGACCGAGAGGGACAATTAGCAATAAACATAGATAAAGCCTCTTCAAGGATTGAATTCTTGTCACTTTTTAGTGATGAGATAAAACTGTCTTCCGTAAACATATATGGTTTATTTTTAAAAATGAACCGTTCAGATAATTCCTCTGATTTAAACATTCAATTTCTAATAGACAAACTTACAGGTGACCGAGAAGAAAAGCCTGACACCCCCCAAATTCATCTTAGCAATTTAATTATTAGAAACGGGAAGGTATCCTATGACAATTTCTCCATCCTTCCCAAAGATGTTCCTTTTGATTCAAATCATATCAATCTATCTGAACTTAATCTAAACATAAGCTTAGCCAACCTTAACCCCGACTCATTAGATATAGCAGTCAAGGAACTTACATTCACTGAAACTAAAAGCAATTTTTCCATAAAGTCATCAAAAGTTCATATCATTTCAGACAAGAACAAATATATACTTCATCAGCCAACCATATGTACCCCAAACTCTTTGTTGCGAAGCAACATGCTCGAAATCAGCAAGTCACAACTATCCGATAGTCATTTCTACATATCAGGCGATATTAGCAATTCCGAAATAACCCCTAATGACTTCGCTATATTCACTCCGTCCTTGAAAGAGTTCACAAATACCATCAACATATCTACAGATTTCCACTATTCAGACCAGAATCTGTTATTACAGAACCTAATTTTAGCAATTTCAGATCACTCGCTAACAATAGACAGTGATATTCAACTTTCAAAATTAAAAAGTCCGGACTTTTTGCTCTATGCAAAATGCAGGGATTTATCTATTGCGACAAGTCAAGTGGCACCTTACCTACGCTTACTCCGACTTCCGGAAACAATGATCAGCAAAATCTCTCACATAGGCGACATTAGCATCAAAGGAGTGACGACCTTCAGCAAAGACAAAATAGAAACAAATTCAACAATAGAGAGTAGTGCGGGGAATTTAGCAATAAATGGTAAATTTATCGATAAAAAACAAATAACCGCACACGTTAGTAGTCCTTTAATATCACTCACAGAATTATTCCCAGAAACTGGTCTTCATAAGATTCAAATGGATATGAATGTGGATTTAGCATTAACGGAGAGTGTTCCATCAGGCATCATAAATGGTGACATTTCACATATTGAATACAAAGACTACAACTTAAACAACATAAAGATAGACGGTTTACTCAATCAAGACAGTTTTAATGGTTATTTATCCATTGACGATCCACAAATAGAATTGTCATTCAACGGAATGGTTAAAGGCATTAAACAACGTCCCTATCATTTAGAAGCCACTATTGACGTAAAGCATTTTCTCCCAACCACCTATGGCATAACAGGAAAAAACAGCCAATACACATATGATTTTTCTGCTAAAGCCAATATAACCGGTTCTACTCTTGACGACATTACCGGTTCATTACAATTCAGTAATCTGAAAGTTCAGACAGCGTCCTCTATTTATGCATTAAATAACATTCATTTGGATGTCTTACAGAACAACTTGTTACAAAAAAAGATTACATTGACAAGTGACATAGGTGAATTGTCAATAATCGGGATGATAGACTTCAATACAATACTCACATCAATAAGAAAGGTTCCAAGTTCTATCATACCAGAATTTAGCGCAGCAAATTCTGGTATAAATTCTGGAAAAGACAATTTTTCGTTTTCCATGTATGTAAATGACCACCCACTCCTACACAACCTCCTACCCTACCCATATCAATTCACGTCTCCTATGAAAATAGAAGGGAGCATTAATTCCGTACAAGACAAATATGATATATTAGTCAAATCTGAGTCATTGAAATACGATGCACATACTTTCAACAATTTAGAGCTAAACTACAAAAGTGACAAAGACGCTTATAGTGTGTCTGCAACAGGAAACTATTCCAAAGCAGAAAAACAATATGCCGCAGACGTGCAATTATCAGGAAAAGATCAAGACTTTACATCAGCAGTTTCTTTGTCAATACTCCAAGAAAAACCTATTATAGCGAAATTCAATATTAATGGTAAATACAATTTACATGGGGAACATCCAATAATACAATTACAAATAGATCCTTCAATAGTCAATTTGGAAAACCGGCAATTGAACGTGCAAGCTAATTCTATAGTAATAAACAACGAAAATATATCTGTCAAAGAATTACAAGTTGAGAATGAAGGAAAAAGTCTAACTGTAAATGGCACATTATCTGACGACCCGACAGATTGTCTGACAGCAGATTTAAACGGTAGTCCTATGGGCAGTATTTTCGATTTATTGAATACGAAAGTAACCAACATCGATGGTTTTGTATATGGAAAATGTAATGTATACAACATATTGTCCTCACCAAAGATAGATGCCAACATGACAGTTCAGGATCTTAAATTTAAAGACTATAGGATTGGCAATGCCTACATTTCAGCAAACTGGGATAACAAAGAAGAAGGAATCCGCCTTCAAACACAAATCATAGGTGAGGATTATGCAGCGGAAAATCGTCTCGCTACAATAGATGGCTATATATACACAACAAAAGAAGAATTGGAACTATCATCAAAATTTCAAAATATAGATGCTACAATATTAGAAAAACTTATAGGTCGTACATTCAAGACGATAACAGGAAAAGTAAATGCCGATGTAGGAATTCGAGGTCCTTTTAAAGACATACAAATAATAGGCTATGGCACAGCGGATGCGACATTGACCCT
>JAEEGL016339159.1_pt1 | contig 19937 bp, 11 predicted proteins | sample 9134231 | NCBI WGS metagenome assembly JAEEGL01 (sample SAMN16246548, study PRJNA631951) | gut metagenome | biome: gut microbiome; feature: rumen; material: fiber-attached | host: Bos | place: Iran: Karaj | collected 2018-10 | reverse complement strand
CATTGAGTGACATACACCTAAGAATGCATTAGCGAATGCCATACCAGCCATTGTAGCTGCATTAGCCATTTCTTCTCTAGCAATTGGATCGTTTAATCCATTGTTGTATGCATCTGGTAAATATCTAAATATTTTCTTTAATGCTTCAATAGCTAAACCATCAGTATAAGGAGTAGCCATCATACTAGCGATTGCTTCTAGAGCATGTGTAACAGCATCGATACCTGAAGCAGCTGTTAAGCCACGAGGAGCTGTCATATGGAAATCAGCATCTACGATTGCCATCTTAGGCATTAATTCATAGTCAGCTAGAGGATATTTAATTCCTGTCTTTTCATCAGTGATAACAGCGAATGGTGTAACTTCTGAACCTGTACCTGCAGAAGTAGGGATAGCAATGAAGTATGCTTTTTCACCCATCTTAGGGAATGTGTATACTCTCTTTCTGATATCCATAAATCTCATAGCCATATCCATGAAGTCAGCTTCTGGATGTTCATACATCATCCACATAATCTTACCAGCATCCATAGCAGATCCACCACCAAGTGCGATGATTACATCTGGTTCAAATGCTTTTAATTGTTGTAAACCTTCTTTAGCGCAAGCTAATGTTGGGTCTGGTGCAACATTGAAGAATGTAGCATGTGGAATACCCATTTCATCTAATTTATCTGTAATAGGCTTTGTTGCGCCACTCTTGAATAAGAATTGGTCAGTAACAATAAATGCCTTTTTCTTGTTCATAACTGTCTTTAATTCATCAAGGGCAACTGGTAGACAACCCTTCTTTAAATAAACCTTTTCAGGTGCTCTAAACCAAAGCATATTCTCTCTCCTTTCAGCAACTGTCTTAATGTTTAGTAAGTGCTTAATTCCAACGTTTTCTGATACTGAGTTACCACCCCATGATCCACATCCTAGTGTTAATGATGGTGCTAGTTTGAAGTTGTAGATATCTCCGATACCACCTTGACTTGATGGCATGTTGATTAGAATTCTACAAGTCTTCATTCTTTCTTGGAATTCAGCAATCTTTTCTTTTTCAGTTAAAGCGTTAAGGTAGATTGCAGAAGTATGTCCGTATCCTCCATCAGCAATTAATTTTTCTGCTTTTTGGAAGGCATCTTCAATATTCTTTGCTCTATACATTGCTAAAATTGTAGAAAGTTTTTCATGAGCAAATGGTTCAGATGGTTCAACAGATTCAACTTCACCAATTAAAACTTTAGCACTTTCTGGAATTTCAAATCCAGCCATCTTAGCAATTTCGAATGGTCTATGTCCAACTACGTTTGGATTAACTGTTCCAGCTGGAGTTAAAAGAATTGCTCTTACTTTATCTAATTCTTCCTTATTTAAGAAGTAGCAACCTCTCTTTAAGAATTCAGCTTTACATTTATCATAAACCTTATCTAATATAATAGTTGATTGTTCTGAAGCACAAATCATACCATTATCAAATGTCTTTGAGTGAATGATTGAGTTAACAGCAAGTAGAATATCTGCTGTATCATCAATGATTGCAGGAGTATTACCAGCACCTACACCAACAGCTGGCTTACCACTTGAATAAGCTGAGTGTACCATTGCAGGACCACCTGTAGCTAAAATTAAATCAGATTCCTTCATTAAAAGGTTAGTTAATTCTAGGCTTGGTACATCAATCCAAGAAATAATGCCTTCTGGAGCACCAGCAGCAACTGCAGCTTCTAATACGATCTTGGCAGCTTCGATTGTTGACTTCTTTGCTCTAGGGTGTGGTGAAATCATAATACCATTTCTAGTCTTTAAACATAATAATGTTTTGAAGATTGCAGTAGAAGTTGGGTTTGTTGTAGGAATAACGGCACCGATGATACCGATTGGTTCTACAACTCTCTTATAACCGAATGATTTATCATCTTCGATTACACCTACTGTTTGAGTAGATTTATATTTATTATAGATATATTCAGCAGCATAATGGTTTTTGATTACTTTGTCTTCAACAACTCCATAACCAGTTTCTTCAACAGCTAACTTTGCAAGTGGTATTCTTGCTTGGTTAGCAGCAGTAGCAGCTGCTAAGAAAATCTTATCAACTTGTTCTTGTGTGTATGTCGCAAATTTCTTTTGCGCATCTCTTAATTGTTTTAAGGCAGCTTCAAATGTTTCTACACTGTCTATAACGATGTGTTTATCTTTCATAGATTTACCTCCTAAGTTTAATCGTGGAATGCTCATTTTTCCACCCGAGTTAGATTATAGCATATATTTTATATTATTGTATTGCGATATTTGTATAGCGCTATGTAAAAAAATACATAACATTTTTAATATATGTGCGCATTGTGAATACAATATGTCGAAAAATGTTTATGAAAACGATTGATTTTTTATGAAAAACATATGAAAGCGAGAAAAAATTTTTTTATTTTTTTAAAAATTATGCAAAAATATGTATGTTAAATATTACATAATAGTTAATTTTTGCCTTTTAATCATTATTATATATATAATATAGGCCCCTTTTTTTAACTATATGTTATAATATAATTGTGTTAAGGGAGTATTATTATGAATAAAGATTATAAAATATTAAGAGCAACAGAAGAATATCAAAGAGCCGGAGCTTATTATGTAAGAATATATGCGATGAATAGAGCTCATCATATATCTTTAAGAGAAGAATTCGATGATTTTGATAATGAAAATACAAAGTATATTGTCATATTAGATGATGAATATCCTATAGCCACAGCTAGATTCTATGAAACTAGTAAAGATAGTGTTACTTTAGGTAGAGTAGTAGTTATTCCTGAATATAGAGGACAAAAGCTAGGCAAGAGGGTAGTAGATGAAGCTGAAAAATGGATAAAAGAATTAGGTTATACAATAATCAATATAGATAGTAGAATAGAAATGCTAGATTTCTATAAGAAATTGGGTTATTCTATAATTAATAATGACATTATTAAAAGCGGAAATTTTGATTGCATAAAAATGCATAAAACAATATAGGAGGTATTAATATGTATTTAGCAAAATTAGACTTAAAACAAAAGAAGGCATTCTTAGATGCTTGCCTACATATCATTAAGGCAGATGGAAGTATCGCAAGAGGTGAATTAGAATTAATTGAAGAATTCACAAATGAAATGAATATTAAGGGTAAGAAAAATCCCGATATGAATTATGATGAAGCTATCGTTAGCTTAAATACTGTATCTACACCAGCTCAAAGAAAAGAGATTCTTTTTGAATTATCTAGATTAACTTATGCTGATAATGTAATTCAACCAAGAGAAGAACAAATGGTTAAATTTGCGATGGATGTATTTAAAATTCCTGTAAGTGATTATCAAAAAATAGTTGCCTTAGTTAAGGATTTAGCTAAAGTAAATAGAGATATAAAAGCTTATATTGGAAAATAGGAAAATACCCACAAATGGGTATTTTTTTACAATAAGGAGGATTTATGAATACGATATTTAATATATTAGATTATGGCGCAGTTGGAGATAACTCTACTGATTGTACTATAGCTATTCAAAAAGCTATAGATTTAGCTTCAGCCTGCCAAGGAAAAGTAATCATTCCACCAGGAACATATAAGACTTCCAAACTTTTTTTAAAAGGTAAAGGTGTAGTTTTAGAAGGCTCTGCCTCATGGAGCTATAGAGGCTTTGGTGGATCAATATTATCTTTAAATGATAGTAATGTAGATTCTTTAATAGATATTACTGGATCATTTGGATGTGCGATTATTAATTTAAATTTATGTGGTAACAATTTAGGAACAAATATTCATGGTATTAAATTAAAATGGGATAAATATAATGGTGGATCAGAAGAAGATACACCTAAAATAGATGGATGCAAGATTGCGAATTTCAGCGGTGATGGAATTTACTTTAAACATGTATGGTGTTTTAGTATAAGACATTCTATGCTTGCATACAATAAAGGTAATGGCTTATTTATAGATGGATGGGATGGCTTTATACTTGATAACTGGTTTAGCTATAATGAAGGCTATGGATTACTTGGTGGAAATGTAGTTGCATCTATTAGTGCTACAGGTAATAGAGTTGAATGGAATAAATTAGGTGGCTTTAAAATAGAGTTTGGTGATTCCTTTAATTTCACAGGTAATTTCTTTGATAGAGGAGAAGGACCATCTATATCTTTAGGTGGAAGTAAGTCTGTTAGCTTATGTACTATAACAGGTAATATATTTAGAAGAGCAGGTGCATCAAACAACCTAAAAGATAAATTTGATAGTAGTCATTTAAGACTAACTAACTGCACAAATATTACTGTTACATCTAATACAATGAGAGTAGGAAGAAATGATGGTGGAGGAGGAATACTATCACCAAATTATGGCTTTGTTATAAGAAATTGCACTAATTGTATTATTTCAAATAACACTATGGAAAAAGCATGCTTAAAGGAATTATTAGTATTAGAAAATAATAGTAATTGTGTAATTGAAAATAACATTGGATCTATTACTGATGAATCTTATTCAACAGGATCTGAGTTATTAAATTAAGAAAAAATATATAAGATTTTTTTACTAAAATATGGTATAATTAATTAAGGAGTGATAATATATGGATTATTTTATTAAACAAAAATTAGAAGGAAGAATTGAAAAATTTAAAGCATATTTAGCTAGTGGGGTATTTTCTGAATACAAATATCATTTTGTTTTAGATTTTAATGGTAAGCGTACAGAAGTAGTTAGTAAGATTCCAGTTGATGCCTTAAAGAAGATTTTACATTCGGCAATTAAATCAAATGAAATATTTGTCGATTTAATGGTTTGTATTAGTCGTGATGAAGGACAAGACGTTTCATTCTATATGGAATCATTAAATGTTAATGCGATTTATTCTATTTATGATGATTCTAAATTCAAGGGTGTTGTGCCTATGCTTGAAACACTACTTGAAGCTTCAGAAATAGAATTAAAGAAAAATGATGATAAACCAAATGATTTCGATACATTCACAAGAGGTCGTTGGGAATAAGAGGTTATGTTTCATAACCTTTTTATTTTTTTTAGTAGAAAAATATTGATAACTAATATATAATAAAAAGTAGTTTTCTACTTTTATTATTTAGTGTTTACAAATGTAATACAAATGTTGTATAATATTAGTGGAGTAATTAACCAAGGGGGGAAGACCTATGGGAAGTTGTAGATGTAAGATGTGCGGTGGACACATCCATTATGCTGATGATGTATCAGTTGCTACATGCGAATTCTGTGGAACTGAACAAACAATAGTTAGAACTGATGATTTAAAACAATTAAATCTTTTTAATCGTGCAAATAGTTTAAGACTACAAAATGAGTTTGATAAAGCTCAAACAACATATGAAAATATTTTAATTGATGACCCCAATAATGCGGAAGCTCATTGGGGTATTTGTCTTTGTCGTTATGGTATTGAATATGTTGATGATAAAAAGACTAATAAAAAAGTACCTACTTGCCATAGAACTGTATTTAATTTTATATATGACGATTTAGATTACATAGAAGCTATCAATAACTGTGATGTAGTTGCTAAAAAGCAATATGAAAAAGAAGCTAAAGTAATCGATAAAATACAAAAAAACATTTTAGCAATATCTCAAAAAGAGGCTCCTTACGACATTTTCATCTGTTATAAGGAAACTGATGATAACGGAAATAGAACAAAAGATTCTGTTATAGCTCAAGAGATTTATGATGAATTAATTAAAAAAGGATATAAAGTATTCTTCTCTAGAATTACTCTTGAATCAAAGATAGGGTCAGAATATGAACCAATCATCTTTGCGGCACTAATGAGCTCTAAAGTTATGCTTGCGATTGGCTCTAAGCCTGAACATTATAACTCACCATGGGTTAAAAATGAATGGGGAAGATTCTTAAGCTTTATGAAGGATCAACAAGGAAAATATTTAATACCTTGTTACTTTGATATGGAAGCTTATGATATGCCTGAAGAATTCTTGATGCTACAAGCTCTAGATATAGGTAAGCTTGGATATATGCAAGATTTAACTAGAGGTATTGATAAATTGTTTGGTGGGAAAAAGAATAATGTAAATTATAGTAGTCTATCAACTCCAGAAAAAGCTATTCAAAACTTAGTAGAAAGAATTGAAATAAGCTTAGAAGATGCTGACTATTCAAGTGCTAGTGGCTTTGTTGAAGAAATACTTGATATAGATGCAAGGCGTCCTGAAGCTTATCTTTATGCAATACTTATTGAAAGAAAAGTTAAGAGTATTGAAGCGTTAAAATATATTGATAATCCTTTAGATGATGATAAAAACTATAATAAAGCTTTAAGATTTGCTGATGGTGAATATAAAGAGTTTTTGATTGAATTAAATAATACCATTAAAGCAAATATTGAAGAAAGAAAGAATATGAATGCATACAATAATGCATTAGAATACTTAAAGAAAGGAAATTATATCCTTGCTTTAAATAGTTTAGTTAAAATAACTGAATATAAGGATTCTAAAGAATTAAAAGAAAAATGCCAAAAAGAATGTTATTGCTTAGGTATAAAAAGAAAAAATGATGGCAGCTATGGTGAAGCTGTGGAATTCTTTACAGCAGCAAATGATTATCAAGATTCATTAAATCAAAAGGAACAATGTCAAAAATTAAAAGAAGAGCAACAAGCTAAATCTTTAATTAGAATGCATATAAGAGTATTAAATGAAATAATAGATAAGGTTGAAAAAACAGAATTATTTGCTATTACTGATAAGAATATGTATAACGAATCATTGATTAAATTAAAGACAATGGATCCTGAATACATGCCTAAGGATAAAGTTAATTATTATATCAGCAAAAAAGAAGAATTAATTGAAATTGATGATGCTAGAAGAAAAAGATTAGAAGAAAAAAACATCAAAAAGAAAAAGATGGATAAGGTTTTAGCTATTATTGTTGCTGTAGTGGGCCTAGCTATACTTATTTTGATAATTGTCTTATTTTCAAAATATTTTAGTGGTTCTAATCAAGTAACAAAGTCAACAGATAAAACAAATGTCAATCCAAAAACAACAGAAAATCTTAAGAATCATGTTCCAATCAGAATAAATGTAGAAAGCTTAACAGATAATTATACTAATTATTTTGTTGATTTTGAAATTGATGGAGCAAAATTTGATAGTGAAACAAGAAAATATGATTATGTTGAAAAAGGAACTAGTACTTGGATTCGTATAAATATCCCAAGCGATGTTAAATTCTTAGGCTTATATAATGGTGATACACTACTAACTGAATATGATTCATATCATATTACAGCAAATGAAGAAATGAATTTATCTCTTAAGTACTGTAGAGCAAAGAGTACTGTAAAAATTACTAAGAATATTCTTAATGCAGGTACAGTTACTGAAGATAGAGAATGTGAATATGGTACTTTGGCTGAAATAAATGCTAGTCAAAACTTAGGATATTTCTTTGCTGGATGGTATATAGGTGATGAATTAATTTCAACTAGAGAAAGATATTTTGTCCAAGTATTAGAAAATGATTTAAAAATTACTGCTAAATATCAAAAAGAACCATACATGACAGACTTAGAGTTTACTAGTGATGAAACTACATGTAAGATTACCGGTATAACTAATACACGTATAGATACTTTAGTTATTCCAAACTATGTTACATCAATAGAATTAAGTAATGTTTCATTCTATGAATGTAATATAGGAAAATGCTTCTATAAGGGCACTTTAGAACAATGGTGTAATGTTAATCTATTGAATTTCCAAAGTAATCCAATGCTTGCTGTAGGTCCATTCTATTATTTAGGCTCAAGAAATGATATTACTTTTGATGGGGTTAATTATACATCATATGGTGGTGTTTTAGAAATTCCAAATACTATAACTGCTATTCCAGCTAATCATTTCTACGCCTGTGGAGTTGAAAAATTAATTATTCCTGAAGGAGTAACAACAATAGAGGGTCTAGCATTTGGTAATTGTAGAAATTTAAAAGATATATATTTACCAAAGAGTATAACTGATATTTATGCAAATGCCTTTAATGCTTCTATAAATATTGAAAAAGTATTCTACAATGGCACAAAAGATGATTATGTATTAATAGCTGTTGGAGCAAACAATGTTCCATTTAATGATGCTACTAAATATTATTATAGTGAAACAGCACCTACTGATGATGATTATTACTGGCATTATGTAGATGGTGAAGTAACAATTTGGGAATAAAATAAAAGGATGAAGAAAACCTTCATCCTTTTATTTTATAATAATTTTTCTAAAATGATTGTTTGATTTCTATCAGGACCAACAGATATCATTGAAACCTTGATTTTAGTCAATTCTTCAATCTTTTTGATATATTCTTTAGCATTAACTGGTAAGCTATCAAAATCTTTAACATTACTAATATCTTCATCAAAACCAGGCATTGTAATATACATTGGTTTAACTCTAGATAATTCATCTAGTGTTGAAGGAAAAGAAGTAGTAACTTCTCCATCTAACTCATAAGCATAACAAATCTTAATTTCTTTTAAACCACCAAGTACATCAAATAACATTAATGATAAATGATTAATTCCTGATACTCTTCTTGCATAGTTTAAAGCTACACAATCAAGCCAACCAACTCTTCTTGGACGCTTAGTAACTGTGCCATATTCATGACCCTTTTCTCTAATGTAGTTACCAATTTCACCATCTATTTCTGTAGGGAATGGTCCTTCACCTACACGTGTATCGTAGCTCTTACAAATACCTAAGACATCAGTAATGTATTTTGGCGCTATACCGGCATTTAATGGAACTGATGCGCCGATAGGAGAGCTTGATGTAACATATGGATATGTACCATGATCAATACATAACATAGCACCTTGTGCACCTTCAAAAAGAATCTTTGAATTTTTTTCGATTTCATCTTCTAATAATTCAGCTGTATCACAAACATATGGCTTAATTCTTTCTGCATATTTACTATATTCATTAAATAATTCATCAGCTGTATAAGTTTTTAAACCTAACATAGATAGTTCTTTATTTTTAATAGCTAAAGCATCAGTTAAATGCTTTTTAAAGGATTCAGGATTAATGAAATCACCCATTCTAATACCAATTCTATTAACCTTATCAGCATAACATGGACCAATACCACGCTTAGTAGTACCTATCTTTAAGCTTCCTTTTAAATCTTCATAAGCACCATCTAAATCTTTATGATAAGGTAATACGATATGGGCTCTATTAGAAATATATAATTTAAACTCTTTTACACCTCTAGAGATTAATCCATCAAGCTCTTCAAGCATTTGTTTTGGATCAATAACCATACCATTAGCCATAACATTTTTAATTTTTGGATTAAATATACCTGATGGTATACTTCTTAAAGCAAATTTTTCACCATTAATAGTAATTGTATGTCCAGCATTATTACCACCTTGGCTTCTAACAACTACATCAGCGCTTTGACCAAGGTAATCAGTGATTTTACCTTTACCTTCGTCTCCCCATTGGGAACCTTCAATAACTAATACACTCATAGTTTTACCTCCAACTATTCTTCATCAATTGGATAGATTCGCATTGTTATATCTTCTAAGACATCTAATAGAACCTTAACAGTATCTAAGCATGTGAATACATTGACATTATTATCAATAGCAAATCTTCTAATTATTTTTCCATCATCATGTGAGTCTACGCCTTCACTTTGTGTATTTATAATATATGTAACATAACCTTTTTTGATTGAATCAAGTATCTCATCAGATCCTTGAGATATTTTTTTCTTAACTCTTGTTCTAATGCCATGAGCTTTTAAGAATTTAGCAGTACCTTCAGTAGCTTCAATATTAAAGCCTAACTGATAGAATCTTCTAATAAGTGGAAGAGCTGCATCTTTGTCAGAATCAGCTATAGTAGCAAGTACTGTACCATAATTAGCAACTCTTGTACCACTAGCCTTTAAAGACTTATAAAGGGCTCTCTTTAGAGAATAATCATAACCGATTGCTTCACCAGTAGATTTCATTTCTGGGCTTAATACAACATCTAAGCCTGATAACTTTGTAAATGAAAATGTAGGTGTTTTAACATACCATCTTTTTCTTAATGGTGCAATTCCTACATAACCTAAATCCTTTAATTTAGCACCAAGCATTACCTTTGTTGCGATATTTGCAATAGGGATATTTGTTGATTTAGCTAAGAACGGAACTGTTCTACTAGATCTAGGGTTAACTTCGATAATACTTACATTATCATCCTTATCTACAATAAATTGGATATTATATAAACCAATCATTTGTAGCTTAACACCTATTTTAGTTGTATAGTCAATAATTGTTTGTTTAACCTTATCACTTAATGAATATGATGGATAAACACTCATAGAGTCACCTGAGTGTACACCTGTACGCTCAATATGTTCCATAATACCAGGAATGAAGACATCAACACCATCACATACAGCATCAACTTCACATTCTTGACCCTTAATGTATTTATCTACTAAAATTGGATGCTCATTATCAAAATCAAGAGCTTCCTTAACTCTAGCAACTAGTACACTTTCATCATAAACAATGTGCATCATTCTACCACCTAAAACAAATGATGGTCTAACAAGTACAGGATAACCTATTTCATTTGCACATTTAACAGCTTCATCAACTGAGAATATTCCATAGCCCTTAGGCATTGGGATATTTATTTCTTGCATAGCTTCTTCAAATAATTCTCTATCTTCAGCTAGATCAATTGATTTAGCAGAAGAACCGAATATTCTTACACCAACCTTATCTAGTTTATCAGCTAGATTGATTGCTGTTTGACCACCTAAGGCAACAATTACACCTTCAGGATTTTCATGATGTATGATATTCATTACATCTTCAAATGTTAGTGGTTCAAAGTATAATTTATCACTTACAGTATAATCAGTAGATACTGTTTCAGGGTTACAGTTAATTATGATAGCTTCATAACCAGCTTCTTGAATACCCCAAATCGCATGTACTGTAGTATAGTCAAATTCAATACCTTGGCCTATTCTAATAGGACCAGATCCAAGTACGATAATTTTCTTTCTATCAGATACTATAGATTCATTTCTTAGCTCATAAGTAGAGTAGAAGTAAGGTACATATGCACTAAATTCTGAAGCACATGTATCAATCATCTTATAAACTGGGAAGATATCATTTTTAAGTCTTAAATCATACATTTGATATTGATTTAAGCCCCAACATTTTCCAATATATGAATCTGAAAAACCGTATCTTTTAGCCTTTTTTAAGACTTCGATATTGTTTTTATTATTCTTGATTTCTTCTTCAATTTCAACTATATGTTTAAACTTATCTAAGAAGAACTTATCAATTTTTGTGATGTTATAAATCTTATTTAGACTAACATTCTTTCTAATAGCTTCTAGTATAGCATATAGTCTTTCATCAGTGTGTTCACTAATTATACTAAGTAATTCATCAACACTTAAATCTTTAAATTTAGCTAACTCTACATGGTCAACTTTGTTTTCTAGTGATCTAACAGCTTTTAAAATAGATTCTTCAATAGTTCTACCAATGCTCATTACTTCACCAGTAGCCTTCATTTGAGTTGAAAGACTTCTATTGGCATCAGCGAACTTATCAAATGGGAATCTAGGGAACTTACAAACTACATAATCTAGTGTAGGTTCAAATGATGCGATAGTAGAACTAATTTTTATTTCTTCTAGACGCATTCCGCAAGCTATTTTTGCGGATACCCTTGCGATAGGGTATCCACTAGCTTTACTAGCTAAAGCACTTGATCGACTTACACGTGGATTAACTTCAATTAAGTAATATTTGAAAGAGTATGGATCAAGGGCAAATTGAATATTACATCCTCCTTCAATCTTTAAAGCACGTATAATCTTTAGTGCTGAGTTTCTTAACATTTGATATTCTTTATTTGTTAGTGTTTGTACAGGACATACAACAATCGAATCTCCTGTATGAATACCAACTGGATCTATATTTTCCATAGAACATACCGCTACAGCAGTATCATTAGAATCTCTTAAAACTTCAATTTCAATTTCTTTAAAACCTTTAATTGATTTTTCTACTAATACTTGGCTTACAGGACTTAATTTAAGGGCATTCTTAGCTAGAGGAAGAAGCTCTTCATCGTTTTCTGCAAATCCTCCACCTGTACCACCAAGTGTGAAGGCTGGACGTAATATTACAGGGTAACCTATATCATGAGCTGCCTTAAATACTTCATCAATATTATTTGCAATCTCACTATCGATTACAGGTTCACCTAAGCTAATACATAATTCCTTGAAAAGCTCTCTATCTTCAGCTTTTTCAATTGCTTCAGCATTAGTTCCAAGTAATTCAACACGGCACTCATCCAAAATACCTTTTCTATATAATTGCATACCTAAGTTTAAGCCTGTTTGACCACCTATAGAACAAATTAACCCGTCAGGTCTTTCGAATCTAATAATCTTAGAAACATGTTCAAGATCAAGTGGTTCCATATAAATTTTATCAGCAATTTTAGTATCTGTCATAATGGTTGCTGGGTTTGAGTTAACTAGTATTACATTATAACCTTCCTCTTTTAAAGCAAGACATGCTTGTGTACCAGCATAGTCAAATTCGGCAGCTTGTCCTATAACGATAGGACCACTACCTATTACCATTATTTTTTTAATATCTGTTCTTTTAGGCATTGTGTCCACCTCCAAACGCATCAATTAGGTCAATGAATTTATTGAATATGTATTCACTATCTTCAGGACCTGCGGCTGATTCAGGGTGGTATTGTACAGAAATAATATGGTTATTTCTATCTACCATGCCTTCTGGTTCATGATCTATTTCATTAATATGAGTTAATTCTAAGGTAGTATTCTTTAGTGAATTAATATCTATAGCATATGAGTGGTTTTGGCTAGTGATTTCAATCTTGCCTGTTTCTAGGTTTTTAACAGGGTGATTTGCACCTCTATGACCAAATTTCATCTTATAAGTTTTAGCACCACATGCTAAGCCTATAATTTGATGTCCTAAACAAATACCTAAAATAGGGATTTTACCTTTAGCTTCTTTAATTAATTCAATAACCTCAACTACATCAGTAGGATCTCCTGGACCATTTGAAATAAATAAGCCATCAGGATTTAACTCCATAATCTTTTCAAAAGGAGTATCATAAGGTACAACAGTAACATTACATTTAAGTTGATTTAATTTTCTTACGATATTCATCTTCATACCACAATCTACAGCAACTATATTGTATTTAGGGTTTGGAGTTCTTGAATACCAAATTTTTTTAGTTGATACCTTTTTAACAACTAATTTATCTACCTTGTATTCCTTAAGCTCTTTTAAAGCTAATTTTTCATCATAATCGATATCACAAATCATAGCAAGCATAGAACCATTATCACGAATAATTTGTGTTAAATAACGAGTATCTATTTCACTAATACCTGTAACATCGTTTTCTTCCATAGCATCGCCTAATGTTTTAGTATATCTAAAGTTTGATGGTAAATCATTATATTCTCTAACAATGAAACCTGAAATATAAATATTTTTTGATTCATAATCTTCCTCAGTTAATCCATAATTACCGATTAATGGATAAGTCATACATACCATCTGTCCGCAATAAGATGGGTCAGATAATATTTCTTGGTATCCAACCATAGAAGTATTGAAGACTAACTCTGCGATTTTTTTACTTTTTGAACCAAAACTTTTTCCATAGAGAACTACACCATTTTCTAAGATTAGTTTTTTATCGTTCATTATACCACCTCGTTTAGATTTATTTTCCTATTCTATTATAGTGCGATATTAATAAAATTTATAATTTTAATTTCTTATTTTTATTATAAGTTATAGTTATGAATAAGCTATAAAGCCATATTTCATACTTATAACTAATAATTATTTGTCATTTTTCTTATTTTCAAATTTATTTTTCTTTTGATTATAATCAATTTCTACAGGATAAATTCCTGAAAAACATCCATCACAACACTTGCATTTTGAGTTATATGGAAGTTTATGAGCATTTTCAATAGATAAGTAAGCTAAGCTATCAGCACCTATTACTTTAGCTATTTCATCAATACTATCATACTTACAAGCAATTAGATTTTCCTTACTATCTATATCAGTACCAAAGAAGCAAGGATATTTAAATGGAGGAGCACTTACTCTTAAATGAACCTCTTTAGCTCCATTATCTTTTAGTAGCTTCACAATTCTTGCAGAAGTAGTACCTCTAACAATAGAATCATCTACTAAAATAACTCTTTTTCCATTAACACTTTCTTTAATTACATTAAGCTTAATTTGAACAGTTGATTCTCTATCCTTTTGTTCTGGTTTAATAAAGCTTCTACCTATATATTTGTTTTTAACAAAGCCATAATCAAATGGTATACCACTTTCTCTAGAATAGCCTAGTGCAGCGGTTATCCCTGAATCAGGTACACCTATAACTACATCGGCTTCAACTGGTTTTTCCTTTGATAGAAGAGCTCCAGCAAGTAGTCTAGAGTGATATATACTAGAGTTTTCTACAATAGAATCTTCTCTAGCAAAATAGATGTATTCAAAGATACATATTTTATGTTCATTTTGTTTAGTTTCAATTGATTTAATACCATCTTTAGATATAACAACAATTTCTCCTGGTTTTATATCTCTAATGAATTTAGCACCTATAGTATCAATGGCGCATGATTCACTACTTATAACATAACCGCCAGTACTTGTTTGTCCTAAGCATAATGGTCTAAAACCAGTTGGATCTCTAAAGGCAATCAATTTTGATGGGCTCATAGCTATACAAGAATAAGCACCTTCAATTAGACTCATTGTTCTTTCTATAGCTTCTTCAATAGATTTTGATGTTAAACGCTCTTTAACAATAGAATAAGCTATATCTTCAGTGTCACTAGAGCCATGAAAGATTGCTCCTTCAAGTTCAAATTTTTCTCTTATAGAGCTTGCATTAGTTAAGTTTCCATTATGAACTAAAGCAAGATTACCTTTTAAGTGTTTTACAACAAGAGGTTGAACATTATTGATGTTATTAGAACCAGTAGTAGAATATCTAACATGACCTATAGCCATATTAGAGTGATTTAGTTTCTTTAAAGCCTCTTTATCAAAGACATCACTAACTAATCCTACACCCTTATGACAGTCAATTACACCATCATCACATATGGCAATACCACATGCTTCTTGACCTCTGTGTTGCAAGGCATAAAGCCCAAGGTAAACTTCTTGGGCTAAATTAGTAGATTCATTTTCATATACGCCAAATACACCACATTCTTCATGAATAGAATCAAACATAATATCACTTCCTATTTTCCGCTATTACCATAGTTTTTAAGTACTCTAGCTGATGGGTCATTAACATTACAGTTTTCCCAATTTTTGTTAGGCATCCAGAAGTCAACGATCATTTCAGCTTGATTTGGATAGTACTTTTCAAAGATTTCTCTATATAAAAGTGATTCCTTTGTAAATGGCTTACTAAAGCTATATTTCTTAATTTTTTCTTCATATTCTTTATCAGTATATAATGAGTTAGCATATTCTTTTAAATAGTCAACCATAGAGTGACCTACGGCATCAGAAAACGCTGCTTTTTCTCTCATTAAAATACTTTCAGGTAAATAATCTCCTCTAAAGGCATTTCTAAGTAGATATTTACCCATGTTGTATTTGTTTAATTTCTTTTCTGGGTTTATTCTTAAAACATAATTTACAAAGTCTAGATCACCAAATGGTACTCTAGCTTCTAGTGAGTTACTTGATATACATCTATCTGCACGAAGAACATCATACATATGAAGCTCTCTAACTCTCTTTAAGGATTCATCTTGGAATTCTTTAGCATTAGGTGCAAAGTCAGTATATTTATAACCAAATAATTCATCACTTATTTCACCTGTTAGAAGAACTCTAATATCAGTAGTCTTATGTATTGCCTTACATATTAAATACATTCCAATAGATGCTCTAATAGTTGTAATATCATAAGTAGCTAATACTTCAATAACTTCCTCTAAGGCATTAATTACATCATCTTTAGTGATTATTATTTCATGATGATTTGAATGAATATAATCCGCAACTATCTTAGCGTATTTTAAATCAATAGCATCAGTAGACATACCTATAGCAAATGTTTCTATAGGATGCTTTAACATTTTCTGGGCAATTGCGCATACTAAAGAGGAATCAAGACCACCTGATAGTAAGAATCCTATTTTAGCATCCGCATCTAATCTTTTTTCTACACCCTTTACTAATTTATCATGAATGTTTTTAGCTATTAATTCCATTGAATCATCATTGTATTCACTTTCTTTAACATCAGCAATGTTATTGTAGTATGTAAATTTACCATCCTTATAATAACATCCTGGTGGGAAAGGAGTAATCTTTTCTACTAGATATTTAAGGTTTTTAGGCTCTGAAGCAAAGGCAATATTACCTTCTTTATCATAACCATAATAAAGAGGTCTAATACCAATTGGATCACGGCTAGCAATATAAGTTTTTGTTTTTGCATCATAAATAATAAGTGCATATTCAGCATCTAACATTTTAAACATTTCTACTCCATATTTTTCATATAATGGAAGTAGTATTTCACAGTCAGAATCACTTATAAATTCATAGCCTTCCTTAATTAGTTCATCCTTCATTTTTCTAAAACCATAGATTTCTCCATTACATACAACCATATTACCATTACGAATAAATGGCTGCATACCTTCATCATGTAATCCCATAATTGATAATCTATGGAAAGCTAAATATCCAGTTTCTGTTTTTACTATTCTTGACATATCAGGACCACGAGAAATTGTCGTTTCAAAGCCTTTTTTGAATTCTTCGTAGTTTTTATGACATGAATAACCCATAATCGAACACATATACATTACCTCACTATAAATGCTTATATGTGTTAGGCCTAAACCTAACACATAAGCAAATTTATTATTCTATTTCAGCTTCCATTAAAGCAGCTTTACCAGTTTCACCTGTTCTAACCTTAACAACATTTACTACATCATATACGAAGATCTTACCATCACCAATGTGACCAGTATATAATGTCTTTTTAGCTGTTTCAATGGCTTTACTTACATTATCACTTGTAGTGACAATGTCAACTTGAATTTTAGGAAGAAGAGTAGCTTCAACAGCAACACCTCTATAATATTCAGGTTTACCTTTTTGTACACCGCAACCCATTACATGGCTTACAGTCATACCATTTATACCTATCTTAACCATTGCATTCTTCAAAGAATCAAGCATACGTTCTTTACATATAATCTCGATCTTTGTGAATGCACCAGCTGAAGCATGCGAGGTTTGTGGGATAACAGTATCATTTTCACTCAAATGAGAAACTGTAATTGCTTCAGCTTGTGGTACATCCCCTACAGTAGCTATTACACCATAGTCTAAAGCTTCTGGAGCTTGTGCAAAGCCTGCATAAGCTGTGATTAAACCATGTTCTGTAACGTCTAATCCTTTTAATTCATCTTCGGCATCAGCACGAAGACCAATAGTCTTTTTAATTATAATGAATGTTGGAATAATTGTTGCTGCTGTCCAAGCTATAATAGATAAGATTCCTAAGAATTGAACACCAAGAACTTTCATTCCTTCAGCAAAGTCTGTTCCATGAACTAATGCATAGATAGGACCATCAACGCCATTAATTGAACTTGATGTAGCGAATAATCCTGCAGCAATTGTTCCCCAAATACCATTTGCTAAGTGAACTCCACATGCACCAACTGGATCATCAATATGACACTTTAAATCTAACATTTCTACTACAACAACTACTAAAATACCACTTACAGCACCAATAATAATTGTTCCAATAATATCAACTGCTTGACAACCAGCTGTGATTGCTACTAAGCCAGCTAAGCTAGCGTTTAAACACATTGATACATCTGGTTTTCCATTTTTAATCCATGTAAATAATAATGTTACACATGTTGCAACTGCTGGAGCAACAGTAGTAGTAGCAAAGATTTGACCTAATTCAGTAATGCTCTTTGCTGCTGCACCATTAAATCCATACCATCCAAACCATAAGATGAAGCATCCTAGAGCACCAAGTGGAATAGAATGACCTTGGATGGCATTAACTTTTGTTACTTTTCCATTTTCATCTTTAACATATTTACCAAGTCTAGCACCTAAGAAGATTGCACCAATTAAGGCACATACACCACCAACTGTATGAATAGCAGCAGAACCAGCAAAATCAATGAATCCTAATTTTGATAGCCATCCGCCACCCCATACCCAGTGAGCTTCAATTGGGTAAATAACTAATGAAATAACAAATGAATAAATACAATATGAGATAAACTTTGTACGTTCTGCCATAGCACCTGAAACAATTGTTGCGGCTGTAGCACAGAATACTAAGTTAAATACAAAGTTTGACCAATCAAAACTTTCAAAATTATTGAATATTCCAATTGTTGGAATACCGATAAAACCACCTAAGGCATCTTCACCTAAAAGTAGTCCTCCACCAAGAAGCACGAATGCTACTGTACCAATACAGAAATCCATTAAGTTTTTCATAATGATATTTCCTGCATTCTTTGCTCTTGTAAAACCAGTTTCTACCATAGCGAAGCCAGCTTGCATAAAGAATACAAGTGCTGCACCAATTAAAAACCAAACACTAAATACAGCTTGTAAAGCTTCCATATATATTTCCTCCTATCTTACACCGAATAGAAGATCTCCATAAGATGGATATGGCCAGAATGATTTATCAACCTTAGCTTCAATTCCATCAATAACAGTTCTTATTTCTTCCATTAATGGTAGTACTTTTTCTTTATAATATAATGAGATTTCTTCAACAGAAGATGTTGGTTTAGATTCTAAGACTTTTTCTAAATCTAATTTTAGAGAATATGCCTTAGCTAAGCCATTTGATATATCAGCTAATTGTGCTGATTCATAATCAACATTAGCACTTAAGCTCTTCTTGATTGCTACTGTATCAGCTAATGATTTAGTATATTTTGATATAGCTGGAAGTAGATCCTTGTTAACCATATCAAGTACAGTTAAAGCTTCAATATTAACAATCTTTTGATAATGTTCTTGAGCAATTTCATATCTTGCATGAATTTCATCTAATGTATAAACATTATGTGATGTGAATAATTGTTTGTTCTTATCATGTAAGTAGTAAGGTAGAGCTTCTGGAGTAGACTTTAAGTTTAATAGTCCACGCTTAGTAGCTTCTTTAACCCATGATTCATCATAACCATTACCATTAAAGATAATACGTTTATGTTCAATAATAGTTTTCTTAACTAATTGATGTAAATCTTCTTTAAAGTTCTTAGACTTTTCAAGAACATCAGCAAATTGCTTTAATTCTTCAGCAACTGCTGTATTTAACATGATGTTTGCACAAGAAATTGATTCGCTTGAACCAAGTGCTCTAAATTCGAATTTATTACCTGTGAATGCAAATGGACTTGTACGGTTTCTATCTGTAGAGTCCTTTGGAAGTTTAGGTAATACATCAGCACCAATCTTTAATGAACCACTTGCCTTGCTTAATAAAGGCTTATCTGTTTCTATGGCATCTAAAACAGCTTGTAATTCATCACCAACGAAGATTGAAATGATTGCTGGTGGTGCCTCGTTTGCACCTAGACGGAAGTCGTTTCCAGCAGAAGCGACGCTTATTCTAAGTAGATCTTGATATTCATCTACAGCTTTGATAACAGCTGTTAAAAATAGCAAGAATTGGGCATTTTCTATAGGTGTATCTCCTGGTTCTAAAAGGTTAATACCAGTATT
>JAEEGL014954349.1_pt1 | contig 19938 bp, 11 predicted proteins | sample 9134231 | NCBI WGS metagenome assembly JAEEGL01 (sample SAMN16246548, study PRJNA631951) | gut metagenome | biome: gut microbiome; feature: rumen; material: fiber-attached | host: Bos | place: Iran: Karaj | collected 2018-10 | reverse complement strand
CTCGCTGATGTTTGCCCTGCTCCTCATGGTCACGGCACCCATCGGCTATTTTTTAACCATCTTTTTCAAAGAAAATTTGGGCTTTAGCGGCAGCCAAATCGGCTTTTTGTACTCTTTGGGCGCTTTCACCGGCGTTTTGTGCTCCATCCCGGCCGGCCTTTTAAACGACCGCCTGAAAAGCCGCACTATTCTTATTATCTCGGCTTTACTTATGGCTGCCGGCTATGGCGGCATGGCCATCTTCACCGCCTACCCGCCTTATGTCACCGTCTATTTTATCATGAGCCTGGCTGTCGCCACCTTTAAACTGAGCCTCGATGTGGCGGTATTAAAGGGCAATAACGGCCCGCAAACCGCCCAAGGCATAGCCGGTTACCACGCTTTTCGCTATGTGGGCCAGGCCATCGGCACCTTTTTATCCGGCTATCTTTTAGCCACCATTAATTTTAAATACTTTCTTTTGGCTGTAGCCGCGCTCTCGCTTATTTTTATCCCCATGTCATTAAAATTGCCCAATGTCACCCTGGACAAAGTGAGCATAAGCGATTACGCGGGAGAGCTCAAAAATCCCAAAGCCATCTTTATGGCTATATGGGTTTTTATCTTTACCCTGCACTGGGGCGCCGAGTACACCTGTTACGGCCTCTTTTTGCACCATACTCTGGCGCTCACCTATCGCCAAATGGGCCTTTACATGGGCGTGGAACTTATCGTGCTCACCTTCACCGTGCTCATTGCCATGAAATATGTCGACCGCCCCGGCATGACAGGCAAATTCATTATTTTGGGCCTCTTTTTATCCGGCGCTTCCCTAATCGGCATGACTTTTACCCCCATCTGGCTCTCGCTCGCCTTTCGGGCCATCCACGGCATAGGCGACGGGCTGGTCTTTTTAGTGCTCTTTATGGGGCTGGTGCGCCTCTTTGAACCGGAGCGCCTGGGCGGCGTCACCGGCTTTTTTAACTTTGTGCAAATGGGCGGAACTATTGTAGGATCTATCATCTCCGGCTATATCGGCGAGCGTTTTGGCTGGGGGGTACCGTTTTGGGGTAGTGGCATTTTATGTCTAATCCTGATAGTATTCGTTTTCATCTGTGGCCGTAAGGGCCTGTTAGCGGAGCAAAAAGCATGAAAATATTCTTTAATTTCTTATCGTTATCATTTTTTGTTTTTACTCTTCTTTTGGTAGATACCGCCGCCGCGCAACGCTTTGTAGTGGATTTGGAAGACCCCAATTTTGTCCCCTACCCCATGGCCGTGCCCGATGTGGTGGAAATGAAGGGCATGGAAACTCAAGAGGGCCTGGGCCTGAAACTGGGCGATATTTTGCGCAACGACCTGGAAATAAGCGGCATTTTTTCGGTAATTAACAAGGCCGCCTATTTGGCCCCCAAAACCGAACCCTGGACCAATCCGGAATATCCCTCCTGGGTAAAAGTGGGCGCCAGCGGCCTCATTCGCGGAGCTTACAGCTTAAATAAGGACAATTTAAAAATCACTTTTCGCCTTTATGATGTGATGGCTCAGCGTGAAATACTGCTCAAACACTATGAGGGGCGCCTCAAAGAGCATCGCGCGCTGGTGCACAAATTTGCCGACGATCTGTACCAGTTTTTTACCGGCAAACGCTCGATTTTCTCCACCAAAATAGCCTTTGTGGCCGCCGCGCCCAATGGTCAGGGGCGAGCAGTTTATATTTGCGATTTTGACGGCGCCAATGCTGAGGCAGTTCTCGCCAACGGCAAATTAAACTTAATGCCCAGTTGGTCAAACGATGGCAAGGAGCTCTTTGTCACCTCTTATGTGAACGATAAGCCGGATCTTTACCGTTACAATTTAGCCACCAAAAAGCTCACTTTGCTCTCTGGCGCCAAAGGGCTCAATATGGGAGCCAATTTATCGCCAAACGGCCAAAAAGTGGTCTTCACCATGAGTAAAGACGGCAATAGAGAAATATATAGCATCGGCAGCGACGGCAAAGGGCTCACCCGCCTCACCAATCATTGGGGCGAAGATGTCTCCCCCCACTGGAACCACGATGGTACCCAGATAGTCTTTGTGAGCTCCAGAAGCGGCAATCCGCAGCTCTACGCCATGAAGCCGGACGGCAGCGATGTGCGCCGCCTCACCTTCCAGGGCAATTACAATACAGAGCCCGACTGGTCGCCTGTACCCGGCGGGCAAATTGTCTTCTCGGCCCGCGATGAGCTCAATATGTTTGATATTTTTATGGTCAATCCGGAGAATAACGTCATCACCCGCTTAACTCAGGATGAAGGCCACAACAACGAAGCGCCCTCTTTCTCGCCGGACGGCCGCCACATTGTCTTTACCTCTAACCGCAGCGGCCGGGGACGCAATCTTTATATTATGCGCCTTGACGGCAGCGGCCAAAGGCTCATTAGTTCCAAAGCTGGCGATATCGATTCTCCGGCCTGGTCGCCGATATTGAATTAAATTTTGCCTGTTTTTGCATCCCTCACCCACTAACCACATTATTTCCCTCACCCCCTGGCCCCCTCTCCCCATTTTTACAAATGCGGCGAGGGGGAATCATTGGAAAATACATGATAATTTACCCTCTCTACCGCTAAGGTGGAGAGGGTGGCGCGTAAGCGCCGGGTGAGGGAAGCACCCAGCTGGAAGAACTGGTCGCCAAAAAACGCCAAAGCGTTGTGCCGGTAATAACCCTGGTAGTTTATTTTGGGGTAACAGATTGGAATAATTATCTTTCTTTGCATGAACTTGTAAAACTGCCACAAGGGCTTGAACCATATTTTAACGATTATAAAATAAACCTTCTGCCCCTGGCCTTTTTAAGTGAAGAGCAAATAGCTAAATTTAAAACGGCCGATATGCAAGTGGTGGCGGGTTACTTGCGGCAAAAACGCCTTCTTCGCGCGCTGCATTAGGGACTAACCGCCCTCATAGTACCATTTTTAGTTAGTTAAAATTTCTTTTTCCTCTATATTTTCCAATATTTTCATCTAATGAAGGCGTGGGCACCGCACGCAGCGGCAGGTGAACTTACCGGGGATTAATCTCTTTTTTCAGCGCGGCAACATCAATCTCATCAATCTTTTTGGGAATATTGGTCCACATGGTGTGAAAGCCGAAACCGCCGTTTAAAAGTTCTTCTTTGGCGCAAGATTTAGCCCAATTTTGGAAAACCAGGCGATACATGGCACTCATGAGCCCGGTGCGGTCGGCACCATGGCGGCAGTGAATAAGAATAGGTTTCGGAGCATCACGCAGGATTTTCATCACCTCTATTATATCGTCATCGCTTATTCTGGAAGTAACAAGAGGCACATGAATAAGATTTAAGCTGGTACCATCAGCACTGTTTAAAGCCTGATCGCGCTCGCTTTGCCGCAAAGAAACCACCGTTTTAATACCCAGCGCCTCAGCCGACTTAAAGCCACCTTTAGTGGGCTGGGCTGAGCGGTAAATATCCGGACTCACTTTAAAAAGATTTGGCAAGCCCTCGGCTGTAATGGGCTCGGCCCAGCTGGTATCAATATCCGGCGAGCAGCTGTTAATCCAGGCTACACATTCGCGTTCAACACTGCTCGGCGCGCAAGCCGAAACCAGCGGCAACACCAAGAGAGCCGCCAAAACACTGCGTACAAATAATCTTTTCATTTTACCTCCTCGTAAAAACTGCGTATGCCCAAAGTACATTCGCATAACAACATGGACATTGTAGCTGCAATAATCTTTAATGACAAATATAAAAATTGTTACTAGAGTGTTATTGGCTAATTTTGCCAAATGCTAAGAGCGCCGCTTGCTAAAAACACGGAGTTTTTAACACTGATTATCGACCTTGTACGGAGACGCTAATGAAAACAATCAATTGCCCTGCCTGCGGTACATCCAATGAGGTAAAGAATCCCGGTATCATCATGACTACCTGTAAGAATTGCCACAGCATTCTCTACTGGGATGAGTTTCAATTTGTGCAAAACGGCCCTAAAATAAATCCCGATGAACCTGAGCCCTATTGGAGCATCGGCAGCACAGGAACTATTAACAATGTTTCTTTTGAAGTACTGGGTTGGATGCGCTTTAGCTATAGCCGTGGTTACTACGACGAATGTTTTGTGCGCTATGGTGATGATTACGCTATTTTAATGAGCGACACCAAATGCCCGCTTCTCGAAAACAGCGACGATTATATTCGCCTTTGCCCCATTGCCCAAAATTGCGAAGAGCTGATGGGCTGGCAGCACCCGGCGCTGGGCAATAGCATCACCTTAGGTGAAGAAAACCTGGCCATTCTGGCTGCCGATAGAACAAAGTGCATCGCCGTTAAAGGCGAATTACCCTTTGCCATATTGCCGGGCGAATATCTCAATTACTATATTGCCCTCTCCCCCGATGGTCAGCGGGTAGCTCAGATTTATTGCAATTCACGCGGTAAATTTAGTCTGCTTCTTTATAACAATGAGCTTTTGGAGTTTAATAAAGAGGAAGAAAGCGAAAGTAGTGCTGAAGAGCTGGATACTCCTACAGAATATACTTGCGCCGCTTGCCATACTGCCCTGCCCAAGCCGCCGGATGAAGCAGTAATGATGACCTGCCCCTCTTGCGGTGTTTTAAACGATATTGCCCATGAAGAAATTCAGGTTTTAGGCAAATCTCATGCCAGCAGCGGGGAGGCGCACTTTGATTATAACCTTAATCAAACATTTAAATTTAATGATGTAATCTACCATGTCGTAGCCTGCCAGTTTCACTGCATCAATGCCAAGCATAGCCAGCTTTACATTTTGACCGATAAAGATTGCGAGGAATTTTTTTACCTGGAAAAAAGCGAACTTGGCACTTTTATATTGGCCGCCGCCGAACATCTGCCGGCCGGCAATATTCAGCAGTGGAATCGCTTGCAACCAGGCGATAATATAGATATTAATGAGGAAACTTACCAGGTAGCCGAGGTAAACCGCACCACCATAAATGCCCTTAAAGGCACCTTCCCTTATGCGGCGGCCGTAGGTGATGATCTCTTGGTCACTATTGCCTTAAATAACGGGGAAGTTTACAAAATAGAACGCACCCGCACCGATATACTTTTTTACAGCGGCCGCATTTTGAGCCCCGCCGAGGAGAGCCAGGCTTTGGGCCGCAGAGTGCGCTCCTCATTTATCCCTCATCAGCATAATGAGAGTTCCGGGGATAAGCCTAATTCCGCACCTATACCTGCAGGAAGCGCCGGTAGCTCTCCCAAAAAAGGCGGTTGCGCCAAGGGCTGCGGCTGCCTATTTTTGCTGTTCGTCCTGCTTTTTGGCATGGGAGTGCTGGCGCTACTAGAGGACGAAGATTTCAGAGAAGAACTTGTATCCATTTTCAATTCAGATAGCAGTGTCAAAGGAAAGGCCAAAACCGTTCTGGCAACCAGGGCCGAAAACGAAAGGAACTTCACCGAAAATTACCAAAATCCCTGGCAGCAAATTGTGGATAGCAAATATCTCACCCTGGATGAGCAAAAAGAATACATAAAACTCATAAAGATAGGCGAACTGGCCTTTAGTGGCACTGAGGCAAGGGCCAATGAGCTTAAACATCTACTAGATGATAGCGGCCATCATGAACGCATTAAAGAGCTGACTGAAGTGCTAGAGCATGAAAATTATACTTACATGGCCGTAAGCAAAAAGATAGCCGCCACTCTTGACCCGCTTTTTGAAGAGCGCGATAATGTTATAAAAGAAATAGAAGCATTCAATAATGGTTACGAACAGTTACGCAATTGGCTTAAACAAGATCCCACCAAAGATTGGGAAGACTCAGTTGCCGATGCCACCCAATACTGGCCAAAAACTGCCCAAACTTTAAACAAATTGAAAACAGGGCGCGATCAAAAGAAAAAAGCCATGCTGACTGCCTTCAAGGCCATGGTGGATATGAATCTTACAGCCGAAAACATAACCCGCGCCCAAAAAGAGAAATTTGATGCTAAAATGAAGGTTTATGAGCAAAAAAGAGATGATTTTAACGAAAGTAACCAAAACCTAAAAGAGACCATAGATTCTTTATATGATAAGGTAGAAGTAATTCTCATAGACCTTTACAAAAACAGTCGCGGGGCAGCCGATGCTCAAATTTTAACCGAAAAGCCCTATATAGCCGAATTTAAAACAATTACTTATACTATCGAAAGTGACAGGCCAGCCTACAAAGTAAGAAACGAACAGCAGAAAATAGATGAGGAAGAGTTTAAAAAATTATCACCCTATCTGGGCATGGCGGTAAAATATAAGTTCCAAGGCGATTTTACCGACAATATGCGCACTTTCCCGCTCACTGCCGGATACACGCTGGTGCCGTCGCCGGGCAAGAGCAACAAAGCGGCCAAATGGGAAGGCGACAAACTCATCTTTGATGAAAATATCTCCAACCTGCCGAATGAGCTTTGGAATGGTTGCCTTCAGCCGCCGGCTGACACCCTACATGTCGATGATGCCGATGAGATGTCCGGCATGGTTGGCAAAATTATTGGCAGCGCCGGCTCTTGGACCAAAGAGTGCTATAAAACCGCCCGCTTTTATCAAAATAACTGATAATTGCAAATCCCTCTTGAAATCCAATTCACTCTCTCATAAACTGCGCCCGCCGTTTGGCCAATAGGCCAAGGCTCGAAAGGATATATTCATGAGCGAACAAAATAACGAAGGCAGCATGGAAAGCTTTGCCGAACTTTTTGCCCAGTCAGAAGGTAAACAAAAACGCCGCTTGCATGTTGGTGACAAGGTCTCGGCTACCATAGTCATGGCCGATAAAGAATTTCTCTTTTTGGATTACGGCGGCAAGGGCGAAGCTCTTTTAGCCTTAAATGAGCTGTTAGATAACGAAGGAAAACCGCTTTTCCAAATCGGCGACAAAATCGAAGCCGTGGTCATCTCCATGAAAGACGGCACTCCGCTGCTTTCGAAAAGCCTCAAAAAAGGCGCCGGCCAGGAAGCCCTTTTGGAGAACGCTTTTAACAGCCACCTGCCGGTTGAAGGCAAGGTAACTGGCCGTAATAAAGGCGGTTTTGATGTATCCATCGCCGGTGTGCGCGGCTTTTGCCCCATCTCCCAAATTGATAGCGCCTTTGTGGAAAACGGCGATATCTATGTGGGCGAAACTTTTAACTTTATCATTACTGAATACAAAAACGGCGGCCGCCAGCTGGTGCTCTCCAGGAAAAAACTTCTTGATGCCGAAAAAGCCAAAAAAGCGGCCGCTCTGCGCGATACGCTGGTTATCGGCCAAGAATACGAAGGCACAGTCTCTTCCATCCGCTCCTTCGGCGCTTTTGTGGATATCGGCGGCATAGAAGGCCTGGTGCACATTTCCGAGCTCTCCCATGCCAGACAGGACAAAGTGGAAGACCTGCTCTCGGTGGGCCAAAAAGTGCGCGTGCAACTCACTGCCATTAAAGAAGAAAACGGCAAAGAGCGCCTCTCTTTCTCCATGAAAGCTCTGGAAGCCGACCCTTGGAGCACGGTGGATAATGAGATTCACGAAGGCGACGTTGTCACCGGTAAAGTGGTGCGCCTTGTGCAATTCGGCGCTTTTATCGAAGTGCTTCCCGGCATTGAAGGACTCTGCCATATTGGCGAAATGGCCACAAGGCGTATTGCCCGCCCGGCCGAAGTGGTGAATGTGGGCCAAAGCATCGCCGCCAAAGTTTTGGAAATTGATAGCGAAAAGCACCGCCTTTCCCTCTCCATCAAGCAAGCTAGCAAAGAGTATCAGGAAGAGCTAGCCGCTGCTGCCGAGGCCAAAGTGGCTGCCGATAAAGCGCTCACTGAGGAAGAGCAGGAAAAAGCCGAGCTCGCCTCCTTTATGAAAGCCCAAAAGAGCCAAAAACTTGGCACTTTTGCCGATCTTTTTGCCAAGAAAAAACACTAAATACCATAAAAAAAGCGACTTTTGCCGCTACCTGTGCTATAATTCCCTGCCGAGGTTACCGGCGTAACCTGTTATTTTTGCTCTTTTTAATAATTTGGAGGCTAGGAATGCTTTTAAAAAAAAGTTTCGCCTATTTTTTTACAACTCTCATACTTTTATCTGCAGGTTGTGGCAGTGAAAAAAATGATAATACAACTAATAGCGCTCAAAAAACTGCGGAACTAAAAATAATAACCAAAAAAAGTGAGCTGATAGGCGGGCCCAATGCCTTGGGCGATATTGGCGACTATTTATTAAAAAACGATAAAATTCGCGTAATTGTCCAGCGTCCCGGTCTCTCGCGCGGCATGGGCGTTTATGGCGGGGGCATTATAGATGCCGATATAATCCGCCCTGAAGATGAAGAGGGTAAAGATAATTTCGGCGAAATGATGCCGGCTTTTCTTTTAATGAGTATTCTGCCGGATCACATGGAAATTATTGATGATGGCAAGGAAAGCGGCACAGCTCACCTCAGAGTTCATGGCACTCCCGGCGATGTTGTCTCCATCATTGATAAATATATGCCGCTCATCATGGATCATGACCAAGTAGAATTTCAGGTTGATTATTTGCTGGAAAGCGGCAAACAATACGTTGAAGTTCACACAACTGTCATCAATAAGAGCGATGAGGAGCTCGACCTCTCTATGTCACTCGTAAATGCTTTGGCCGGGTCCTTTATAAAGGGTCTAAAACTGCAACTGCCTCTGCCGGCCGGCGATGTTTTACTTTTTGGCGCCGGTAATGTGGTTTTTATGCCCGGGGTTGCCGGGTTTGATGTGCAATATGCCATTGATAGAGAGTATTTTAAACCGCTGGCCCTCCCCGCTCTGCCCGGCCTCGTCACTGATTTTATTGCCACTGCCGGCCCGGAAGTTTCTTATGGCATTTGGGTAAAACCCAATGAGCGCAACTATGCCCTAATGAATCATGATTATTATAAAAATGCCACCGACCACTCCTTGGAAGTGCCCTTTTTAATGGATGGCCTCACCGGCGCTTATCACACTTGGCTACCGGAATCGCTGGAAGCCCATAAAAGTTACACCATTGTAAAATATTTTGCTGTCGGCAATGGCGATGTCGGCTCAATTCGCGATTTATACCAAGACTTTTTCGGCCAAAAAACCGGCACTTTAAGCGGCACTGTCTATAGCGGCGACACATTAGAGCCCAAAGCTTTGGCCTCGGTTGTTGTCTTTGATGAAGATGGGCTGCCCTTCTCTCAATATACAGCCGATAAAAACGGCAACTTTAAAGGTCGCCTGCCAGCCGGCAAATATACTATGCGCGTAGTATCGGAAACTGCGCCCTCCACCAGCAAAGCCGAGGCGGTGCCTGTCACAATCAGCGAGGGTAAAGAGAGCAAAGTTGAGCTATCTATCGGCCTGCCGGCCCGCCTGATGGTGGAAATTAAAAACGAGAATAATGAGCCCATGCCAGCCAAAATTACTTTGGTCGGCCAATACGATGAAACGCATCTTGGCCTGGAACCGATGGAATTTCTTTATGATTATTCCATTGGTGAAAAACGCCGCCCCAATGATTTAAGCCACGTATTAAACGACGGCTACAGTAACCGCGAATTTATTGAAAAAATGTTTAATACTAATGATGGCTTTTTAGATGCCGATGTGCGCCCGGGCAATTATACGGTAGTCGTAAGCCGGGGCCCGGAATATAGCCAGGAGCGGCGCACTGTCACTCTCACCGCCGGCGGCGAGAGTGAAATTTCCGTCACTTTAAAGCGCGTGGTTGATACCAGTGGCTATTCATCCGGCGACTTGCATATTCACTCGGTAAATTCGCTGGATAGCTTCACTTCGCTTGATGAGCGGGTCAAAGCCATCGCCGGTGAAGGCATGGATTTCGCCGTGGCCACCGACCACAATTACATCACGGATTATGGGCCGACAGCCGATAAACTGGCGCTAAATGATTGGGTCAAACCTATTGTGGGTGTAGAGTACACCTGCTTAGAAATGGGCCACTTCAACGGCTGGCCGCTGCGTTATGATCCCGATTCGCCCGTGCATGGCAAAAGCCCCTGGGTGCCAGAACCAGCCGAAGACGCTCCCAAAGCCGATTGGGATAAATATAATGCTCTGCCGGATTATCTCAAAAAACCGCAACGCATCGCCGGCTTCCCGGAGCCTTCCGGCTTTGAATGGTTTTATATGAATCCCCTTGAACTCTTGGAAGAAGTGCGCTCTTTAGGCAAATACGGCCCGGAAGGAACTGTCGTGATCGTCAACCACCCACGCGACACCTTTATGGGCTACTTCAATGCCTATAACCTGGATACCGAAACCGGTATGCCGCGCCCGGCTGCCAATCAATATTTAAACCGCGAATCAGTTAGCACCGGCCAGTATAAATGCTCTAATTTTAGCTTTGATTTCGATGGCATAGAGGTTCTTAACGGTATGCGCCTCGATTTATTGCACGCCGCGAAAATGCCCCTTGATGCCGAAAGCGATGAATATGCCCACCTGCCGGAAGGCAACGGCCCAGGCAAATATTTGGTGGAAGCTAATGGCCAAAGAGCCTACCCCGGCGGGGTGGATGATTGGTTTAACCTTTTGAATCAAGGTTATAGGTACACAGCCGTCGGCGCATCCGACAGCCACCAAATTTTGGAAGATCAAGTTGGTTTAAACCGCACCTATATGCGCGTTGGCGAAAAGCTGGTGCGGGCTCTCGATGAGCGCGATTTGGTGAGTGCGGTAAAAGAGCACCGCGCTATTGTCTCCAACGGCCCCTTTATCAATATGGAAATAGATTCCGACGAGCGCGGCAACGGCAACGGTGAAGTAGCCCTCATCGGCGATGAATTAAAAGCCGAAAACGGCCAGGTATTAGTCAAAGTAACCTTGCAAAGTGCCCACTGGATAAAGGTGGATCGCCTGGTGCTCTGGGTCAACGGCGAAGTAGTCAAAGAGTGGACCAAAGCCGACGGCCTCCCCGGCGAGCTCAGTAACGGCCGCTATCTTTTGGAGCTCACCCACAATCTCTCACTGGATAAAGACAGCTGGGTAGTTCTTGAAGCCTACGGCGACGATGAAGGGCGTAATAGCCTCTGGCCGGTCTATACTTTCAAAGAGCTACCTGCCACCAATATTCTCAATGTTGTCAAAGATTTAGCTGACAGTATGGATGTTTCTCTCAATAAGTGGGGGCGCTTTAAACCAAGTTATGTGCAGCGCGTTTATCCCTATGCTCTCACCAACCCCATCTGGATAGATGTGGGTGGCGATGGCGAATTCACTCCGCCGGCGCCCAAAGAAGAGCCCTGTAAACCTTGGTCTGCAAAGTAAAGGAATTTTATGAAAATAGGTGATCTTGTGCGCGTTAGTTACCGCGCGCCGATAGCTCTTTTTGCCACTCTTTTTTACTATTACCGCATCCGTATTCGCGCTTTTTTAGGCTATGGCGGCTGGGACAAAAAAAAGGGCACCGACCTCATCGGCCGCTGGGGCAAAGCCCTGTGCCGCATTATGGGCATTAAAGTTATTGCCCCGCCCCATGAGGGCCCCATGGGCGACCTCGTCATTGCCAATCACATGGGCTTCTTGGATGTGCCTGTTTTACTTAGTGTTTTTCCCGCTCTTTTCCTCATCAAGGCCGAAATGCGCAAAGTTTTTTACTTTGGCCCGGCGCTGGAAAAGATGGGCCACCTCTTTGTGGAGCGCCAGAGTGCCGATTCGCGCCATTCGGCCCGCGAAAAAGTTAGCGCCACCATGGCTGCCGGCGAGCGCCTGATTATCTTCCCCGAAGGCGGCGCCAGCCCCGGTGCCGAACGCCAGCCTTTTAAGCCCTTTAGCTTAATTGAAGCGGCGCGGCAGCACAAATTGGTTGAGGGCGTGGTCATTGATTACCTGCCGGATCGCGCCCAGCTCAAATGGGATGTAAAGCGCAAAATGTTCCCCCAACTGGTGGAACTTTTCGGGCGCAAAAAAACCCTCATCAGCTTGGAATTTATCGCTCCCCGCTATTTGGAAGACGGCGCCGCCGCTGCCATTAGTTACCACGATGAAATAGAAGCGGCTCTAAAGCGCCACGATGCCGAAAGATTGGCCCTAGCCGCCCCGGCGGCCCAGTCAGCTATATCATCTCCGCAGTCGGAGGGCCAAACTGCCGCATGAGTGCCGAGGCACCGCAAAAGCCTAAAGGGCCGCAAAAAGCTGTCATCTTTGACTTGGATGGCACTCTTTACAGCTTAAAGGGCTCAAAAAAGCTCTTTATGGCCCTAAAACTCTGGCGCTCCATCGGCATTTTGCGCCATTTTAACGCGGTGCGCCAAACCGTCCGCCATGAGCTCTTTAGCGATAGCGACCACCTAAAGCTCTCCCTCTTCCACCAACTGGCCGCGCGAGCCCATATTTCCAAAAACCGGGCAGAAGAGTGGTACAATGAAGAATTTTGGCGGGCTTTTATCGCTCTTTTGCAAAAAAAAGCCGAGCCCCGCCCCGGGCTCAAAGAGTGGCTCATAAAGGCCAAAGAGAAACAAATAAAACTCTTTATCGTCTCCGATTATGACCACATTGCCGAGCGCCTCACCGCCCTGGGACTTTCCGCAGAGCTCTTTGATCTTTTGCTCTCCAGCGAAGAATTTGGCCAATTAAAACCCGCCCCTATTGCCTTTCAGGCCGCGCTGGATAGTTTCAAAGTGGCCGGAAGCAACAGTCTCATAATAGGCGACAGCCCGGCTCTTGATGAAGCTGGAGCCAAGGCGGCCCATATCCCCTTTTGGGGCATAAATGACGCCGGAGTACCCAAGGAGGGCTACTTCTCCTGGCCAGAGCTGCTCAAAAAATTAAATACCCTCTTGGAAGATAAAGCAGGAGAAGAGACAGCAGAGTTTAACTAAGCTAAAATACTCTAAAATTCTAGTGACTTGACACCAAGTAGCCATCTCCAATATGCTGGGTAGTGCTGTTATTTATTTACTCAATAACGGCAAATGGTTACACAAAAGAAATGAGGAAATCGCCATGAAGAAAATCTGTGCTATTATGTTGGGCATAGTCATGCTTAATTTAGCCGCTTGCGGTTCAAGCCAGCTCAACGAAAAAACGGAAGTGTCGAAGTGCCGGGAAGATTTGCCCTTTGCCAGTGTTGCCATTAAGCAGGCTCTTCAGGCAGACGATGCCGATGTCCAAACCGAGCGCCTGCTCTGGGCCTACGATAAAGGCACCAAAACTCTTAGCCTCATGCACGATAACCTCTGCAATGATTGCGGCCCCGACTGGGAATATTCCTTAGCGCTCACTAAAGATGATAAAGGCTACTCTTTGGTAAGCCTGGCCAAGGATACTTCCAAAGATGGCTACAAATGCGGTTCTTGTCGCTACGACTTAAAAACGAGTGCCGTTATTGATGAAGATGCATCCATTAATCTGACTTTTACCAAAAAGACAGATGGCTACGGTGATAATAACGGCGAAAAGAAAATCTGGTCCGGGAAAATAGATTTGGCCACAGGCTCCGGCGAAATCGTTATTAATAATAATCTTCAGTGCATGTAAGAGTTAGATTTATACCTTTCTTTTTTGGGGAAAACCTCCGCTACTTCCGTTGCACCTCACTCAACAAAATATGTGAAAATTCAACAAGATGAGCCCTCTCTATTTGTAAAAATGGAGAGGGTGATATGCCATAATTTCCACTACCTGTGGGGTGAGGGCGCCGCAGGCAGAGAGTGCCGGGAGATGATGGCGCAAAAAGGCCAAGCGCTCCCCCCTTGTCTTTCCGCCGCAAAAGGCATATAAAGCGCCTGCTCCGTTTGGCACTGTCGGCGGATGCATCAATAGCAATAAGAGGTTATTATGGAAGAAGTTAGCGAGCAAATAGCGGTAAGAAAAGAGAAATTGGCCTCCGCCCTGGCCCTCGGCGAAAAGTTTTACCCCAATGATTTTGAGCCAAATGCTCTAGCCAGCGAAATTGCGGCTAAGTACGGCGCGGAAGATGGCGAAGAGCTTAGGGAAAAACACATTGTGGTAGCTGTTGCCGGGCGCATTATGGCTCTAAATTCCTTTGGCAAAGCGGCCTTTTTGCGTATTCAGGATCGCACTGGGCGCATCCAGGCCTATGTGAGCAAAAACGACCTTACCGAGAAAGAATTTGGCGTCTTTAAGCTCTCCGATCTTGGCGATATTATTGGCCTTAGCGGCTACTTGATGAAGAGTAAAACCGGCGAACTCACCATTCACGCCGACTCCTTCCGCCTGCTCTCTAAAGCCATCCGCCCGTTGCCAGTGGTAAAGCGCAAAGACGGCCAGACTTTTGATGCCTTTAGCGACCCGGAAGCCCGCTATCGCCAGCGCTATGTTGACCTGGTGGTCAATGAAGAATCGCGCAAAACGCTCATGCTGCGCTCCAAAATTGTGAGTGAGGTGCGCCGCTTTATGGAAGATAAGGGCTATATCGAGGTGGAAACGCCGATGATGCACACCATGGCCGGCGGCGCGGCAGCCCGCCCCTTTAAAACGCACCACAACGCTCTTGATATTCCGCTTTATATGCGCATTGCCCCGGAGCTCTATTTAAAGCGCCTGGTAGTGGGCGGCTTTGACCGCGTTTTTGAGCTTAACCGCTGCTTCCGCAACGAGGGCATGGACACCACTCACAATCCCGAATTTACCACTATTGAGTTTTACGAAGCCTATAGCAATTACATAAAACTCATGGATCTGGTGGAAGACCTCATTTGTACTGTGGCCGATAATCTTAACCTGGGCGAAGTGGAAGACGGCGTGCGCTATTTGCCTTATGGCGATAAGCGCGTCTCGCTGGCTCGCCCGTGGAAGCGCCTCACCATGGCTGAGGCCATCCGCGAAATCGGCGGCATAGAAGAAAATGTTTTTGATGACTTTGAGGTAGCCAAAGCGGTGGCTGGGCGCCTGGGCATAGAAGAAAAAGTGGTGACTCACGGCAAGCTGGTGGCGGCCATTTTTGAAGCTTCATGCGAAGAAAAGCTGGTAAATCCAACATTTATCATGGATTTTCCCAAAGATGTCTCGCCGCTTTCGCGCAAAAAAGAGAGCGACCCGCGCCTGGTGGAGCGCTTTGAGCTCTATGTCACTGGCCACGAATTGGCCAATGCCTTTAGCGAGCTCAACGACCCGGCCGACCAGCTGGCCCGCTTTGAGGAGCAGGTGGCCCAAAAAGCGGCTGGCGACGAAGAGGCCCACGAGTGCGATTATGACTATGTGCGCGCTCTGGAATACGGCCTGCCACCAACCGGCGGTTGCGGCATCGGCATAGACCGGCTGATTATGCTCTTAACCAATAACGCCTCCATCCGCGATGTTATTTTGTTCCCCACCATGAAGCCGGTGAACTAAGGCGCCAAAATGTGGCTCCTTACATCTCTGTTTTTTTCACACATAAAAAACCAATGAAGCCTTGAAAAATAAGGTGCCATAGTGCTAAATAGTCGCCCGTTCCCCGCGCACTTTTGGGCCGGTGGAGCTTTTTTGGGTGTTTAACCACCAGCCAGTTGGGCTTAAAAATAAATTTTTTAGATTTTACCGGGCTTTTTTGAGGCCGCAAAGCGGAGAATCGGTGCTTACATTTAGTCACATTGCTGCCCTTTTTCACCTCGCCGGTCCAACTCCCGAAGAGCTGGCTAAAGATGCCCGTCTTTTCAGCCTTATTCTCTTTTGCGCCTTTTGTGGGCTCGATTTTCTAATCTTTTTTATAGCGCGCCTCCTTAAGAAGCAGCGGTCCAAAGAGGCTCTTAATATTAGGCAAAGCGCCCTTTCGCCTAAACTAACCGCCTGGACCGCCACCATGCTGGTGCTTTTAAACGGCCTTTTCCTCGCGGCATTTATTTTGCTGGGCGGCACCATAGCCCGCCATAGCGCCATAGCCTGGCTGGGCATTGCCTTTTCCTGTGCCATCTCCGGCTTTTGGCCCACATTTAGAGCCAAAAAACTCTCGCCATTTTCACTGCTGGCGGCTCTTTTTATCGCCACTGAAATAGCTATAGCTGTCTTTTATCCGCGCTATTATCTGGTGGGTATTGCTTCGCCGGAACTGCGCTTTTTGGTGGCCGCACCTCTTGCCGGCGGCCTCATTCTGGAGGTGGCTGCCTGCCTCACCTATCTTTTCACCGGCGAAAAAAATGCCAATAATTCCACCTATGTAGAGCGGCTCATTGCCTGGAGATTTGTGCGAGCAAAAAAAACTGCGGCTCTTTCAACTGTCACTTTTATTTCTATTTTCGGCGTTACTTTGGGCGTCGCCCTGATGATTGTCAGCATTGGTGTGCTCTCAGGTTTCGAACGCGATATGATTGAAAAAATGATTGGCGCCAATGCCCACCTCACTGCCTCCACCTATGAGGGCTATCAAATAACTGACTACGACGAAAAAGTTAAAGATGTCGAGGCGTTAGATCAAGTAGTAGCCGCTTACCCATACCTCATGGGCGAAGTGATGGTAGCCAGCGACACCAATCTGGCTGGAGCCATGCTCTTTGGAGTCCGCAAAAACGAAGCTGCCAAAGTTATTAATATTTTTGACCACGTTGAGCTTGGCGATTGCGACTTTTTAGACCCAGATTACCAAGGAGAGAAAAAGCAACAAAAGAGCCCCCTGCCCGGCATAACTATTGCCGATACCACACCGACTAAAATTCTCATCGGCACCGAACTTATGCGCATCCTCTCCGCCGACATCGGCGACACCATCCGCATAGTTTCCCCCATCCACGAAGAGCTCTCACCAATTGGCCCCATTCCCAAGAGCCGCTCTTTTGTCGTAGGCGGGATTTTCAATAGCCGTATGTATGAATACGACTCTAAATTCATGTATATACCGCTTAGCACCGCGCAGGCTTTTTTTGATACTCCGGAGACTGTGAGCGGCATCGGTATCCGCCTTAAAGAGGCTAGAGATACCGAGCGCATAGCGCCGACTGTGCTCAAAACTCTGGGCGGCTATCCCCACCGCATCCACGATTGGAAACGCAAAAACGAAGCGCTCCTCGCCAGTGTGGAACTGGAAAAAGTGGTTACCTTTGTGGTGCTCATTTTTATCGTGCTGGTGGCCAGTTTTTCCATCATCAACACACTCACTATGTCGGTAATGGAAAAGGGCCAGGCCATCGCTCTCTTAAAATCAATGGGCGCCAGCGACCTAACAGTGATGAAAGTTTTTGTTTTTCAGGGGCTTATCATTGGAGCGCTGGGCACACTATTAGGCACGCTCCTGGGCATTACCCTCTGCTACCTCACCAAAACTTTCGGCGTTTGGCTGGATCCCGAGGTTTATTATATAGACGAGCTACCGGTATATCTGGAAGTTCTCGATGTTGTTCTCATTGTCGTAAGCGCCCTGGCTATCACCTTTTTGGCTGCGGTATTCCCCTCAAGGCTAGCTGAGCGCTATAATCCGGTTGAGGGTCTGCGCGATGGATAACCCTATGATTTCCATAAAAAACCTTTATAAAAAATATTACCTCGAAGAACGTGAAATAGAGGTTTTAAAGGGCATTGATTTAGAAATCCCGGCCGGCGAGATGGTCTCCATCATCGGCTCTTCCGGAGCCGGCAAGAGCACATTTTTGCACATGGTGGGCACTCTGGACACTCCGGACAGTGGCTCAATCACCGTAGCCGGCCATGAATTAACTAATCTAAGCGGCGCAGAACTTGCAGAAATACGCAATAAAAACATTGGCTTTGTCTTTCAGTTTCACCATCTGTTGCCGGAATTTACCGCTATAGAAAATGTCATGCTACCGGCACTCATCGCCCGCAAATCTCCGGCCGAAGCAAGAAAACTGGCCGCCGAAGTTTTGGAAGAAGTAAATATGAGCCACCGTCTGGATCACCGCCCGGGCGAGCTCTCCGGCGGCGAACAACAGCGCGTTTCTTTGGCTCGCGCCCTGGTAATGAAACCGCCACTGCTCCTGGCTGATGAAGTCACCGGCAACTTAGATGACAAAACGGCACAAGGAATTCACGATTTATTGTTCGATCTTAATAGACGTCATCACATTACTTTGATATTAGTCACCCACAATCGCGCCTTGGCAGCTTCAATGCCAAGGCAGCTTTTGCTGGAAAACGGAAAATTTGTGGAGCTTTGCTCGTGAATGATATAAAACTTCTTTTATTTTGCTTGGTTGCCACATTTACAACCTGGCAAAGCGTTGCAATAGCCCAGTATGGGGATGGCGCCAATTGGGAAAATGGCGGCGACCTCTTTGAAGGCGAGGAAGAGTCTCCTTTGCCCACCAGGGCTGCCTTGAGAGATCTCTCAGCCGAAGACATAATGCCCGACACCAAAGGGCTAATGCCTGTTGATTTTATTGATGATTCCGACATTATAGCCAAGATAACTCAAAAGCGCATTGCCGAGATAAAAATCCGCGGTCTGCGCTATCTCACTATAGATAGCGTGCTGGTAAAAATAGGCGTCAGACCCAACGACTTTTTCTCCCCGGAGGCTGTTTCCGAAGATATCCGCACTATTTACCGCATGGGCTTTTTCAAAGAAGTATCGGCTTTTATATCATTCTCCGGCGATGAAATTATCCTTTATTATTATCTAGTTGAACACCCAACTATCCGCACCATCACTTATGAGGGCAACCAAAAATTAGATAAAGACGACTTAGACGAAGAAATAGATCTCAAAATTGCTACGGTTTTAAACCGCGCCGATCTGCGCCGCAACGAAGAAAAAATCAAAGCTGCCTATGTAGAAAAAGGCTATTACCTGGTGCAAGTAAACAGTGTGGTTACCCCCACGGACGACGGCTCCATGGTGGATATTGTCTTTAACATTGAAGAACGCAAGGAAGTTAAAATCCACTCCATTACTTTTATCGGCAACGAAGCTCTCTCCGATAAACAGCTCAAAAAAGCCATGCAAACGCGCGAGAGCAATATAATAAGCGCCATCATGGGCACCAGCACTTTTAAAGACGAAAACTTGCAAATGGATATTCTCCGCCTGCAAGCGCTCTATTACGACCACGGCTATATCCAGGTAAAAATCAGCCCGCCGGAAGTCACTATTTCCAATGATTTTTCAAGGCTTTACATCAGCATTGCCATTGAAGAGGGGCCGCAGTACTCACTGGGCGAGCTCACTTTTTCCGGCGAGATGGATCTCCTAAATAAAGATGGCAAAGTAGTTAGCAGCCCGGAAATTTTGCAAAATATGCTCACCGTCAAAAAGGGTGAAATATTTAACCGCAGCAAGCTCTTTGACAATATCCAGCGCATCACCACCCTCTATCAGGACGAGGGTTATGCCTATGCCAACATCGTGCCGGAGAGCACCCCGCATGAAGACTTAACTGTTGACATCAACACTTCCATCGAAAAAGGGCCACTCGTCTATTTTGGGCGCATCGATATTGTTGGCAACACAGTAACGCGTGACAAAGTCATCCGCCGCGAAATGCGCATTGTCGAAGGCGAGCTATATAGTGCCACCGGCATAAACCGCTCCAAAGCGCGCATTTATCAACTTGGCTATTTTGAAACAGTGGAAATAACCACTCAGCCTTCAACTCTGCCAAATGTAGTGGATGTTATTGTAACTATTAAAGAAAAGCCCTCTGGCACTTTCCAACTCGGCGCCGGCTACAGCACCTTGGAAGGCTTTGTCTTAACCGGGCAAATCACCCAAAACAATCTCTTCGGCCGCGGCCAATATCTCTCTTTGCAAGCTCAGCTCTCTTTTGGCACTTACGGGCGCAAATTGGCTAGCTTGCAATTTTCCGAGCCGTACTTTTTGGATTCCATGTGGTCAATGACCGGCAAAGCCTATGCAACTCAAGAATATTACAACTATTTTCAGCGTGAATCCACCGGTATTTCCCCCGGCTTCGGCTATTGGCTTAATGACTATTGGCGCATCAATTTAGCCTATACTTTGGAATGGGTTTCCATCAATACCGACAGCGCTGTTTATCAAACTTTTAACCGCGTTTATTACAACCTTAGCCAAGAGGGGCGCAGTTCGGCTTTG
>JAEEGL014162516.1_pt1 | contig 19938 bp, 13 predicted proteins | sample 9134231 | NCBI WGS metagenome assembly JAEEGL01 (sample SAMN16246548, study PRJNA631951) | gut metagenome | biome: gut microbiome; feature: rumen; material: fiber-attached | host: Bos | place: Iran: Karaj | collected 2018-10 | reverse complement strand
TATTGGATATCATGAACAGGATAAAGGATAAGTGAATAGTACTCAGCGTCACCGGTACCATTGCCGCATAAAAGGCTGCGTCCCTTTGCAGTATGCTTGTGAAGCAGGGTGCCAGGGCTACGTTTATCATGACCGACAACGCCACCAATTTTGTCAATCCCATTACCTTTGAGACACTTACGGGGGAGAAGTGCCTGGTAGATACCTTTGACCGTAATTTCAAATACAGCGTGGAGCATGTACAGCTGGCGAAGGAGGCGGATCTTCTGGTGGTGGCACCTGCCAGTGCCAATATCATAGCGAAGGCAGCTCATGGTCTGGCCGATGATATGCTCAGCACCACGATCCTGGCCTGTGACTGTCCGAAGCTTTTCGCACCGGCCATGAACACCAGGATGTACAATAATCCTGTCACTCAGGATAATATCGCCACCCTGAAAAAATACGGCATGACAGTGATCACACCCTGCAGCGGGCGTCTTGCCTGCGGCGATGAGGGCGAGGGGAAGCTCCCTGAGCCTGAGATCCTGTTTGAGCATATCGTGCTCAGCCTTACAGAGAAAAAACTGTCCGGAAAGAAGGTCCTGGTGACAGCCGGTGCTACCCGTGAAAAGATAGATCCCGTCAGATATATCTCCAATAATTCATCGGGAAAAATGGGCTATGCTCTGGCCAGAGTCGCTGCCGGGATGGGAGCTGACGTTACCCTGGTATCCGGTATCACTTCCCTTTCACAGCCTGTGGTCGTGGACAGGATAGATGTGGAGTCCGCAAAGGATATGGCGGAAGCGGTTAAGAGCCGTGCCCATGAGCAGGACATCATCATCAAGGCTGCAGCGGTGGCTGATTATACCCCTGCTGTGGTGTATGATGAAAAGGTCAAAAAAAGCGAGGGCAAATTTTCGATCCCATTAGACCGTACTGAGGATATCCTCGGGTATCTGGGGAGTCACAGAAAAGAGGGTCAGTTTCTGTGCGGGTTTTCCATGGAAACCGAGAATGTGATCGAGAATTCAAGGGAAAAGCTTTTAAAGAAAAACATAGACATGATAGTGGCCAATGACCTGAGGACTCCCGGGGCGGGGTTTAAGTGTGATACCAATGTGGTGACTATCATTACAAAGGATGAGACAAAGTCACTGCCGCTTATGGATAAGGAAGAGGTGGCCTATCATATACTTTCCGGTATCAGTGAACTGATGGGAAAGGAGCGGGACACAGCGGCACCGGACGTGGAAGCTTCAGAGGATGTGTTACCTGCGGAAGAGGTCCGGGCGGCGGAAGCTCCGGCCGTGGAAGTACCGGTGGAAGAAGTTAAGGCGGAATCTCCGACCGTAGAAGTACCGGTGGAAGAAGTTAAGGCGGAAGCTCCGGCCGTAGAAGTACCGATGGAAGAAGTATCTGCAGCAGAGATCCCGGCTGAGAATGTACCGGAAGCAGAGTCACCGGTCGTAGTAGAATCCACAGTCGCAGAGGCATCGGTCGCAGAGCCCATGGTTGCAGAGTCACCGGTTGCAGAGTCACCGGTCGCAGTAGAATCCACAGTCGCAGAGGCTCCGGTTGCAGAGACTCCCATAGCGGAAGTACATGAAACACAGACCCAGGCCGTGGAAATATTTGTAACAGAAACGCCGGAGGAAGAAGTGCCGGAAGCAGAAATACCGGTGGAAGAAGTTCAGGTGACGGAGGCTCCGGCTGAGGAAACACCCGCCTCAGTTGTCATTCTGAGCGAAGCGAAGAATCTTGAAACAGCTGAAACAGCTGCAACACAGGCGCCGGCAGAAGAGGAGCCTGAATTCTTTGATGAGGAGACTTCTCCTGACGAGGCGCTGACTCCGGATAGGGAAAATGAGTCCTTCTTCGATGAGGAATTCTATGATGAAGAGTTCTCGGCTAAGGCTGCGGATGAAGACAGCGATATTTCCGATTCCCTGACGGAGACCGATGAAGACAGTGAATTCTTCAAGGATAATTTTGAAGGTGAAGTTTTCTTCTGAGAACTGTCGGTTTTGCGTGATCTATGACAGGCGGATCAGGCCGGATCCAGTTCAAAATAAAACTCAACAGAGCCATCGTGGTTGATCACACCGTATTTCTGGTGGTGGGCTTCCATGATGGCTTTTACTATGGACAGACCGATCCCGCTGCCGCCGTATGCCCGGCTCCTTGATCTGTCGGCCTTGTAAAACTTGGTCCATATCTGTGACAGGTCTTCATCGTTTATGGGATCACCGGTATTGATCACGCTTATACGTGCATGGCCGTCCTGAGTCTTTATTATATTGATATGTACTTCGCCCCCCTCTTTTACGTGGTGGATGGCATTGGTAAAGTAGTTCATGATCACTTCTTCTATTTTGTATTCATCACCCCATACAAAGAATTTATCCTTCTCGTCATAATCCAGGATTATCTTTGAGCCTTCTGCCAGGATCTGTGCATTTGAAATATAGTTCCTGACCATTTCCATGATATCGAAACGTTCCAGGTTTATGGCGTCTTTTCCGAATTCCAGCTGGTTGAGAGTCAGCAGATCCTTTACCATGCGGTTCATTTTAGCGGCCTCGTCGATGATCACGTCACAGTAGTATTCGCGGCTCTCGGGATCGTCACTGATATCGTCCCTGAGTCCTTCGGCATATCCCTGGATTATGGATATGGGAGTTTTCAATTCATGGGAGACATTGGAAATGAAATCGGAACGCATGGCATCCAGTTGTTCCCGTTTTTCCAGGTCGTCCTTAAGCTCGTTGTTTGCATTTTTAAGTTCTGCGATGGTGGCTTCCAGAGTGCTGCTCATTTTGTTCATCCGCTCGCCCAGATAGCCTATCTCGTTGTTGTCATGGCCTTCGTATTTTGCCTCGAAATCAAGGTTGGTCATCCTTTCCGACAGCTCGGCGAGTCCCAGAATGGGTTTTGTGATCTGCTTTGAGACAAAGAGTATGAGTATGCCTCCGAAGACGGCGGCCATGATGGCAATGAATAAAAGAAAACGGTTGGACAGTCTGATGTTGGAACGGATACCTTCCATGGCCGATCTGATGTAGACGATATCGCCGTTGTCCAGCGTACCGATGAGTTCTATGAAATCATTTCCCATTCTCGGGTCATGGGACATTCTTATCTCATAGGTATCTGTGGTCTCGAAGATGATATCATCACCTGCGTCTTCCTCAAAAAGATAGTTGGGGTCGTTTTTCAGAATGTAGGAGACCAGTCTCTGGATTATTTTGTTGTTGGCGGGAACGGAAGATTTAACTATGTTGAGGGAAGAATTCACCACGGTTATGGATACATTTTCATTGGTGGTGAGCCTGGAGAATTCATTGTCGAATTCCTCGGTGTTAAATGGGATCTCGTCATTGTTGAAAAGATCATTGACCTGTCCGTAGCACTTTATTATGGCGTTTTTCTTGCTGTTGCGGTAGAACCGCTCCACCATGGTGGAATTGAGCAGCATACAGAAAAAAATGATAGCCATGAGGGTCAGTATAAAGACTACGGTAAAGTGTGTGCTTATGGATCTTTTTACTCTTTTTTTCATTTTATGCTCCGGTAGGTGTGATGATCATACCACTCTGTTTCGGAGTATTATAAATATAAAATGTGACGATTCGGTGTTTTTTATGCTGTGTTATCAGGTATGGTCCGAACAGTTTGGACATGAACCGGAAGCCTCCCCCGAGTGGATGGGGCAGGAGACCTCCATGAGCTCTTCCGTGGCGGATAAAAGCAGACTGCATATGGGCGTGTCGGCTGCCTTATAGTAAACTTCCTTGCCCTCCCTGCGGCTCACGATGAGCCCGCTGCTTTTAAGGCTTTTAAGGTGATGTGAGACTGCGGGAGAGCTCATATGCATAATGGCGGAGATGTTGATCACACATTCTTCATAGTGGCTTAACAGCCAGAATATCCTGAGCCTGTTGGGGTCGCAGACCTGGCTGAATATATCTGTCACTCTTGCAAAACAGCCGGTTTTTGAAAGTGTGTTTTCAATTTCGCTGATCTTTTCGTTTTCTCCATGGCAGTGGGGCAGTTTGATCATTTTTTCAGTCATTGTCGTAATGCTCCTTTTATGCGGGATCGGCTTGTACTTTGGGGATCTGAAGGGCACGCAGTGCATTGATCACGGCCAGGACCATTACGCCCACGTCGGCAAAAACAGCCAGCCACATGTTTGTGATCCCCACGGTTCCCAGTATCAGACACAGGATCTTGATCCCTATAGCAAAATAGATGTTTTCATAAACTATGCGCATGCACCTGCGTGAAATGGCTATGGCCCGGGCGATCTTTAAAGGATCGTCGTCCATCAGCACGATGTCGGCAGCTTCTATGGCCGCATCGGATCCCAGTGCCCCCATGGCAATCCCGATGTCTGCCCTGGACAGGACCGGGGCGTCGTTGATGCCGTCGCCCACAAAGGCCAGTGCGCTTTTTTCCTTTTTTTCGGATAAGAGCTTTTCCAGGATGGAGACCTTGTCTTCCGGAAGGAGCTCTGAGTATACTTCATCCACTCCGATGTCCTTTGCCACGCTTTTTGCCACCTTTTCGGAATCACCGGTGAGTATGACACATCGTTTTACACCTTCGTCATGCATGGCTTTTACAGCCGCTTTGGCGGTAGGTTTGATCATATCGGAGATGACGATATGACCTGAATAAACACCGTCTATTGCCACATGGATCACGGTGCCGTCATGATGGCAGTCCTTAAAAGTGACGCCCTGCCTTTCCATGAGCTTTCGATTTCCGAGGGCGATCTGCTTATTGTCCACCATGGCCAGTACGCCGTTTCCGCCGATCTCTTCGACACTGCCTACACGGGAGGGGTCGAAGGAACGTTTTTCATTTTTGCCCTCAGGCCGTCGCACGGGACGTGCTTCACCTGTTTTTTCGTCTATGGTCCAGATCATATCGTCCAGATACGCCTTACGGATGCTCTTTGATATGGGGTGTGTGGAATAGCTTTCTGCATATGCGGCGTATTCCAGCAGTTTTTCATTTTCTATACTGCTGTTGTGGATTCCCGATACTTCAAATACCCCTTTGGTCATGGTCCCTGTTTTGTCCATGGCCACGGTTTTGATCTTAGCCAGCTGTTCCAGGTAGTTGGAGCCTTTGATCAGAATGCCTGCCCGGCTCCCTCCGCCTATACCTGCAAAGAAGGTAAGGGGAATGCTGATGACCAGTGCGCAGGGACAGCTGATGACCAGGAAGGTGAGCGCCCTGTATATCCACTTGCCCCAGCCCGGATCGGCTCCTGTTATCAGCGACAGGAGCGGAGGCAGCAGTGCGAGGGCGAGCGCGCTGTAGCATACGATGGGAGTGTAGTATTTTGCAAATCGTGAAATGAAGTTTTCGGATCTGGATTTCCTGGAGGAGGAATTTTCCACCAGATCCAGTATCTTTGAAACGGTGGATTCCCCGAATTCCCTGGTGGTCTGTATTTTGATGGCACCGGTCATGTTTATGCATCCGCTGATGACTTCGTCGCCTTCATAAACGCTTCTGGGTAAGCTCTCTCCGGTGAGGGCACTTGTGTTGAGGGTGGTCTCACCCTGAATGATCCGACCGTCAATAGGTATCTTTTCGCCGGGCTGGACCAGTATGATGCTGCCTGTCTTCACTTCGTCCGGATCGACGGTTTCAAAGCCGTCTTCGGTTACCAGGTTTGCATGATCGGGGCGTATATCCATAAGTGCGCTTATGTTTCTGCGGCTTTTACCGACGGCGTAGCTTTGGAACAGTTCGCCGATCTGGTAAAAGAGCATGACTGCCACCGCTTCGGTATATTCGCCGTTTTTCTGTATCAGGGCGATGCCGATGGCGCCCAGAGTGGCTATAGCCATCAGAAAATTCTCGTCGAAGACCTGACGGTTCATGATGCCCTTGAAGGCTTTTTTCAGTATGTCGTGACCTATGATGAGATAGGGGACCATATATGCTATGAACCAGACCGGTTCCGTGACGATCCACCTGGATGTCGTCTTCCCGGTCTTAGGGTCGGCCGGTGCGCCGAAGTTCTCATAAGCTATATGGAGCACTACCATCAGGATTATTGTGATGATGATGCGAAAGAGCATCTTTTTCTGTTTTTTTGTCACGTCTGTCACCTTCTTATATAAACTGTTGCATGATCTATAAGAAGATCTCGCAGTCGTCTTCCACCTTTTTACAGTTCTTCAGGACTTCCTTCATAACGCTCTTTTCGTCGGCTCCCTCATCAAATTCCACATTCATCTTGAGGGTCATAAAATTAACCACAGCGTCCTTTACGCCGGGGGTTTTCTTGGTTGCTTCCTCCATCTTGTTTGCGCAGTTTGCACAGTCTACTTCGATTGAGTATGTTTTTTTCATGATATACCTCCTGTTATTTGTTTTTGATACTTGTGTTGATACTTGTTAATTACCATATTGATTTAACAATTAAATACTTGTTTAATTGTTATGATACACTGATCCGTATCGTTTGTCAACCACAGAGTTAATTATTGGGGGAGTACCATCGAAACAGAGTTTTAGCGGATGTGGATGGTACCGGGAGAAGAAAGGGTACCATCGAAATGGCGGTTTTGCGGATCCGGATGGAATTTACAGATATCGGATCTCTACATCGAACCTGCCGGTTTCGTCGATCTCCATCACTGCGTAAGAAGGAATGCGTCCTTCCTGCCGGGGAAAGGTGAGACTGCCCGGGTTCACACCGGTTACATGTTGATGGTAGATTATGGCAGGACGGTGGGTATGGCCGTACAGAACTATATCGGCATCGCGGCTCATCGCTTCATCCAGAAGGATTTCGGGAGTCATGGAAATACCGTAGCGGTGGCCGTGGGTCACAAAGAATTTTCTGCCGTACAGGGTAAAAGTCAGCTCGGGATCGAGATTACAGAAAATATCGTTGTTACCGGCAACAATTTTCACTTCCTTTCCGGCAAAAGAGCGGGCCAGCAGTCCTTCGTCGCCCTCGATGTCGCCGCAATGGATGAGCATTTCGGCGTCGCTTTCTCTGGAAAGTACTTTTCTGATGCCGGAAAAGCTGCCATGGGAATCGCTGATTATCAGTATCTTCATGATAAAACTTCTTTCATTTTTCTGAGTGCTGCACCTCTGTGGCTGATCCTGTTTTTCTGATCGCTGTCAAGCTCCGCCACGGTGAGGGCGTATTCGGGTACCACGAAGATCGGGTCATAACCGAAGCCGTTGGTGCCTTTTTTTTCATATCCTATGTAGCCTTCCATGGTGCCGCGTACTGTTTTTTCGGTGCCGTCGGGCAGGATGGCGGCCATGGCGCAGACGAAGCGGGCGCTGCGCTTATCCTTGGGTACGTCTGTAAGACGTCTTAAGATATCGTCCATTTTCAGGTCAAAGGGTGTATCTTCCCCCAGGTATCTGGCTGAATATATTCCGGGTTCTTTGTTGATGGCATCCACCTCAAGGCCCGAATCATCCGCCAGCACGGTGTGTCCGGTTTTTTCCCAGACAGCCCTTGCTTTGATCATGGCGTTTTCTTCAAAAGAAGTTCCGTTTTCTTCAATGTCGCCTTCAAAGCCTGCTTCCGACATGGACAGTATCTCATAATCGGGGAGAAGTTCTTTTATCTCCCTGATCTTTCCCTTGTTTGAACTTGCAAGTATAAGTTTCCTTTTTTCTGTCATGATCATAACCTCTTTAAAGATCCTTTGTCACTGCGTTACTCAGGATGACGGTTGGGACGCTCCCCGGGGAACATATAAAAATAAGTCTTTATCATTCCGTTGTACAGCTTGCGGTTTTTTGCAGCTTTCTTTTTGAGCGCTGTTTGCGTACCCTCATAGGAAGTTATTATATACAGGGACCATTTGTCAAGTCTGTTGAAGGTCTTTCGAAGAGAATCGTAAAGCGGCCGTACATTTTCGTCTCCCATGAGGCGTTCGCCGTAGGGAGGGTTGGTTATCATAAAACCGTAGGAGGCGGGATGTGAAAACTGGGCCACATCGCACTCCCTGAAAGTGATCATTTTGTCTACGCCGGCCAGCTTTGCATTCTGCCGGGCTATATCTATCATGGAAGGATCGATGTCCGTGCCTGTTATGTCGGGCCGGCAGGAGAGATCGGCCATATCCTTTGCTTCCTCAAAACAGTCCTTCCAGAGCCTTCTGTCCATCAGGTTATTCCAGGTCTGGGCCCTGAAGCGGCGTTTCACCCCGGGGGCGATATTGGCGGCCATCAGGGCTGCCTCTATGGGAAAGGTGCCTGATCCGCAAAAGGGATCGGCGAAGACACGGTCCTTATTCCAGGGGGTGAGGCTGATCAGGGATGCCGCCAGGTTTTCCGCTATGGGAGCCTTGGCCGTGAGTTTGCGGTAGCCTCGCTTATGCAGTGATTCCCCGGTGGTATCCAGGCCTATGGTCACCATATCTTTTTTGATAAAAACGCGGAAAGGATACTCGGCGCCGTCTTCCAAAAGGGAAGTGGTGTGGTAGCTTTCCATCAGGCTGTCCACCATAGCTTTTTTCATAATACTCTGGATATCTGAGGGTGAGTGGAGCTTTGACTTTACGCTGGAGGCTTTGGTTATCCAGAACTTTCCGTCCTTCGGAATGAATCTGCTCCAGTCGGTCTGCCTGGTTTTGGTATAGAGTTCCTCGAAGCTTTCGGCGGTGAAAGATGCACATTCTATCAGGATCCGCTCGGCGCTTCTTGAAAAAATATTGGCCCTGGCTATGGCTTCGGCGTCCCCGGAAAAGGTCACTCTTCCGTCGTCTACCTGCACTATGTCGTAGCCCATATCATATATCTCTTTTTTTAAAACTGCCTCCAGACCGAAGTGACAGGGGGCGGTAAGCTTGTAAATATCCATATTCATTTCACCGATTGTTCACGATTTGTTCACTAATTATTGTGAGAAATATGTTAGTATTGTACTCAGGAAGCGGGAAATAACCGCCTCCGACCCTTTTATACTCCCCTCATACCGGCTGCGGATACCCGCAGCCGGAATACATTTTATCTTTAATTTCATCTTATTTCAAGGTGGATTTTTTATTGTATCTGGGTTATAATGGATGTCGGTCTTTAGGACCGACTTTATTTTTTTAGAAGGAGAGGTTATATGAAGTACGGGTATTTTGATGATGAAAACAGAGAATATGTCATTACCACGCCGGAGGTTCCGCTGCCCTGGATCAATTATCTGGGAAACACGGAGTTCTTTTCGCTGATCTCCAACACTTGCGGAGGTTACAGCTTCTTTAAGGACGCGAAGCTTCTTCGCATCACACGTTACAGGTATAATGACTGTCCCGGTGATACCAACGGAAAATATTTCTATATCAAGGACAAGGACACTGTCTGGAATCCCGGCTGGCAGCCTACCAGAACAAAGCTTGATTCCTATGAATGCAGGCATGGAATGGGATATTCCAAATTCAGTTCGGCTAAAAACGGTATTTCTTCCGATATCCTGACCTTTGTCCCCATGGGAGAAAACTGTGAGATCTCCAGGATCAGGCTGACCAACACATCTTCAGAGAAAAAGGATATACAGCTTTTCTCATATTTCGAGTGGTGTCTGTGGAACGCCGATGACGATATGAAGAATTTCCAGAGGAATTTCTCGACCGGCGAAGTGGAGATAGTGGATTCCGTGATCTTCCACAAGACAGAATACAGGGAGAGACGTAATCATTTTGCCTTCTATTCGGTTAATTCCGATATAGCAGGCTTCGATACCGGCAGGGAGCAGTTCCTGGGAGCATATAACGGTCCTTCCACGCCTAAGGCTGTATTTGAAGGAAAGTGCACCAATTCCGTGGCTTCCGGCTGGAGTCCCATCGCCTCACAGCAGATCGATTTAAGCCTCGCTCCCGGTGAGAGCAGGAGCTTTATCTTTATCCTCGGTTATGTGGAGAATAAGGAGGAAGAAAAGTGGGAGAAAAAGGGCATCATAAACAAGAAAAAGGCCTATGAGATCATCGACAGGTATAAGAGCGATGAGGATGTGGACAAGGCTTACGGGGTGCTTCGCGAGTATTGGGATAAGCTCCTGGCAAAATACAGCGTAAATACTTCCAATGACAAGGTTAACCGCATGGTCAATATCTGGAATCAGTATCAGTGCATGGTTACCTTTAATATGTCCAGATCCGCTTCCTATTACGAGTCCGGAATAGGAAGGGGAATGGGCTTCAGGGATTCCTGCCAGGATCTTCTGGGCTTCGTTCATCTCATCCCTGACAGGGCCCGTCAGAGAATAATAGATATTGCTTCCACCCAGTTTGAAGACGGATCGGCATATCATCAGTATCAGCCTCTGACAAAGAAGGGTAATTCGGACATTGGCTCCGGGTTCAACGACGATCCCCTCTGGCTCATTGCAGGTACCAGCGCATACATCAGGGAGACCGGCGATTACAGCATATTGGATGAGATGGTTCCCTTTGACAATGATGAGAGCAAGGCTCAGCCTCTGCTTGAGCATCTGAACCGCTCCTTCAATTATACAGACACCCACAGGGGACCCCACAGACTGCCCCTTATCGGCAGAGCTGACTGGAACGACTGTCTGAATCTTAACTGCCATTCCACTCAGCCCGGAGAGTCTTTCCAGACCTTCGGACCTTCGGAGGGACCTGTTGCGGAGTCCATATTCATAGGCGGTATGTTTGTCAGATACGGCACTGAGTATGCCGATATACTGAGGGCACTCGGCAAGGTTGATCAGGCCGATGAGGTGATGAAGAAGGTGGATGACATGTCTCAGCTTCTTCTTTCCGCCGATGCCGGCTGGGATGGAGCATGGTTTGTGAGAGCCTATGATTCATACGGAAATAAGGTAGGTTCAAAGGAGTGCGAAGAGGGCCAGATATTTATCGAGCCCCAGGGCTTCTGTGTCCTGGCAGGCGTGGGCGTAGAGTCGGGACAGGCTGTTCAGGCGCTTGATTCGGTTAAGGAAAAGCTGGATACCGACTATGGTATCATGATCCTTCAGCCTGCTTACACCGTTTATCATGAAGAGCTGGGTGAGGTTTCATCTTATCCCCCGGGATATAAGGAGAACGCCGGTATCTTCTGTCATAACAATCCCTGGGTTTCCATCGCTGAGACAGTGGTGGGCAGAGGCGACAGAGCTTTTGAGATATACAAAAAAACCTGCCCCGCTTATACCGAGGAGATATCTGAGATCCACAGGGCAGAGCCCTATGTATACTGTCAGATGGTGGCAGGCCGTGATGCGAAATTCCACGGTGAAGGCAAAAACAGCTGGCTCACCGGTACCGCTGCCTGGACCTTTGTGAACATCTCACAGTTCATTCTCGGTGTTTATCCCACACTGAACGGACTTTCCGTTAATCCCTGCGTGCCCACCGGCTTTGGTGATTTCACCATAAAGAGGGAGTACAGAGGTGCGGTATACGATATCACCGTCAGGAATCCCGACAATGTTCAGAAGGGAGTCAAGTCCATGACTGTTGACGGTCAGGCCGTAGAGGGCTGTGTGATCCCCTGGAAGGAAGGCACAAAGAACTGCAAGGTTGAGATCGTGATGGGATGATGATATTCCGAGCACAGTGACGGATCGAGAGGATCCCTCCTGAGTGCATTCTTCGGTAAACTTGTCAAAGAATATGCGGAAAAACAAACAGGTAAGAGACAGGCGTTTGCCGATTTAGCTGATTTATGGTACAATACCCCGGGGATTTTCCCCGGGGTATTGTATATATTCTGATTCTTAACTTGTCATTCTGAGCGAAGCGACGCATATCACATTACGAAGTGATGTGATGCCGCCCCGGCGAGGGGTTGCGAAGCAACAGGAAGAATCTTGACAGAGTAAAGCTGTTCATGAAAAAGATCCTTCGGCTAAAGCCTCAGGATGACAGTTGATCATGTTATTTTGAGAAACGAACTTATAAAGAATTTATTATTGAGGAGAAATATTATGGAAATAAAAACAAGGTTTGCTCCTTCCCCTACGGGCAGGATGCATGTGGGTAACTTAAGGACGGCGCTCTACGCATATCTGGTGGCAAAGCATGAAGGCGGTAAATTCATGCTCAGGATCGAGGATACCGATCAGGAAAGACTTGTGGAAGGCGCTGTGGATATAATCTACCGTACCATGCAGGGTACGGGTCTTATCCATGACGAAGGTCCGGATAAAGACGGCGGAGTCGGTCCTTATGTACAGTCCGAGCGCGTGAAGCAGGGACTCTACATGGAATATGCCAAAAAACTCATCGAGGAGGGGAAGGCATATTATTGTTTTTGCGATAAGGAAAGACTGGAGAGTCTTCACACCGTGATCGAGGGCACCGACAAGGAGATCAGCATATATGACAAGCACTGCCTGTCTCTGTCAAAAGAAGAGGTGGAGGCTAATCTCAAAGCCGGCAAGCCTTTTGTGATCAGGCAGAATAATCCCAGGGAAGGTACCACCTCTTTCCATGATGATATATACGGAGATATCGAAGTGGACAATATTGAGCTTGACGATATGATACTCATCAAATCCGACGGCTATCCCACTTATAATTTTGCAAACGTGATCGATGACCATCTCATGGGAGTCACACATGTGGTCAGGGGAAATGAGTATCTTTCATCCACCCCCAAGTATAACAGGCTGTATGAGGCCTTTGGCTGGGAGCCTCCCGTGTATATTCACTGTCCTCTCATTACCGATGAGGAGCATAAGAAGCTTTCCAAAAGAAGCGGACATTCATCTTATGAAGACCTTATCGAGCAGGGCTTTGTTTCCGATGCGGTGGTTAATTTTGTGGCGCTCCTCGGCTGGTCTCCCGAGGATAATCAGGAGATCATGTCCCTGTCCGAGCTCATAGAAAAATTTGATTATCACCACATCTCAAAGTCTCCTGCAGTGTTTGATTTCACCAAATTAAAATGGATGAACTCCGAGTATATCAAGGCCATGGATTTTGAGCCGTATTATGAGCTGGCCCTGCCCTATCTCAGGGAGGCCGTAAAGAAGGATCTGGATCTTAAGAAGATAGCGGCCATGGTCAAGAGCAGGATAGAGGTCTTTCCCGATATCACGGAAATGGTGGACTTCTTTGATACCCTGCCCGAATATGATGTGCAGATGTATACGCACAAAAAGATGAAGACGAATTCACAGACTTCCCTAGATATCCTCAGAAAAGTGCGTCCTCTCCTTGAGGCGCAGGAGGATTATTCCAATGACGCCCTCTATCAGATGCTGAGCAGCTTCATCGAAAAAGAGGGCTGCAAGAACGGTTTTGTGATGTGGCCCATAAGGACGGCGGTATCCGGTAAACAGACTACCCCCGGCGGCGCCACCGAGCTTATGGAGATCCTGGGCAAAGAGGAGAGCCTTAAGCGTATTGATAAGGGCATTGAGCTGCTTGAAAAAGCGGGAGAGTAAGGATGATCTTCAAAGATATATTGCTTAAAATTATGGATCTGATGGCTTTCATTCCGGATGAGCCTTACCTTAAGCTCATGTATTTTGTCAGGATGAAAAAGCCGCTGCACCTTGATCCGCCCGTTACTTTGAGCGAAAAAACCCAGTATTTAAAGATACATGACCACTCACCCGAATATTCGAAAATGGCTGACAAATATGAGGCCAAGGCCTATGTGGCGAAGGTGGCCGGGGAGAAATATGTGATCCCCTGTCTGGGAGTCTGGGAGAGAGCCGAGGATATTGATTTTGATTCTCTGCCGGAAAAATATGTGCTCAAATGTACCCATGATTCCGGAAGCTATATCATAGTCAAGGACAGATCCGCACTGGATAAAGAAAAGACCGTAAAGTATTTTGCAAAAGCCGTTAAGCGGAATTTTTACAACAGTAAGAGAGAGTGGTCCTATCATGGAGTGAAGGGACGTATCATAGCGGAGCAGCTTCTGGAAAATACGGATCTTGAAGGAAATGTGCTGGAGGATCCCACGCCTCCCGAGTATAAGTTTTTCTGTTTTAATGGTGAGCCTAAGATCATACTCACCATAATGAGAGCCTACAAGGATGACAGCAAAACCTTCAGGCATTTTTATGATGAAAAGTGGAATCTGATCCCCGTGGGACTTCACGGACAAAAGCCTTTGCTGGATGCCGAGAAGAAGCCGGACCAGTTTGAGGAGATGTATGAGCTGGCCAAAAAGTTCTCAAAAGATATTCCGTCTCTTCGTGTGGATTTTTATCTGATCGGCGGCAGGGTCTACATAGGCGAACTGACTTTTTATCATCAGTCAGGGTTTGAGCCCTTCAATCCTCACGAGTATGACAGGATATTCGGAGAGTATCTGGATCTTAGCACATTTATGTCATGAAACTGCGGTTCGTTCCGGATATTCGGAATTTTATTACAATTGTCATCCTGAGCGAAGGAAAGGATCTTTACTGAGTAGGAGACTTCATGGAAAAAAAGACATCATTTGATAAAGTACTCAATACCACAGACGTGCTGGTGGTGGCCTTCGGTGCCATGATAGGCTGGGGCTGGGTGGTATCCTCCGGGCGCTGGATACAGAATGCCGGCGTCATGGGAACTGTTTTGGGTTTTATCATCGGCGGCATTATGATCTATTTTGTCGGCATGACCTATGCGGAACTCACCACAGCCATGCCGAATGTGGGAGGCGAGCATATATTTTCACTCAAAGCCTTCGGCAGACCGGGCTCATTTATCTGTACCTGGTTCCTGATATTGAGCTATGTGGGCGTGGCGTGTTTTGAAGCCTGTTCTTTGCCTACCATTCTTCAGTATATCTTTCCTGATCTAAAATTCGGGTATATGTATACAGTGGCCGGTTTTGAGGTCTATGCCTCATGGGTCATCACCGCCTCCGTGGCCACGGTTTTTATAACGGTGATAAATATCCTGGGGATCAAGACTGCTGCCGTGCTGCAGACGGTCCTGACGGTTACCATAGCCATGGTGGGTATAATCCTTGTGGTCGCATCTGCGATAAACGGATCGCCGGATAATCTCAGCGGTCAGATCATAATGGGTGATACCGCCGGGCTCCGGCTGAAAAATGTGCTGTCGGTTGCCGTGGTCGCCCCCTTCTTCCTCTTTGGTTTTGATGTGATCCCCCAGGTGGCTGAGGAGATCAGGATCCCGCTCAAAAAAGTGGGACAGGTCCTGCTTTTATCCATAGGCTGTGCCGTACTGTTCTATGCTTTGGTGGTCTTCGCGGTGGGCTATGCTCTCAACTCTCAGCAGGTTAGCGATGCAATGGAAGGCGCGGGGCTGGTGACGGCCAATGCCATGGAAAAAGTATTCAAAAGCGCGGTTATGGCCAAGGTGGTCATAATCGGAGGTTTGTGCGGTATAGTGACCAGCTGGAATTCATTTTTGATAGGCGGAAGCCGTGCCATTTTTTCAATGGCCGAATCGGGGATGCTTCCCAAATGCTTTTATAAACTTCATCCCAAATATAAAACTCCGGTGAACGCCCTTATAGTCATAGGTTTTCTTTCGTTCATCTCTCCTTTTTTCGGGAGGACTATGCTGGTCTGGATATCGGATGCGGCCAGCTTTGCCTGCTGCCTGGCGTACTGTATAGTAGCCATGTCCTTTCTGGTACTCAGAAAAAAAGAACCGGAAATGGAACGTCCGTATAAAATAAAGAATTACAGGTTTGTGGGAGTCACCGCAGTTATCCTGTCCGGCTTTATGGTCATAATGTATATGCTCCCCGGCAGCGGTTGTACACTGACTGTGGAGGAGTGGATCATTACCGGCGGATGGGCTATCCTCGGTATCATATTTTTCTTCACCTGCAGGGAAAGAAAATAACCCCATTTCATTTGCGAAGAATCTTTATCAGCGAAAGGAGCCGGTATGAGTTTGGAAATAAAAAGAGAACTGGTAGATGACAGATTGTTGATCAAGCTGTCAGGCAAACTGGACACAGCCTCTATGACGGATCTGGATCAGAGCATCGGGACTTATGAGGGCGTACGTAAAGTGATGTTTGATTTTTCGGACGTCACATATATTTCATCCTTCGGGTTGCGCGGCCTGCTGAGTGCGAGAAAAACCCTGGATAAACTGGGAATATCCCTTGTTGTGGTGGATCCGACCCGGGCCGTTCTTGATGTGTTCGAAGTTACGGGATTTAACGATCTCATAAACGTGGAATATTCCGGATCAGCGGAGATATCCGAGATCGATCATCGCATCTACCCCTTACGTCCCGTTCAGAGGTGGATGATGGATACCCATTTTCACAGTGCCAAATCCGTTATGATGAACGCCATGTCCCTTGTACGGCTGGATCCCTCCATTGATATGGATATGCTTGCATGCGCGCTCAATGACCTGGTAAAAGAGCATGATATATTCCGTTGCAGGTTTTTATTTGACCAGCAAACTGACGATATATCCCAGCGTTTTGACGGAGAGCTGGGGGAGATAACCGTTGAAGAGATGACCCAGGCGGAGTTTGACTCCATACGTGGTGAGCTTCGGGTTCCTTATCAGATCGTCGGAGACCAGTTATGGCGGGCAAGACTTTTTAAGACCGAGCAGAATAAGTATATTTATCTGGATTGTTATCATGCCGTGATGGACGGGGTGGCTATGGTCATGGTTTTGTGGCGTGAGATGGACCGTCGTCTGAAGGACATGATCAAGGGAAAGAAAAAGGAAGAGATCAAAAGCCATCCCTCAAGCTATGCTGAATATATCCGTGAGGAGATGAGCATTCCCGGGGAGGTCATTACAGAAGGCGAGGAATACTGGAAGGGCATACTTGACGGCTTTGATCCAAAGAAGCATATTCCGCCATCAGATATCGAAGGCAGTATCGGGGATGAGGAACTGGAAGTTCCCCTTACAGGCCTCTCAAAGGATTACTTTAAGGGTAAGCATTTCAGTGAACATGCTTTTTTCCTTGGTGTTTCCATGCTGGCCATGGCAAAGGTCACAGGTCAGAAAAAGGTTATCATGAGCTGGGTGCACAACGGGAGGACCACGGGAAAGGAAATGCGCCTCATGGGCATCATGCTGGAGCAGTTCCCTGTCAGCTTTGTTTTTGATCAAAAGATAACCGTGGACGAATTTTTCTCGCAGCTGGAGATGCAGATCAAGGAAGGAATGAAGCACCGTAAGAGCCTGGGGAAGGTCTATGAGGAGGGCCTGGAGGCTGAATGTGCATGCTTCATATTACAGAAAGGTGCCATAGGAAGGCGCGGCGTGCTGTCGCTGGCAGATACGGAGGCAGTCATAGAACCGCTTCCCGTTAATGAGGAGGTTAGCGCGGCCGAAAGCCCTATGGATGTTGAACTTAACTGTTATGAGGACGGTACATATTCACTGGTCCTTGATTACAACACTGAGCTTTATTCGGAAAATGCGATGTTGGATTATGCAAAGACCATGCAGGGGATAATTGATAAGATAGAGGCTGAAACGGATGTGGCCGATCTTATTTCATAGGATAGTTAAAGATCCTTCGGCTGAAGCCTCAGGATGACAGTCGGGTACGTCGTTCAGAGTGAAGCGCGCCGATGTCATTCTGAGCGAAGCGAAGAATCTTATTTGGGGGTAGATTGATGAATGAAGACCTTATAAAGAGGCTTGACGGTTTTAACGGACCTGTAATTGAATATGATAAAAGCAAAACAATAGTGGATCAGTTTTGCGACGCTGCCCGTACTTTTCCCGATAACACGGCAGTGATCTGCAGGAATAAGGCGCTGACATATAAGGATGTGGATGTTATGTCTGACATCCTTGCGGATGAGCTTTGCCGAAACGGGGTAAAAAGAGGGGATGCGGTGGCGGTGCTTATCGACCGCAGCGAGGCTATGGTGACCGCATCCCTGGGTATATTAAAAACGGGAGCGGCGTATGTGCCTATGGTTCCGGCTTATCCCGATGAGCGTCTTTCATTTATGGTGAGTGATGCTTCGGTGAAGGTTCTGGTGACTTCGGATGAGTTCATGGAAAGGGTCAGGGCGATAACCGACGGCAGGATTTTGGTGGTGAATATTTCCGTGATGACAGAGTCTTCCGATATCCGTAAAACGGGAACAACCCCGGATGGAACCGTAAAAAGGGAACCTCCAAAGCCGGAGGATCTGTTCATGCTGATCTATACCTCGGGAACCACAGGAATACCGAAGGGTGTACGCCTTCTTCATAAAAATATAATAGCCTATGTGGCGTGGTACAGGAGGTTTTATAAGATCGCGCCTGAGTGGAAGGTGAGCTGTTATAACAGCTATGGCTTTGACGGCTCCGTATGCGATATGTATCCGGCCCTGACTGTGGGAGCCGGGGTGGTGATCATTCCGGAAGATATCAAACTGGATCTGCCGGCTATTGCGGATACGGTCAATTCAAACGGCATATGTCTGGTGGATCTTCCCTCCCAGGTGGGCCGGCAGTTCGCACTGACGATGGACTGTCCCTGTCTTAAATATATCGTAGTGGGCGGAGAGCGTCTGGCTCCTTTTGAACCCGTCCATCCCTATATCGTGGTAAATGAATACGGCCCTACGGAGACTACCGTTTCCGTGACGGCTTATTGTGTGACGAGATATGAAGATGATTATCCTATCGGAGTACCCAACGATAATACGGCCGTGTATATTGTTGATGAAAAAGGTGAACGTGTGGATGTGGGTGTAAAAGGAGAACTCTGGGTGGCCGGGGACCAGGTTACGGGAGGTTATCTGAACAGGCCCGAGGAGACAAAGAAAGCCTTTATTCCCAACCCTTTTCCCCATGAAAAAGGGTATGAGACGGTATACAAGACCGGGGATCTGGCAAGCTTTGATCCTGACGGGCAGATCCGTTTTCACGGCCGCGGGGACGGTCTGGTAAAGATAAGGGGTTTCCGTATAGAACTGTCTGAGGTGGAGGATGTACTGAGGTCCCATCCAGATGTAAGGGATGTGGCGGTGACTGCCTGGGATGCTCCTTTGGGAGGACAGTTCCTGGCTGCGTATATCGTGTCGGATAAGATACTTGATACATCTGCCCTGTCCTCATACATTCAGGAGCGCAAACCTCCCTATATGGTTCCCAAGACCTTCACGAAGCTTGATAAGATCCCGCTTAATCAGAATGGAAAGCTTGATAAAGGGACGCTTCCAAAACCTGAGCTTAAGGGGGACGACGTTGAATACAGGGCACCTGAAGGAAAGGTTCAGGAGGAACTTTGCAGAGGCTTTGGGGTAGCTCTGGGTCTTGAAAATGTGAGTGCCTCGGCAGACTTTTTTGAGCTTGGGGGAGACAGTCTTTCCCTTATGCGGCTTTTAAATGAGTGCAGGGATCTGATGCTTTCTTTCAAGATCGTTTATGACGGAAGGAGCGCGGAAGGGATCGATGCACTGTTAAAGGAAAGGAACAGCTCATCGAAGACAGAAAAAAGAGATACGCATATTCTCGGACCCTTACATAAGGTCCATTACGATTGGGGCAATGACTTATACGAAGGCTATGGCTTGCACTGCGATGCTCTCGTGACCATGGACAAAAAGACGGATCCGGAAAAACTGGCAGGAGCGGTAAAAAAGGTTCTGCTGGCACATCCCACACTGGATGCAAGGCTTCGGGAAATGCCGGATGGGAATCTTCGCTGGTATCTGCCGTCCGAAGGCCTTGAGGGCTATGAGATCGTACCGGAATCTTTGACTGCAGATGAGTTTGAAGGCCTTAAGGGCAATCTGAGGGAAAGCAGAAACCGGCCCGAAGAGCGGATGTTTGTGATACGGATCTTTATAGTTACCCGGGAAGATGGGAGCAAAGACACGATACTTTATTTTGACTTCCTTCATCCCATTATAGACGGTGATTCCATAGACATATTCCTGGAGGATGTGGACACGGCATACCGCGGAGGGGAAATTGAAAAAGAAAACATGACCGTGCTGGATTATTATGACAGGATAGAGGATGAGATCGGTACGAGAGAGTATGAGCAGGAGATCAAATGGAATAAAAAATTCTGCGC
>JAEEGL012870034.1_pt1 | contig 19938 bp, 16 predicted proteins | sample 9134231 | NCBI WGS metagenome assembly JAEEGL01 (sample SAMN16246548, study PRJNA631951) | gut metagenome | biome: gut microbiome; feature: rumen; material: fiber-attached | host: Bos | place: Iran: Karaj | collected 2018-10 | reverse complement strand
TGTGGGCGTTGATGAACGCCGGCATGATGACGCCGCCCCGGGCGTCGATGAGCTCCGCCTCCGGATACTTCCGCCGCAGGACGGACTCCTCGCCCACCTCGGTGATAGCGGCGCCCTCAAAGGCCACGGCGCCGCGCTCATAGTAGCCGCGGCCCCCGTCGTCCCGGGTGATCAGGCGGCCGTTGGTGACCAGATACATACGTGATTCCTCCTTTTTATCGTCAGATATGTTTTTTCTACCTAACAAAAAATGTTCCAAACCTCCTGTTCCGGAGGCCTGAAACACTCAAGCAGACGCCGAGTGATAGTTGCAGCCCGTGCGCAAAGCACTTCCTTACAGCTACCAATCTGATCTTGTTGGGTCAATTATACTATGCAGCTGGAGAAAATGCAACAAGCAATTGTGAAAAAATACAAAAAAGAGGAGGTGGATAGCTCCACCTCCTGCAGGAAGCAATGGGACAGAAGCGAGGGTCAGTTACAGAAAAGATGCGCGCGCTTCTTGAAATAGACATAGTTGACGAACATCATGACCAGGCTGACCACAAGACTGCTGATCAAAGAGGAATCCATCACATTGACGGAGGTAATGGCGCTGGCAATGATCGGATAAAGAATGGAAACGACCACGGAAACGCCATAGAGAACCAGCAGCAGCCTGGGACCCTGCTTTTTATAGCCAGCCAGCTGAAACCGGACAACGATGGAAAATATGCCCAGGCCGATCATAGCCGCGCCCATGACGATATCCAGGATCTGCAGCCCTTGGCCGAGAGTAGCATAGATCTCCTTGGAGGATGTCCCGACCGCCGCATATGTCCAGCCGAATAGATGAGTGATACCGGTCAAAAGGTTCAGAATTGCACCGGCCCAGAGAGCAAAGAAGATCAGAAAGTTATACCACTTCATCGGCAGAGCCGTGGCCTTCCCCGGAGAGACAGATATGTCCGTCAGAAGCTGCAGGCACTCGGGGCAGACAGGAGATCCGTCGGGGACCTGTTTTCCGCATTTGGGACAATACATGGCAGATACCTCTCTTTCGAATGATATTCCGTCGGGAAAAAGCGCGCTGCTGGGAGGACGCGATTACTTGGTGCCGAAGATCCGGTCGCCGGCGTCGCCCAGGCCGGGGACGATGTAGCCGTGCTCGTTCAGGTGGTCGTCCAGGGCGCCGGCGTAGATGTCCACGTCGGGGTGGCGGGAGGTGATCACCTCGATGCCCTCGGGAGCGGCCACCAGGACCATCAGCTTGATGTTCTTGCAGCCGCGCTTCTTCATCTCCGCGATGGCCATGTCGGCGCTGCCGCCGGTGGCCAGCATGGGATCCACGATGATGATGTCGCGCTCGGCCACGTCCTTGGGCATCTTGCAGAAGTACAGATGGGGCTCCAGCGTCTCCTCGTCACGGTACATGCCGATGTGGCCCACACGGGCGGAGGGGACCATCCGCAGCACGCCCTCCACCAGGCCCAGGCCGGCCCGCAGGATGGGGACGACGGCGAACTTCTTGCCCGCCAGGGTGGGCATGTCCGCCTTGCACAGGGGGGTCTCGATGGTCTTGGTGGTCAGGGGCAGATCGCGGGTCGCCTCATAGGTGATGAGCATGCCGATCTCGGAGACCAGCTCCCGGAAGTCCTTGACGCTGGTGTTCTTGTCCCGCATGATGGTCAGTTTGTGGGCCACCAGGGGATGATCCATGATATGAACCTTTTCGCTGTACATCTGCATTTCCTCCGTTTATCTATAATTTTGTGATCTACTCAATCGACGGTGATCTTCAGGCCCTTTGCCAGGCGCTCCCGCTCCGCCTGGGACAGGCGCAGATAGTTGGGGCGCAGGTCCCGGGCGGAGACCGTCTCGCCCCGGGCAGCCATCTCCCCGGCGGTCAGGGCCACGCCCACGGCGTTCTGCATCACCAGCTCGGCGGGAGCCGGGGAGCAGGGGACGCCGTGGCCCTCCAGATAAGTATAGCACAGAGCGGCTCCGTCTCCAACAACTATTTTTGCTTTTTCGTCGTTTTTCAGCTCGTCCGCCAGCTCCGGCAGGCCCACGGCCCGGTCGGGCGTCAGACGCTCCAGGACGCCGCCGCGGGCGGCGAACAGAGCATTATAGATCTGATTGCGGCGGGCGTCCATGGCGCAGACCACGGTGGCGTCCATATGGCGGACGTTCCGGGCCATGGCCTCCAGGGTGGACACGGCGCAGCAGGGGAGATCCAGGGTCCAGGCCAGGCCCTTGGCGGCGGACACGCCGATGCGCAGGCCCGTGAAGGAGCCGGGACCGGCGGCCACGGCTATCAGGCCCAGCTCCGGCAGGGAGATGCCGGCGTTCTTCAGCATGGCGTCCACCAGGGGCATCAGGGTGCGGCTGTGGGTGAGGCCGGTGTTCTGCCAGGCGCTGGCCAGCACGGCGCCGTCCTCCGTCACAGCGGCGGAGACGCTCTTGGCGGAGGTCTCCAGAGCCAGGATCTTCAAAACGCATCTCCTCCTTCCACGGTGATGGTCCGCCAGCCGTCGTTCTCTTCGCAGCGGCTGATGGTCACGTACACGGTGTCCTCCGGCAGGGCGTCGGACACGTTCTCGCTCCACTCCACGGCGCAGACGCCCCGGCGGTCCAGATAGTCGTCCCAGCCGATGTCGTACAGGGCGTCGCTGTCCGGCAGGCGGTACATGTCGAAGTGGAAAAGGGGCAGGTCCCCCTCGTACTCGTTGACGATGGTGAAGGTGGGGCTGGTGACGCGGCCGTGACAACATAAACCCCTTGCCAGGCCCCGTGTGAACGCGGTTTTGCCCATGCCGAGGCCGCCCCGATAGGCCACGACGGCGCCGCTGCGGAGGGCTCTGCCCAGCCGCTCGCCCAGGGCCTCGGTCTCGGAGACGCTGTGGGATACATATGTCACGCCGGATCACCTCCCGTTGTCGAAAATCAATTTATTATAGCACCCTTTTTTCCGGTTGAAAAGGGAAAACCGCCGTTTACAGGGAAAACTTCTTGTGCTACACTATACACCACAGGCTCGCGGGGAGGGTAAGCCGGCTCCGACCCGCCGGGATCCGACAGGAGGCGCTATGCTGAAGGGCACACGGGACTTCATCTTTGATATTTTTCGGCAGGCCGACCTGGTCCTGCTGGCGCTCTGCTGCGCCGCCACGGTCTTCGGCATGGTGGAGATCGCCAGCGCCACCCACTACATGCATACGTGGAAATACGTGATCGTGCAGGGCGGCGCGGCCTTCATCGGCATGGCGGCCTATCTGGTCATGTCCATGGTGGACGTCGGGGAGATCTCCAAGTGGTGGAAGTGGATGCTGGCCTTCAACGTGGTGATCATCCTGCTGCTGAAAACGCCCCTGGGCGTGGACGACGGCACCGGAAACCGGGCCTGGCTCCATATCCCCGGCTTTCCTGTAAGCCTCCAGCCGGCGGAGCTGGTGAAGATCACCTTCACGGTGGTCCTGGCCCGGCAGCTGAACTGGCTGAAGGAGGAGTTCAAGCTCAACTCCTTCAAGTGCGTGGCCTTCCTGGGCGCCCACGTTCTGGCGCTGGTGGGCCTGTATTACGTGATCTCCGGCGACATGGGCAGTGCCCTGGTCTATATCTTCATCTTCGCCTGCATGGCCTTTGTGGCGGGGCTGGCCCTGCGCTGGTACGCCCTGGGCCTGGTGGGCGGGAGCATCGCCTTCTATCTCCTGTGGGAGACGGACAAGATCAGCGACTACATGAAGGACCGGTTCCGGCTGGTGTTCGACCACAGCCTGGACCCGCTGGGAGTGGGCTGGCACCAGAACCACAGCGTCATGGCCCTGGGCAGCGGGAAGCTGACGGGACAGGGGCTCTTCAACGGCACCCAGACCCAGAGCCCCTTCAGCGGCAGCCTGCCGGCCCGGCACACCGACTTTATTTTCTCCGCCATCGGGGAGGAGATGGGGCTGATCGGCTGCGCGGCGGTGATCCTGCTGCTGGCCGCCATCGTGATCCGGTGCCTGGTGGTGGCGGGAAAGGCCAAGACAAAGCTGGAGACCTACGTCTGCGTGGGCCTGGCGGCCATGCTGATCTTCCAGATCGTCATCAACGTGGGCATGTGCCTGTTCCTGGTGCCGGTCATCGGCCTGACGCTGCCCTTCATCAGCTACGGAGGGTCGTCGCTGGTGACGCTGTTCGCCGCCATGGGCGTAGTATCCGGCGTCCACAAGCGGTCCCTGCCGGAATGGCTGCGATAGGGAGAAGCATGAGAATCAGGGAGATCCCCCGCCGTGCCGGGGGATCTCTTTTCGCGTTATAGTTGTAATCGGCGGCGGAATATGATATACTGCCATGGTATAATTAGGATGATTGCGGGCAGCGATCCGCTGCCCGGTCGGAAAGAAAGAGGTAAGCATATGAAGATCGTTGTGCTGGCGGGCGGATTGAGCACCGAGCGCCACGTCTCCCTGGTCAGCGGGACCTGCGCCTGCCGCGCCCTGCGGGAAAAGGGACACCGGGCCATCCTGGTGGACATGTTCCTGGGGCTGGAGGGCTATGATGGAGCTCTGGAGGATATCTTCGACGCGCCGGACGGGCTGTGCGGCGACGTCAGCATCGGGACCTCCGAGCCGGATCTGGCGGCGGTGCGCCGCAGCCGGAGGGACAAGAGCCCGTCGCTGCTGGGCGAGGACGTGCTGAAGGTCTGCGCCATGGCGGACCTGGTTTTCCTGGCGCTCCACGGCGCCTGCGGCGAGGACGGCCGCATCCAGGCGGCGCTGGACCTTATCGGCGTGCCCTATACCGGCTCCGGCTACGTGGCCAGCGGCATGGCCATGGACAAGTCCATCGCCAAGCGGGTGATGGATCTGTACGGTATCCGGACGGCCCCCTGGCGGGATCTCCGCTATACCGAGACGGACATCCCCCGGCTGACGGAGGAGCTGGAGGTGCCCTGCGCGGTGAAGGTGGTCAACGGCGGCAGCTCCATCGGCGTGGAACTGCCGGACACCAAGGAGCAGCTGGAGCGGGCCCTGCTCAGCGTGCTGCGCTACGGCAACCACGTGGTGGTGGAGCGGAAGATCAAGGGCCGGGAGCTGACCGTGGGGGTGCTGGGCGACCGGTACCTGCCGGCGGTGGAGATCGTGCCCAACGCCGAGTATTTCAACTACGAGGCCAAATACCAGGACGGCGGCGCCGCGGAGATCTGCCCGGCGCCCATCACCGAGTCGGAGTGGCGGCAGATGGGCGAGATGGCCCTGAAGCTCCACCGGGCCCTGGGGCTGAGCGTGTTCTCCCGCAGCGATTTTATCCTGGATGAGAACGGCATGGCCTGGTGCCTGGAGGTGAACACCCTGCCGGGGATCACGCCCGCCAGCCTGGTGCCCAAGGAGGCGGCGGCAGTGGGGATCTCCTACGCCGATCTGTGCGAGTTGATCGTCAAGGAGTCCCTGGAAGCGAGAAAGGCGGGATATTGATGCTGCGCTGCACGTTGAAAGAGATCTGCGCCGCCGTGGGCGGCGTGATGCTGCAGGACACCGACGCGGCCATGGACGCCGTGACCACGGACAGCCGCGCTGTGAAGGCGGGCGAGCTGTTCATCCCCCTGGTGGGGGAGCGGTTTGACGGCCACGACTACATCGAGAGCGCGCTGAAGGGCGGGGCTGAGGCCTGTCTGACGGCCCGGAGACCGGCGGAGCTGCTGCCGGACAAGGGCTACGTGCTGGTGGAGGACACCCAGGAGGCCCTGAAGGCCCTGGCCACCTGGCACAGGGAGCGGTTCGCCATCCCCTTCATCCAGATCACCGGCTCCACCGGCAAGACCACCACCAAGGAGATGGTCACCGCCGTGCTGTCCCGGCGGTTCGCGACCCACAAGACCCACGCCAATCTCAACAACAATATCGGCACGCCCCTGACGCTGCTGGCGCTGGAGGCGGGGCATCAGGCCGCCGTCATCGAGACGGGCATGGACCATTTCGGGGAGATCCGCTACATGGGCCAGATGGTGCAGCCGGACTTCGCCGTCATCACCAACGTGGGCGAGGTCCACATGGAGAACCTGGACAACACCCGCCGGGGCGTCCTGCGGGCCAAGTGCGAGATCTTTGAGAACCTGAAGCCCGACGGCGTCGCCGTTCTCAACGGGGACGACGACCTGCTCCGGGAGGTGAAGTCCGACCGGGAGATCCTCTTCTGCGGACGGGGCGAGAACTGCCGGGTGCGGGTCACGGACGTGGAGGAGCTGGGTATCGAGGGCCTGCGCTGCACCGTGACGACGCCGGCGGACGTTTATCACGTGCGTGTGACGGCGCCCGGCGCCTACATGATCTATCCGGTTTCCATGGCTATCGCCATCGCGGAGCGGCTGGGGATGACGAAGGAGGAGATCCTGGCGGGCATCGCCGACTTCCGGAGCGTGGGCTCCCGGATGCACCTGATCCATATGCCGGAGGACCGGCTCATCATCGACGACTGCTACAACGCCAACCCCCAGTCCATGGCCGCCGGGCTGCAGATCCTGGCGAAGACGCCGGGCCGGCACGTGGCCGTGCTGGGCGACATGGGCGAGCTGGGCGCCGCCAGCCGCAGCGCCCATGCCCGCATGGGACAGCTGGCGGAGGAGCTCGGCATCGACGTACTGATCGCAATCGGTGTAAAGGCAAAAGACATGACAGAGAATCGCACGATGGAGACCTATTGGTTCGCCACCGTGGAGGAGGCGGAGGAGACGCTGCGCCGCCAGTTCACGCCGGGTACGGCGGTGCTGGTGAAGGCGTCCCACTCCATGGCGTTCGAGAGGATCACGGAGCTGCTGGAAAAGCAGTAAACACGGAAACGGAAACGGCAAATGATCGACATCAGCGTATCCGGACTGGTCAAGTCCTTTGATCTGGAAAAGAGAATACTGGACGGACTGACCTTCCAGGTGGACACCGGAGAGCGGGTGGGGCTGCTGGGCAAAAACGGCGCCGGCAAGACCACGCTGTTCCGCATCCTCAACGGAGAACTGCAGCCGGACGAGGGGCAGGTGGTCATCGCGCCGGGTCGGCGGGTGGGCCTGATCTCCCAGATCCCTGTCTATCCCCCGGAGTATGCCGTGGAGGACGTACTGCTGACGGCCTTTGAGAGGACCTTTGCCCTGCGGGACGAGATGGAGGAGCTGGCCCGCCGGATGGCGGAGGGCGACGCTCAACCGGCCACGCTGAAGCGGTACGGCGACCTGGTGGCGCGCTTCGAGGGGCTGGGCGGCTACGACACGGACACGGCGGTCAACAAGGTGGCCAACGGTCTGTCCATCGGCGCCGATATGCGCGGCAGACTCTTCGCCGATCTCTCCGGAGGGGAGAAGACCAGGGTGAACCTGGGCCGGCTGATCCTGGAGGATACGGACATCCTGCTGCTGGACGAGCCCACCAACCACCTGGATCTCCAGGCCACCGAGTGGCTGGAGGACTATCTAACCCGGTTCCGGGGCACGGTGGTCACCATCTCCCACGACCGGTACTTCCTGGACCGCACCGTGACCCGCATCGTGGAGATCGTGGACGGGAAAGCGGATTTTTACAGCGGGAACTACAGCTTTTTCGCCATCGAGAAGGAGCGCCGCTACCAGGAGCGGATGAAGCAGTACCTGAAGGAGCAGGCCAAGATCCAGCAGCTGGAGAAGGCCGCCGAGCAGCTGCGCCTCTGGGCCTTTATGGGCAACGACAAGACCTTCCGCCGGGCGGTCTCCATGGAGAAGCGCATCGAGCGGATGCGGACCGTATCCAGGCCGACGAAGGCAAAAAAGATGGACGCGCGGTTTGCCAGCCGGGAGTTCCGGGGCGACGAGGTGCTGCAGCTGCGGGGGATCGGCAAGGCCTTCGGAGACCGGCAGCTGTTCTCGGACGTCTATCTGCGGGTGGAGGGCGGCGAGCGGATCGCCCTGCTGGGCGACAACGGCACCGGCAAGACTACCCTGCTGAACATGATCACCGGACGGGAGAAGACGGACGCCGGCTCCATCCGGCTGGGACCAGCCGTCCGGACGGCCTATCTGGAGCAGATGATACATTTCGACCACCCGGAGCGGTCCCTTGTGGACACCATGCTCTGGGAGAAGAAGGGCATGACGGCCCCCAGCGCCAGGAACCGGCTGGCGGCCTATCAGTTCCAGGGGGAGGACGTGTTCAAGAGCGTGGCGGTCCTGTCCGGCGGAGAGCTGAGCCGCCTGCGGCTGTGCATGCTGATGGACGAGGAGGTCAACTTCCTGATCTTGGACGAGCCCACCAACCACCTGGACATCGCCGCCCGGGAGTGGATCGAGGAGGCCGTGGAGGCCTTCGACGGGACGCTGCTGTTCGTCAGCCACGACCGGTACTTCATCAACCGGTTCGCCACGCGGATATGGGAGCTTTCCGAGGGCACCATACACGACTATCCCATGGGCTTCGCCCAGTACCGGGAGACCAAGGCGGAGGAGAAGCGGACGGCCCAGCCGGCCCCCGCGGCGGCGAAAAAGGGCGACACGCGCACGGGCCGGGGCAACCGGACCCAGCACGCCGCCCGGAAGCAGCTGACCATCTGCGAGAGCACCATCGCCCGGCTGGAGGCGGAGTGCGGCCGGCTGGACGAGGCCATGACGGCCTACGGCAGCGACGCGGACAAGCTGGCGGAGCTGTACCGGCAGAAGCAGGAGACGGAAGCGAAGCTGGACGAGGAAATGAGGCGCTGGGAGGAGCTGTCCCTCCTGGCGGAGGAAGAGGAGAACTGATATGAGCGACGTGCTGTGCCTGTATTATTCCCGCACCGGACGCACCGAGGAGGCCATGCAGGAGATCGCGGCGGCCCTGAACGCCGAGCTGGTGGAGATCACCGACGACGTGGACCGCAGCGGGCTGCGGGGGTTCCTGCGGGCCGGAAGAGAGGCCATGCGGAGCTCCACCCATCCGCTGGAGCCCTATCATACGGAAAAGAACCTGGAGGACTACCGGCTGGTGATCCTGGGCACGCCCGTGTGGGCGGGCCGCTGCGCCAGCCCCATCCGCGCCCTGCTGAAGAGGCGCGGCCTGGAAATGGCCCGGGTGGCCTATGTGCTGACCCGGTCCAGCGACCGCAAGTACAGCGAGGTCTTCCAGCAGATGGATATGTACACGGCGGAGAAGCACGTGCTGGCCGTATCCCTGCGGCCCGGGAACGTGGGCTACAATTTCTGGCTGGACGGCTTCATCCAGGACGTGAAGCGATATCTGGAGCAGTAAGGAGACCCCCGCATGGAGGAAAAGCTGGCAAAAATCGAACAGCGGCTGGCAGAGATCGAGGAGCAGCTGGCGGATCCGGCGGTTTACGGCGACCGGGAGCGGCTGGCGGCGCTGAGCCGGGAGCAGAAGGAGCTGACCCCCGTGGTGGAGGTCTTCCGCGCCTACCGGCGCTCCAGAGAGGATCAGGAGGCCGCCCTGGAGATGCTGGGCGACCCGGAGCTGAGGGAGCTGGCCCAGGAGGAGCTCTCCGCGGCGAAGGAGGAGACCGAGCGGCTCCGGGAGGAGCTCAAGCGGCTGCTGCTGCCCAGGGATCCCAACGACGACAAGAACGTGATCCTGGAGATCCGCGCCGGGATCGGCGGGGAGGAGGGCGCCCTGTTCGCCGCCGACCTGCTGCGGATGTACACCATGTACGCCGAGAGGAAGGGATACGCCCTGACCATCGTCAGCAGGAGCATGACGGAGCTGGGCGGCGTGAAGGAGGCCGTGTGTACCGTGGAGGGCGCCGGCGCCTGGTCCCGGCTGAAATACGAGGCGGGGACCCACCGGGTCCAGCGGGTGCCGGAGACCGAGGCCTCCGGACGGATACAGACCTCGGCGGCCACGGTGGCCGTCATGCCGGAGGCCGGGGAGGTGGAGTTCACCATCGACCCCAGGGACCTTCAGATCGACACGTACCGCTCCTCCGGAGCCGGAGGGCAGCACGTCAACAAGACGGAGTCCGCCATCCGCATCACCCATCTGCCCACCGGCACGGTGGTGGAGTGTCAGGACGAGCGGAGCCAGTACAAGAACAAGGATCGGGCCATGAAGATCCTCCGCTCCCGGCTCTATGAGGCGGAGCTGGAGAAGCAGAACGCCGCCATCGCCGCCCGGCGGAGGACCCAGGTGGGCACCGGAGACCGCAGCGGCAAGATCCGCACCTACAACTTTCCCCAGAACCGGGTCACGGACCACCGGCTGACGGGGGAAAACAAAAATTTCAACATTGCCGCCGTCATCAACGGCGATCTGGATCCGCTCATCGACGCGCTGACCCTGGCGGATCAGACGGAGCGCCTGCAGGCGGAGAATAAGGAGGAATAAAGAGATGCTGGAAGCCAGGAAGATGATGTATGACAAATCCGGCCCCCGGGTGGTCGAGGCGCTGAAAAGCCGCCATTTCGACGCGTACTACTGTTCTGCGGCGGACGAGGCCGCCGCCAAGGTGCTGGAGCTGATCCCGGAGGGCGCCGAGGTGTCCTGGGGCGGCAGCGTGACCGTGGAAGCCCTGGGGATCCAGGAGGCGCTCCGGCGCCGGGGCCAGCCCCTGCTGGACCGGGGCGCCGTGCCGGCCGAGGAACGGGAGAACATCATGCGCCGGGCCATGTGCTGCGACGTGTACCTGATGGGCAGCAACGCCGTCACCGAGGACGGGCAGCTGTTCAATATAGACGGCACGGGCAACCGGGTGGGCGCCCTGTGCTTCGGGCCGAAGAGCGTGATCGTGGTGGCCGGCATGAACAAGGTGGTGCCGGATCTGGCGACCGCCTATTCCCGGGTGCGCCATCACGCCGCGCCTGTCAACTGCCAGCGGTTCGGACTGAATACGCCCTGCAGCGTCACCGGCCAGTGCGCCGACTGCCGCAGCCCTCAGACCATCTGCAACCAGATGGTGGCGACCCGCGGCTGCCGCCCCGTCGGACGGATCAAGGTGGTCCTGGTGGGCGAGGATCTGGGCTTCTGATCGAGAGGACTGTTGTTCTTTGAAGACGAGAATTTTTCATCCGGATAGGGAAGACCGCGCCATCGAGGAGGCGGCGGCGATCATCCGCCGGGGCGGTCTGCTGGGCATCCCCACGGAGACCGTCTACGGGCTGGGCGCCGACGCGCTGAACGAGGAGGCGGTCAAGGCCATCTTCGAGGCCAAGGGCCGGCCGCAGGACAACCCGCTGATCATCCACGTGCCCTCCGCCGACTGGCTGGAGCGGTACTGCCGGGACGTGCCGGAGGAGGCACGCCGGCTGGCGGAGAGGTTCTGGCCGGGGCCCCTGACCATGATCCTGCACCGGCGGGAGATCGTGCCCCTGCGCACCACCGGCGGACTGGAGACGGTGGGCGTCCGGTGCCCGGACCATCCGGTGACGCTGGCCATCATCGAGGCGGCCGGCGTCCCCATCGCCGCGCCCAGCGGCAATACCTCCGGCCGGCCCAGCCCCACCACCGCCGCCCACATGATCGAGGACATGGACGGCAGGATCGACGGCATCGTGGACGGCGGGCCCTGCCGCGTGGGCGTTGAGAGCACCATCATCGACCTGACGGTGACGCCGCCCCGGCTCCTCCGGCCCGGCGGGCTGCCGCTGGAGGCCCTGGAGGAGGTGCTGGGGGAGGTGGCCGTGGACAAGGCCGTGACGCGGAAGCTGGACGACGGCGAGAGGCCCCGCGCCCCGGGCATGAAGTACCGCCACTACGCGCCCAAGGCGCCCGTGACGGTGGTCACCGGCGCGCCGGCGCGCTCCGCCGCCTACATACGGGAGCATCTGGCGGAAAACGACGGCGTGATCTGCTTCAGCGAATACGCCGGGGACTTTGCCGGGCACGTGGTCCACGACCTGGGCCCAGCGGCGGACCGGCTGGCTCAGGCGCAGCACGTATTCGACGCCCTGCGGACCTTCGACACCACGGACGTGTCCGGAATCTTCGCCCAATGTCCCGACGACAGGGGCCTGGGTCTGGCCGTGGGAAACCGGCTGAAGAAGGCGGCGGGCTTCCACGTGGCGGACGCGGGAGAGGAGAGCGTCGTGATCGGCCTGACCGGGCCCACGGGCTCCGGCAAGACCAGCGCCCTCAACGCGCTGGAGAGGCTGGGAGCCCGTATCCTGGACTGCGACGCCGTCTACCACCGGATGCTGCGGACGGACGAGGAGTTGCGGAGGGATATCACCGCCGCCTTCGGCGACGTGTTCGATGAAAACGGGCTGGACCGGAAAAAACTGGGAAGCATCGTGTTTTCCGATCCCGCCGCCCTGGAAAAGCTCAACACCGTGGTATACGCCCGGCTGGTGCCGGAGATCCGGCGGCTGGCCGACAGCGCGACGGAGCCGGTGGTGGGCATCGACGCCATCAATCTCTTCGAGAGCGGGCTGGATAAGCTCTGCCGCCGCACCGTGGGGCTGGTGGCGCCGGCGGAGGTGCGCATCCGGCGCATCATGGCCCGGGACGGCATCTCCGAGGCGTACGCCCGGCTGCGTGTGGAGGCCCAGAAGGGGGAGGCCTTTTACCGGGAACACTGCAGCGACGTTCTGGTAAACGACGCCGCCTCCCTGGAGGAATTCGAGGATAAGGCATACGCCTTTTTCTGCCAACTGATCAAAGAAATCAAGGAGGAAAGCAACCATGAGTGAAGAGATGAAGAGCCGCAAGGAGAAGGTCCTGGCCGCGGTGAAGAACGGCTATGACCGTCTGGACGAAGCGGAGCTGCAGGCCGTGGAGGAGTACTGCCGGGTCTACAAGGACTTCCTGGACAACGGCAAGACCGAGCGCCTCTGTGCCCGGGAGGCCGTGAGGCTGGCCGAGGCCGCCGGCTTCGCGCCCTATCGCCGGGGCATGGAGCTGAAGGCCGGCGACAAGGTCTACGCCGTGAACCGCGGCAAGGGCGTTATGCTGGCCGTCATCGGCAGCCGGTCTCTGGCGGAGGGCTGTCAGATCACCGCCTCCCACATCGACTCCCCCCGCCTGGATCTGAAGCCCACGCCCCTCTATGAGGACAGCGAGCTGGCCTATTTCAAGACCCATTACTACGGCGGCATCCGGAAGTATCAGTGGGTCACCATCCCCCTGGAGCTGCGGGGCGTGGTGGCGCTGAAGGACGGCACCGTGGTGGAGGTGGCCCTGGGCGAGGGCGGCGAACCCAAGTTCGTCATCACCGACCTGCTGCCCCATCTGGGCGGCGAGCAGGGCAAGAAGCCCCTCAACGAGGCCATCCCCGGCGAGAGCCTGAACATCCTTCTGGGCAGCAGACCCGTGGGCGAGGCCGGCGAGAGCGACCGGGTGAAGCTGAACGTGATGGAGAAGCTCAACGAGAAGTACGGCATCACCGAGGCCGACTTCGCCTCCGCCGAGCTGGAGGTCGTCCCCGCCGCCATGGCCACCGACATCGGGCTGGACGCCAGCCTCATCGGCGCCTACGGCCACGACGACCGGGTGTGCGGCTTCGCCGGGCTGAAGGCCCTGCTGGACCTGGACGCCGTTCCCGCCAAGACCGCCGTGTGCATGCTGGCGGACAAGGAGGAGGTCGGCTCCATGGGCGTCACCGGTATGCAGTCCGCCGCCTTCGACACCTTTATCGAGGATCTGTGCCAGAGTCAAGGCGTGGCGCTGCGAGTCTGCTACGAGAACTCCTTCTGCCTGAGCACCGACGTGACCGCCGCCTACGACCCCGCCTTCGCCGAGGTCTATGAGAAGCGGAATTCCGCCCTGGTCAACTACGGCATCGGCCTGTGCAAGTACACCGGCGCCCGGGGCAAGGGCGGCTCCAGCGACGCCAATGCCGAGACCGTGGCTTACGTCCGCAGGGTGCTGGACGAGGCCAACGTGATTTGGCAGATCGCCGAGCTGGGCAAGGTGGACGCCGGCGGCGGCGGCACCGTGGCCCAGTACATGGCCAACCGGAACATCACCACCATTGACGCCGGCGTGCCCGTGCTGAGCATGCACGCCCCCTTCGAGGTGGTCAGCAAGCTGGACTGCTACATGACCTACAAGGGCTGCAAGGCCGTCTACGAAGCCGAATAAAGCGGAGTACGCGCATACGATGAAAAGAAGCCGGAGGAGAGCCTTCGGCTTCTTTTTTTGCCGCGCTGCGGCCGGACGCATAGAACCGCCCGTCCGGCGCACCCTAACGGAAAAGGAGGGTGCATATGACGGAAAACAAAAAACCGACCGATTCCACAGAAGAAAACGAGGAGGAGATCCGGGACACGCCCCAGCAGCAGATCGTGGACATGGGCTCCTCCGTGGTGAGCAACCGCCACGGGACGATCCACTGCCTGACCATCGTGGGGCAGATCGAGGGTCATATGCTGCTGCCGGGCAGCAGCAAGACCACCAAGTACGAGCACGTGCTGCCCCTGCTGGCGGCCATCGAGGAGTCGGACCAGGTGGACGGTCTGCTGGTGCTGCTGAACACCGTGGGCGGCGACATCGAGGCGGGGCTGGCCATCGCCGAGCTGATCGCCGGGATGGAGAAGCCCACCGTCACCCTGGTGCTGGGCGGGGGACACTCCATCGGCATCCCGCTGGCGGTGTCCGGCAAGGTGACCATGATCGTCCCGTCGGCCTCCATGACCATCCATCCGGTGCGGATGTCCGGCACGGTGATCGCCGTGCCGGCCACGTATCAGTACTTCGACCGGATCCAGGAGCGGATCATCGACTTCGTGGCCCGGCACTCCCACATCGGCGCGGACCGGTTCCGGGAGCTGATGCTGGCGACGGGGGACATGGCCAACGACGTGGGCAGCGTGGTCTACGGCGAGCAGGCGGTGGAGCTGGGGCTGATGGACAGGATCGGGACCCTGTCCGAGGCGCTGGAGGCCCTGTACGGGATGATCGACGACAAAAAGAAACGGGAGGACGGGACCGGCTCGTGAGGCCGGTCCCGTTTTCTCCGGGGAAAAAGGTTTCCATGTTCTGCTTGAAATGGGACGTGTTTCTTGCTATACTACAATAGTTATAGAATGCACAGCTGTGCAGACCGGCAGGGGGCGGCAGGCGGAGACGATGCCTGTCCGGGGCCCTGCGCGGGACGGCAGCAGAACAATTGAGAGGATCATTGACAGTATGTACCTGAAGGCATTGGAGATCCAGGGATTCAAGTCCTTTCCCGATAAGACGGTGCTGAACTTCGGCGAGGATATCACGGCCATCGTGGGGCCCAACGGCTCCGGCAAATCCAACATCGCCGACGCCATCCGCTGGGTGATGGGCGAGCAGAACAGCCGCCAGCTCCGGGGCGCCAGGATGGAGGACGTGATCTTCGGCGGCACGGAGAAGCGGGGCCCCATGGGCTTCGCCCAGGTGACGCTGGTCATCGACAACACGGAGCACATCTTCAAGCGGGACGAGACGGAGGTGGCCGTTACACGGCGCTACTACCGCAGCGGGGACAGCGAATACTACATCAACCGGCAGGCCGTCCGGCTCCGCGACGTGAACGAGCTGTTCATGGACACCGGTATGGGCCGGGAGGGCTACTCCATCATCGGCCAGGGCAAGATCGACGAGATCCTGTCCGTCAAGTCCGGGGAGCGGAGGGAGATCTTCGAGGAGGCCGCCGGCATCTCCAAGTTCCGCCACCGGAAGGAGGAGGCGGAGCGGAAGTTGGAGCGGACGGAGGAGAATCTGGTCCGCATCAACGATAAGATCGCCGAGCTGGAGCTCCAGGTGGAGCCCCTGCGCAAACAGGCGGAGACGGCGAAGAAATACCTAATCCTGCGGGACGAGCTGCGGGTGCTGGAGATCAGCGTGTGGCTGGAGAACCTGCAGAACCTGAAGACGGCGGCCCTGAAGCTGAAGACCGATCTGGAGACGGCCCGGTCCGACAAGGACGCCGCGAAGGCCGCCCTGGACGACATCTATATCCAGGCGGAGGAGTGCGGCCGGAAGGTACAGGAGAACGATATGGCCGCCGAGGCGGTGCGCACGCAGCTGTCCGGCTGGGAGAGCGCCGCCGCCGAGGAGGAGAGCGCCATCGCCGTGCTGCAGACGACCGCGGACCACAACAACGAGTCCCTCCGGCGGCTGGAGCAGGAGATGGCGGAGAGCGAAAACCGCACTGGGAATCTGCAGGAGCAGATGGACGCCAGAACGGCCCGGCTGGCGGAGATCGACACCGAGACCGACGCTCTCGAGCGGGAGGTGGACGACCTGCTGGAGCAGGTGCGCCGGATCGCCGAAAGCGCCGCGGAGGCCGACCAGGAGACGGTGGCCCTGCAGGCGCAGGAGACGCTGGAGCTGTCCGCCGCCTCCGACGCCAGGGTGGAGTTGAGCGCTCTGCAGGCCGGCATAGACGGCATCGCCGAGCGCAGAGCCGCGCTGGAGCGCGACCTGGCGGCGGCGCGGGAGAAGATCGGCGCCGCCGACTTTGAATCCGCCGCCAACCGCAAGGCGCTGGAGGAGGCCCGGGAGGAGGCCCGGGCCGTCGCCAACATCATCCAGGGCCACAGCATGAAAATGGACGGACGCAGACGCCGGGCTGAGGAGGCCCAGAGCGCCAGGGTCCAGATGACCATGGACGTGGGCGGCCTGGAGAACCGGATCCGCCTCCTGGAGGAGATGGAGAAGGAGTACGAGGGCTTCTCCAAGGCCGTCAAGACCGTTATGCAGGCGGTGGAGCGGCAGGGGCTGCGGGGCGTACACGCCCCTGTGGCCGGCCTGATGACCACCGATGAAAAGTATACCGTCGCCCTGGAGATCGCCCTGGGCGCGGGACTGCAGAACATCGTGGTGGACGCCGAGGAGGACGCAAAGGCCGCCATCAACTATCTGAAGCAGCGGGACGCCGGACGGGCCACGTTCCTGCCGCTGACCACCATCCGGGGCGACGAGCTCCGGGAGCGCGGCGTGGAGCGGGAGCCCGGCTTCGTGGGCGTGGCCAGCGAGCTGGTGCGTCACGACGCGAAATACGACGGGATCTTCCGGAACCTGCTGGGCAGGACGGTGATCGTGGAGGATCTAGATTACGGCATCGCCATGGCGCGGAAGTACGGCAACCGGTTCCGGATCGTCACCCTGGACGGCCAGGTCATCAACCGGGGCGGCTCCATGACGGGCGGCTCCGTGAACCGCAGCGCCGGCGTGCTGAGCCGGGCCAACGAGCTGAAAAGGCTCCGGGAGAAGCTGGACGGCATGCGGGAAAAGCTGAAGGAGGCCGTCCGGAGGGAAGAGGAGACCGGCCGGGAGCTGCAGAAGGCACAGTATGAGCTGGACGTGGCCAGAGAGCAGCAGCACAAGGCCGAGGAGGACGTGATCGCCCTGGAGGGCGTGCAGAAGCAGTACGACGTTCTGACGGAAAATCTTAGGCTCAGCTGCGAGAGCATGGAGGGCGAGCTGGCGGGTCTGGAAGAGCGGAAGACCGCCGACGAGAAGCGTGTGGAGCAGGTCCGGGAGACCATCGAAAAGCACGAGCGGGAGGCGGCCCGGCTGCACCGGCAGACGGAGACCAGCCAGGCGGGACGCACGGGTCTGATGGAGCAGAACAACGAGCTGTCCGGCAGGCTCAGCGAGAAGCGGGCCCGCCAGGCGGCGTTGGCCGCAGAGAGGGAGATATCCCTGCGGTCCGTGGAGGATCTGCGTCAGCTGCAGAGGGATCTGCTGACCGACCGGACCGGCCGGGAGAGTCTGCGGGATCAGTTCCGGAGCGCCATCGAGAGCGCTCAGCGTGAGATGGAGACCCACAAGGCGAAGGCGGATCAGCTGCGGACCAGGGCCGCGGAGTGCCGCGAGCGGCTTGCCTCCATGACGCAGGAGAAGCTGGAGCTGGAGGCCAGAAGGAACGCCACCGTGCGGGAGAGCCAGGAGCGCAACGAGGTGCTGCTGGCCTGCGAACGGGAGGTGGGACGGCTGGAGCAGAAGCTCAGCTCCAACGCTCTGGAGGAAAAGGCAATCCTGGATAAGCTGTGGGAGCACTATGAGCTGAGCCACTCCGACGCCGTGGAGCAGCGGATCGAGCTGGAGAGCGTGCCCAAGGCCACCCGCCGGATCGCCGAGCTGAACCGGGCCATCAAGGCCCTGGGGACCCCCAACATCGGCGCCATCGACGAATATGAGAGGGTCAACACCCGGTATACCTACTTCTCCGAGCAGCGGACCGACGTGGAGAAGGCCAAGGACGAGCTGATGGGAATCATCGAGGAGATCACCAAGCAGATGACGGTGATCTTCGCCGAGCAGTTCAAGCTGCTCAACGAGAGCTTCCAGCAGACATTCCTGGAGCTGTTCGGCGGCGGAAAGGCCCAGCTGGAGCTGGAGGACGAGAAGGATATCCTCAACTGCGGCATCGAGATCAAGGTACAGCCGCCCGGAAAGCAGCTCAAGACCATCACCCTGCTCTCCGGCGGTGAAAAGGCCTTCGTAGCCATCGCCCTGTATTTCGCCATATTGAAGGTGCATCCCACGCCCTTCTGCGTGATGGATGAGATCGAGGCGGCCCTGGACGAGACCAACGTGGTGCGCTTCGCCCGGTATCTGCGGCGGATGGCCGGCAGGACCCAGTTCATCGTCATCACCCACCGGCGGGGTACCATGGAGGAGGCGGACGTCCTGTACGGCGTGACCATGCAGGAGCGGGGCGTATCCCTGATGCTGACGGCCAACCTCAACGAGCTGGCCAAACAATACAAGATCAAGTAGGAGGTCTGACCCATGGGTTTGTTCGCAAAATTCAAGAAGGCCTGGTTCGCGCCCATCTCCTGGGATACGCTGGACGAGGATTTCTACGACCGGTTGGAGGAGTCCATGATCCTGGGGGACATGGGCATGGAGCTGGCGGAGTCCTCCGTCAAGGAGCTGCAGGAGCGGGCCTACAAGGAGATGCTCATGACCGGCGACCAGGTGAAGGGCGCCCTGCGTGACATCCTCCGGAAGAAGCTGGAGGTGGGGGACACCGAGCTGGACCTGGAGCGCAAGCCCGCCGTGATCCTGGTGATCGGCGTGAACGGGGTGGGGAAGACCACCTCCATCGGAAAACTGGCCTACCGCCTTCGCAAGTACGGCAATAAGGTGCTGCTGTGCGCGGGGGATACCTTCCGGGCGGCGGCCGCCGACCAGCTGGAGATCTGGGCCGAGCGAGCCAGCGTGGACATCGTGCGGCAGCACGAGGGCGCCGATCCCGGCGCGGTGCTGTTCGACGCCCTCCAGGCCGCCAAGGCCCGGAACGTGGACGTGGTGATCTGCGATACGGCCGGACGGCTCCACAACAAGCAGAATCTGATGAACGAGCTGGCAAAGCTCCGGAAGATCATCGACCGGGAGTGCCCGGATTCCTCCGTGGAGACCCTGCTGGTGCTGGACGCCACCACCGGGCAGAACGGCCTGATCCAGGCCAGGGTGTTCAAGGAGACCGCCGGACTGACCGGCATCATCCTGACCAAGCTGGACGGCACCGCCAAGGGCGGTATCGTCATCGCCATCGCCCGGGAGCTGGGCGTGCCGGTGAAATTCGTGGGTCTGGGAGAGGATCTGATGGACCTGCAGCCCTTCAACGCACAGGAATTCGTGGAAGACCTGATCTGACGGGAGGAACGTATGCGCAAGGATGGCAGAAAAAATGACGAGCTGAGGCCGGTGAAGATCACGGTCGGCTTCGTAAAATTCGCCGAGGGCAGCGTCCTCATCGAGTGGGGCGACACCAAGGTGCTGTGCTGCGCCTCGGTGGAGGACCGGGTCCCGCCCCACGTGCGGCCCGGCTGCGGCTGGGTGACGGCGGAATACTCCATGCTGCCCCGGGCGAACCGGGAGCGGAGCCGCCGGGATATCGACAAGCTGAAGCTGAGCTCCCGCAGCGCGGAGATCCAGCGGCTCATCGGCCGCAGCCTCCGCTCGGCGGTGGACATGGAGGCCCTGGGCGAGCGGACCATCACCGTGGACTGCGACGTGCTCCAGGGCGACGGCGGGACCCGTACCGCCAGCGTCACCGGCGGCTTCATCGCCCTGGCCCTGGCCTGCAGGAAGCTGGTGGAGGACGGTTACCTGG
>JAEEGL017260910.1_pt1 | contig 19939 bp, 16 predicted proteins | sample 9134231 | NCBI WGS metagenome assembly JAEEGL01 (sample SAMN16246548, study PRJNA631951) | gut metagenome | biome: gut microbiome; feature: rumen; material: fiber-attached | host: Bos | place: Iran: Karaj | collected 2018-10 | reverse complement strand
CTACAATGGCTCCGGAGCCGACAAGATACCGCGTGGACTTGCAGGATGCGTAGCGTTTTCGCTGTCGGACGGTGGCGAGCCCAGGTTTTATGTCGCTTTCGGCAAAAACGACCTCGATGGGACAAAGCACATTCACAGCATTATTTATGAATACAATGTGCATTACGACCGCACTTGCAACGAAATCACCGAATATAGCGACGAGACGTGGAAGTCCAAGAGTTTTGGCGACGATAAGACAGCCGAGGGATTTTATCAGCCGGTGTGCATCAAGTGTGGCAGCCGCGTGATTATTGGCTCGGGCGAAAGCAGCAGGGACAATCAAGTGGCTAAAAGGTTCTATTCATTTACTTACCAACTTGCCAACAACAAGCTGCTGTCAGAGCCTATCCCCGGCAACAACGACCCTGAATTTTCTGCAAGGGCCAACGCCGCCGGATTCTACCTCAATTACACCAAGGGCGGCTCCTCGTGCGAAAGGTTTTACGTAGGCACGGGGCGCAACTGCACCGAAGAAGAATTTGGAAACAGCCCCGACCAGCTGCTCAACGACTTCTGGTGCTATGACTTCGGCACACGCCAGTGGTCGCGCAAGGCCGACTGCTCCAATATCAAGCGTCAGGGCGCGGTGGGATTCAAGATTTTGCGCAAGGACGACATCTTTGTAAAAAATAATTACAGTGTCAACGAGCGTGGCATGTTTTCTTTCGGCGAAGGTTACATACCGCTCGACGGCTACAAGAGTGCCCTCAACGACAACTGGGAGTACATCCCGTAGGCGCACACCGATTTGTTCAACGAATTAAATGTCATCATTATGAAAAAGATATTACTGATAATGTTTTTTGCGCTGGCGGCCGTCGGGTCGGCTGTCGCGCAGGGATTCGGCGGCATGGAAGGTTTCAGCAAGTCGGAGTACCGCTACTGGAATTTTGTGATGGGCCTCAATTTCGGATTTGGCGGCTCGTTAGGCAAGGGCGGTTCCGACCTGTACCTGAAGACCAACGCCGGCGACTTTCCGCAGGAGAAGCAGGGATTCACCATCACGCCGGGATACCACGTGGGCGTAGTCTACAACTATGACCTCCTCAACAACCGCATGGGCGTGGTGGCGGGCGTGGAGTACATCAACTATGGCGTGCAAAACAATTACAAGTCCACCAAAAACGACATGAAGGTGAAGACCACCTACCGCGCCACCGGCATCGCCATTCCTATCTTGTACAAGTTCAGCAATTCCGACATCTACCGCGACATGAAGTACATCTGCGTCGGCGTAAAGCCCGTAATCAACATGAGTGTAAAGCAGAGGCAGAAGGCCGACGGCTGGGACGCCGACAATTTCGGAGGCGACTTCAAGGACAAGAACTCATTCGCAATGGCGGCCACCGTCGGATTCAATTACAGCATGCTGAGCGTCAATCTTGACTACATGTTCAAGGAATTTGTGAAGACCGACGACATCAAGGGGCATATATTCCTCTGTGTGAGCTACAATCTGCCAATGACGCGCTGGCTCTGCATCCACAACTGGACCGCCGAGAAGATTCGCCGCAAGGTCAAGGGCAAGAATGGCATGTAAAAAGTTTTCATGATAATAGATTTTTTGTCGAAGACACTCGCAGATTTGATTTTGCGCGTGTCTTTTTTTTCGTTATTTCGGATAAAAAAACTAACTTTGTGCCGCAAAAAAAGTAAGTGTTTTTTTTTATAAAACTAACCAAAAATGGAAGTTCACGGCAGGAGTGAGAAAAGTTCAAAGTTAAACAACATCTTGGCGGGCATCGGGGTTGGCCTCGCCGTCCCGATGCTGGTGTTTGTGCTGTATTGGTACGCCAGGTTTTATCCGCAGGTTTCTTTTGGCGGGATGTTCACGCAGTTTAAGGCTGACGTGGTGATGAAGATGCTCAGCCTGTGCGCCTCGCCCGTTCTGCTTGTCTTTTATTATTTCAACAAGCGCGGCTGGGATAATGGCGCAAAAGGACTTATAATATCGGTGGTGGTGCTGCTCGTGGCCACCCTCATCATCAAAATCTGACGCCTATGCGGTTGCTGTCCACGATACTTTCGTTGCTCATGCCGCTCGCCCTGCTCGCGCAGGTGAAGGAGACCGTGCTCTACGAGGACTTCGCCGACAACAGGGCAGGGTGGCCCGAAGACATCACCGAAGTCTTTTCGGCGAGCGTCAACGACGGCACGTATTACCTCTCCCACAAGCGCTCCACCGGCTCCAAGTGCTTCGACATCCCCGTAAAGATGTTCCTCGGCGACAATTATTATATCGAGACGGTGGCAAGGCTTCGCTCGGGCAGGACGGACGGCGGCTACGGCATCGTATGGGGCAAGGGCAAGGGCGGTTATTTTTCGTATGTGATAACGGCGTCGGGGCGATTTTTTGTGCGTGAGATGAGGCACGGACGTCAGGGCGAATACCTGCTCGGTCCCCGCAAGTGCGACCACATCCACAAGACTGGGAGCAACAAGATTCGGGTGCAGTATGCCAACGACGAAATCATGTTTTTCATCAACGACAAGTACGTGGGACATATCCCGAACAGGCTTTATTACGGCAACGACGCCGGCATCATCCTGTACGGACAGCAGAATGTGGATGTGTCGAGTTTCGGAGCGTTTGGCACCAAGAATTACGAAAAACTCAAGGATTACCACGGGGCGATGCGGGTGATTTCGTACGAGATAGAGGACGGCGAGGACACCGACGGCGAAAGGCTCGGCAACGGCGACTGCCGCATCTCGCCCGGCGAGACCATACGCCTTGCAGTGACGCTAAAAAACCAGGGTTATGGCACATACAGCGGCCTCCGGGTGAAATTTTATGCGGTGAGCGGCTACGTCACTGTCATCGACCAGGACGTGGCTCAGTACCTCAACAACATCGACCGTTACAGCACGCAGGTGCTCGACCTGAAATTCAAGGTGAGCCAGGCGTGCCGCGCCGAAAAACTCGAGTTCAAGCTCGACATCACCGACACCCTCGACAGGCTTGCCGAATCGGTGACCATGCCGGTGATGCTTAATACCTCCATACCGCCAATCAACAAGGACGGCAGGGGCACGTTGTCGTTCACATTCAACCTCCGGGAGAAGGACTATGGCGACATCAACACAGCCACCCCCATCACGCTCAACAACGGCAACAACACTTACGCCGTCATCGTGGGCGTGGAGAGCTACATGTCGCTGCCCAAGGCCAAGTACGCCACCAACGACGCCAAGATTTTCTACCGTTACCTTGTAAAGGTACTCAATCTGCCGCGCGACAATATCATCTACGCCATCAACCAGAAGGCGACGCTCAAGGACGTCGGCGACATCTTCAAGGTGGGCGGGCAGCTGTATTACAAGGTGTACAACCGCCCCGGAGTAGACCTGATAGTGTATTTTTCGGGACTTGGTATCTGCGACAACGGCGGCACCGAGCCTTACCTGCTGCTCTACGACTCCAAGGCCAACAGTCCGCGCGAAACCGCCTATCCGCTGTCTTCGCTGCTGAGGTCTCTGCGTGGATTCAGGGCCAATTCGCTGATGTGCTTTTTCGACACGTCGTTTGCAGGCGTAGACAGGGACGGGCAGCCGGTGTCAGGCGCCAACAGTACGCTGAGGACGAGCGTGAGCTTCCCCGTAGTCGCCGACAATACCACATGCCTGATGTACGCATCCGGGGGCGGACAGGTGAATCCCGTAGTGGACAATACTTCGCACGGAATGTTTACGCACTATTTGATAGCGACGCTTCTCCAATATGCCGACGAGAGGGAGACCCTCGACATGAAGCACCTTTACGAAAACATTTACCAAAGTATGGAGCGCGAGGGCAAGTCGCGCTCAATCAACCTCTTTCCGCGCATGGACTGCATCAACCAGGACGGAATACGGTTGCTCAAATAATTCATTTTTTACAAGACTTAATGCACGACGATGAAAAGGATATTTTTATTTTTGTTGATTTCAATCTTTACATTGAGCGCGGGTGCGCAGAAGGTGGGGCTTGTGCTTAGTGGCGGCGGTGCCAAGGGTCTCGCGCACATAGGCGTATTGAAGGCGTTGGAGGAAAACGAAATTCCGGTCGATTACGTGGCCGGCACTTCGATGGGCTCCATCATTGGTGCGTTGTACTCGATTGGATACACCACCGACGAAATGTCCGCGCTTTTCCATTCGGAGGACTTCCACAACTGGCTCAACGGCATCACCCCCTCAAAACTCAAATATTATTATATGGAGAAGGAGCCATCGGCGGCGTTCTTCTCGTTGAAGCTCAACAGGGACTCCACCCTCAAATTTTACCTGCCCACCAACATCATCTCCACGCATCAGATGGACTTTGCCTTTGAGGAGATTATGGGTCCTGGCGGAGCCGCCGCCAATTATGACTTCGATTCGCTGATGGTGCCGTTCCGCTGCGCCGCGTCGGACGTATATGCCAAAAAATCTGTCATCTTCGACCACGGGCACCTCTCTACGGCTGTAAGGGCGAGCATGGCGATTCCGTTGGTTTTCAAGCCCGTGCCGTATAGCGAGGGCATCCTTTTTGACGGCGGCATCTACAACAACTGCCCGATAGACGCTATGGAGGAGGATTTTGCGCCCGACATCATCATTGGCGTCCAGGTGTCGATCAACAGCGAAAACCCATCCGAGGACGACCTCGTGTCGCAGATAGAAAACATGGTGATGGACCCGAGCAACTACTCCATCCCCTCCGACAAGGGCATCATGCTCAAGCCCGCCGTGCTTAATTTTGGACTGCTGGATTTCAACATGTGCGATTCGCTTATTTCGCTCGGCTATAACGAGGCCATTTCCAAGATGGACAGCATCAAGGCGTTGATAGCCCGCCGCGTGCCGTCCGAAGAACTTGCCGAAAAGCGCAGGGCGTTCAAGTCGAAACTCAAGCCGATAGTGTTCAACGCCGTCAATATCTCCGGCATCACGCACCTCCACGGTCAGTACATCCTCAAGACTTTCAGGAAGTTCAGGAACGACACCCTGAGCCTCGACGACATGCGGAAGGAGTTTTACAAGGTGGCTGTGGACCCCACCATCGATGGCATCTATCCCACCACAACTTATAATCCGTATTTGGGCGGATATTCGCTCGACCTCAATATGAACCGCAGCAAGAATATCAGCGCGAAGATTGGCGGCAATGTCTCCACGTCGGCGTCGTGCGAGGGATTTCTGGAACTGGTGCACAAGTTTTACGGCTATATCCCCGTGCAGCTCAGCGCAAATGGATATTTTGGAAGGTTTTACACTTCGGGGCGAGTGCATCTGAGGGCGTATTTCCCGACGGCTTTGCGTTTCAGCCTCGAGACAGCCTTCCAGCTCAACCGTTATGACTACATGGAGGCAGACCCTGACGTATTTTTCATCGACACGCGCAGCCCCACTTCCATCAAGAACGACCTCGAATATTACGCCAACGCCATTTTCCCGGTAGCGATGGCGGGCAAGTTGTCGATGGGCGTGTCCACGGGAAGGTTTTCGGAGAATTATTACCTCTCGCCGGTATTTGAGTCGTCGTACAAGAAAGACAAGACTTACTTCAATTATGCGGGCGTACATGTGACGTATGAACGCAACAAGCTCGACCATTTTTCGTATCCGTCGCGCGGAACGTCGTTTGTGGCGCAGGTGAAGAGGACTGTCGCCGGCGAAAAATTCCATCCCGGCAGCGTCCCCGAGGAGTTGAAGTATGTGCCGGGCGACAGGGACAAGCAGTTTTGGGACGCTTACGTCAAGTACGACAATTATAAGCTCAATTATGGCAAATGGTGTTTCCCGTTTTCGACGGAGATGAGCGTGAGCGACCATTCCAAACTGTCTAACCCGATGGTCACGATGCTCACCACCAACGCCTACCGCCCCACCGAATACACCAAGACGATGGTTTTTGAGGATTACAGGTCCGACATCTATGCCGCTGTGAGCGTGGGCGCGATGTACAGGTTCAGCGACAGCTTCACGTGGCGCGTCAACGGATATTACTTCCAGCCGTTCAAGCAGGAGCGTCTGCGTGTGCGCGACGGCAAGTATTACCTCGAAAAATCGGAGAAGGAATTGTCGGGCTACCAGTATTTCTTCAATACGGCGTTTGTGTATCATACGATGCTCGGACCCGTGGCGTTCAACGTCCGCTACGAGCCGCACGGCAAGAGCCATTTTTATTACATGTTCAATATCGGCTTCATGATTTACAACAAGAGCTGGTGGGACAGGAACTAATTGGCATCATTATTCCTAAAATTTCATCACCGCCGAAATCCCGTATCTTCCGCTGCCAAAGGTGGGCGATATGGAGATTTCGGTGTTTTGTGTATGGTATCGCCGTGCGAATATCAACGCCGTGCCGGTGCCTATCGCCGCGCCGCCGAGTACGTCCCAGATGTCGTGCCGGTCTGAATATATGCGCCCCCAGCCTACGTATGTGGCTATGGCGTATGCCGGCACGCCCCATTTCCAGCCGTAACGCCTTGTCAGGAATGTCGCGCCGTTGAAGGCGGCGGCGGTGTGTGTGCTTGGGAAGGCGTGTGAGCCGGTGCCGTCGGGACGTTCTTTGGTGATGGCGGCTTCGAGTCCGTAATTGACGGCGATGCAGGTGGCAGACGAGAGTGCTAATTGCAACATGCCCTTCCTGTCGTGCCGCGCCAAAGTGTTGACCGCCGCCGTGGCGGATGGGACGAGGCAGAGGAGGTCGGTGGATTTTTTCACGAACTGCGCCTGGGTGTTGACGCTGATTATTAGCGTCAATATCAATAATGTCAGGTATTTCATTGTGATTGTTGTATTGTGTAAAAAAACATAATGCATAATTCACAATCCGGATGTCGATTATGAATTATGCATTATGAATTATGCGTTGACGTTGTGCATTGTGTTAGAATGGGAGGTCGTCGCTGCCTTGCTGCGGCTGTTCTGCCGGGCCGGACGGTGCTGTGGGAGCGGGCTGTGCGGCGGGGTGGGCGGCGGGTTGTGCGGCCTGTGGTGCTGCTGTGCCTGCCGTCGGACGCTCTAATTTCCAGCAGTTGAGGGTGTTGTACCACTTGCCTTGGTATTCGCGTCCACGGATGTCAAACGACACTTTCACGTATTCGCCTATCTGGAACTGGTCGAGCTGCACGCGGTCGCCATATACGTTGAATACGGCGTTGGAGACGTACTGTCCGGGGATTTCGATTACAAAGTCCTGGGATGTCCAGTTGGTGCCGTTGGCTGATACGCCGCTCCTTTTTTCGAGGAGCTGTACGAGTTTGCCTTCTACTTCTAATGATGCCATTTTATGTAGTTTAATTAGAGTTTATAATTGTTTTTTATTTCTTCTTGTCCTGCTTGATGACCTGATGGAGCGTCACGTCGAAGATGAGGACGCTGTTGCCGGGGATGTTGCCTGTGCCGCGCTGGCCGTAGCCGAGTTCTGCCGGGATGAAGATGCGCCACTTGCTGCCTACCTTCATGAGCGGGATTGTCTTGGTCCAGCCGGGGATTACGCCTCTGAGGGGGAATGTGGCAGGCTGTCCGCGCTTGATTGAGCTGTCGAACTCGGTGCCGTCGATGAGTGTGCCTACGTAGTCACATTCCACCTGGTCGTCGATTGTGGGCTGTGCGCCCGTGCCTTCTTCAAGCACGATGTATTGTACGCCGGTGGAGTCGATTACCTTGACGCCTTCTTTCTTGGCGTTTTCTTCGAGGAACTTCTTGCCTTCTTCGAGAGTCTTTTGCGCCTTGGCTTCGGCGAGCCGCTGCATTATTTTCATCAATATCTGCTGTGCCTCCATCGGCTTGAATTTCATTTGCGCCGTGTCGTTGACTGATGCGTAGAGGCCTGCTGTGAAGTTGCTGTAATTGAAGCCTTCGAGGTCGGGCATGATCTGGTCGTGTATTTGCGTGCCCATCAGGATGCCGATTGCGTAGCTTGCGGAGTCTGCCGCGTTGCTGAATTTTGCGGGTGCCTGCGAGCTTGCGCCGCCCGCGCAGGATGTCAGCACTGAGGCAGTTGCAAGTGCCGATGCTGTAATGATTGTTTTGAGATTTTTCATTTTAATTATTATGTGTATAAATATAGTCTTGGCTGGTTGCTACTCGTCTTCGGTGTCGATGTCGTAGTCGCTGAAATCGATGTCGTCGTCTTCATTGATGCGGTCGGTCACCTCCAGGAGTTCGATGTCGAATATCAGGGTGGAGTAGGCTGGGATGATTTCGGCGGGCGAATACGAGCCGTAGCCGAGGTCTGACGGGATGTAGAATATGTATTCCGCGCCTTCCGACATGAGTTTAAGTCCTTCTGTCATGCCCGGGATGAGGCCGTCGACGTTGAACTCCACCGGCTCCTCGTTGTCGAAAGAACTGTCGAACACCGTTCCGTCGGTGAGTTTGCCTTCGTAGTGGATTTTTACGCCGCAGGTGTCGGAGGGGTGCTTGCCTGAGCCTTCCTTCACTATGCGGTATTGGAGGCCCGATTCGGTGGTTTTGATGTCGGGGTCTTTTGCGTTGTTGGACAAGAAGTCGTCCTCCTTTTGCTTTGCCTCTTCGGCTTGCTGGGCTTCGATTTTTTCTATGTAGCCGTTGAGGATTTCTTTGAGTTTGTCATCGTCGTCGATTGCGAGCGTCTTATTGTTGTATACGTCGCTGAATGCCTTGGCGAGCGGGTCGGCCTTTATGAAGTCCCATTTCTGCTCCATGAAGTTTTTGGCCATCAGCACGCCGATTGCGTAACTGACAGAATCCTCCGCCGTGGAGATTTTCACCTTGTTGTAATACTTCTGCGCTGCGGCGAAGTTGCTTGCCGCCAATATCGCCGCGATGATTATGATTATTTTCTTCATTTGTTTCGTTTATTGAGTTATCTTTACTCTTTAATCTTTAATCTTTAATCTTTACTCTTTACTCTTTAATCTTTAATCTTTTCCTCTCTCCTCTTTAATCTTTAATCTTTCCTCTCTCCTCTTTCCTCTTTCCTCTTTCCTCAACAAATGGTCGCCAGTTCTGTCTTCAATACCGATATTGCCATGTTGATGGGCGACGTCTGTAGTGTTGCGTAGTTGTCGATGATTTTTTTCCCGAGTTCGAGTGCCTTTGCGTCCACGGGGACGGTCTGCGCGGTCTGGTTGATGAGCTGCATCATTACTTCCTTTGTGTCGGAGACGGCTTTCCATGCGTCGTTGCTGACGTAGAGCTGCTGCGAATAGTTGTGTTCAAATTCGGCACGGATGGTCGCCAGGAGGTTCCGTTGCAGTTCGATGGCTGTCATACCGTTTTCGGCTGTGCGGATTACGATGCTTTGAGGCTCTATCCGTTCCAAAAAAAGCACCAGCCTCTCGTAGGCGGCGAGCTTGACGGGCAGCACTGTCTTGCTGTTGCCTATCAGTAGCTCCATACGTTCCTTGTTGGCGTCGCGCTGATTGAACTCCCTGAGCATCAGGTAACTGCAAGCCAGTACCACCAGCGATGGCAGGACGTATTTCAATATTTCTAATATTACCATTTGTTTTTTTTTGTTGTTTTTTATTGCCAAAAATTTCAGCCCCAAAAGTAATAATTATTGAGCATAATCAGAAATAATTTTTCATAAATTATTTTTTTGGTCAATTTGTTTGGTTTATCTGATTATATCTTATTAAATTTGCGGTTGTAATGCAAGTATGTATATCGAAATGAGAACACCTTATATATTATTGGCGGCGATGTTGGCTGCGGCGGCAGGTTGTATGCCGAATCAGGATGCCGGGCAGCATCCCAAGTTTGACCTCGAATGTGAGTTTGAGGGCATGGAGGGCGACACAGCCTATCTCAAGCTCGTCAGGGAAGACGGCTATGAGTTTATAGATTCGGCGCGTGTCGGCGCGGACGGAAGGTTCAGGCTCGAGGGCAACATCACCTCCCCCGACTTTTATATATTGCATTTTGCGTCCGACAACAGCCGTCAGATCACCCTCATCCCCGACACGTCGCAGCATGTCAGGATTACGGGGCGCGCCGCCGACTTCCCCGACTGTTACGAGGTGGAGGGGTCGCCGGAGAGCGAGGGCGTGTGCCAGTTGATTCACAAGATCAGGGACACGAGGTCGGTGTGCGATTCGTTGGGCAGGATATTCCGCGCCAACATCGACGCGCCCAACCTTGCCGGGATCAAGCAGTCGCTCGATTCGGTGTATAATGTTGTCTATAAGAGCCAACGCGCTTATTCTGAGGATTTTTTGCGCGAGCATCCCGACAATCTTGCCCAGATAATTTGCCTGTCGCAGTACATTGCGCCCAAGATGCCCGTATTTGACCCGCAGAAGGATTTCGGGTGTTATAACGGCGTGGCGGAGCGTCTTGCAGCCCGTTTCCCCGACAATGTGCAGACGCGCAAGTTGTCGTCGTATGTGGAGAAAATCCGTCTCACGCAAGGCAGCGGGCGTCAGTCGCAGGGCGGTGTCGCCAAGGGTGACGCGGCTCCCGACATCGCCTTGCCCAACATCAAGGGCGATACTGTGAGGCTGTCGTCGCTGAAAGGGAAATACATCCTGCTCGATTTTTGGGCGTCGTGGTCTGATGTTTCCAAAATCAACACCGAAAACCTCAACAAGTTGTATTGGAAGTACCGTTACAACAATTTTGCGGTGTATCAGGTGGCGCTCGAGGATAAAGCCGACGCCTGGAAAAACGCCGTCAAGGCGCAGAGGATACCGTGGTTTTCGGTTTCGGACCTGAAACTTTGGAACTCACCGGCGGCGGAGGCTTACGGCGTGAGGTCGTTGCCGTCAAGTTTCCTTATAAGTCCTGACTTCAAGGTGGTGGAGGTAAATCTCTCCGCCGAAAAACTTGACGACCGGCTTCTTGAACTTGTCGGGAAGCCGGTCAAAAGGACTGCCGACTCTACTAAAAAAAACAATTGAACGTTGAAAATTGAAAATCAACAAATCAAAAATCAATAAATAGTAACTGACATGAAAGATTTTTTGAAGATGACGGGTGCGGTGCTTACCGGACTGTTTTTGTGGGGAATCGTGCAGGGGTTCTTCATGTTTGTGATTTTTGCAATGATGTTTGCAAGTGTTGGAAAGTCAGACAGCAAGGATGATGCCGTCGTGGAGGATGGTTCGGTGCTGCGCATCAACCTCAGCGATGCCATCGGCGACCGCTCCTCCACTGATTACAGCAGCATTTACAGCTCTTTTTCCTTCGACAAGGTGGAGAAACGCGGCCTCAACGACATCAGCCGCAGCATCTATCGTGCCGCCTCCGACGACAAGATTGTGGGTCTGTGCGTCAATTGTTCGGACTACAACATCGAGGACATCGCCACCGCCGACGCGCTCAGGGATTTGATCGTTGAGTTCAAGAAACGCTCCCACAAGCCCGTGTATGCGTTCTCCAACAGTTTCAACAATTTTGACTATTACATCGCCACCGCCTGCGACAGCGTTTATATGAGGACTTTTGGCGACTTCTTGCTCATTGGACTCAGTTCGCAGTCGCTGTATTATAAAGGTGCGCTCGACAAGTTTGGCATCCAGCCGCAGGTAATCCGCCATGGCAAGTTCAAGGCGGCAGTGGAGCCGTATTTGCAGGACAAGATGTCGGATGCCAACAAGCTCCAGATTACCACCTATCTCACCGACATATGGAATGTTGTTGCCAATGCAATCTCCGAAGGTCGCGGCATAGAGCGCGAAAACATCGACCGTCTGGTAAATTCGCTCGACGGTTTCAGCAACGACAAGGTTTGCCTTGACGAGCATTTCCTCGACGGCGTGATGCTCGAAAGCAATTTCAACGACAAGGTGGTTGCCGAAATGGGTTCCGCAAACGAGGACGGCGAGCCCAAATACGTCACCGTGGACAAGTACGTCAAGTCTATCGTTGACAGCGACAAAAACACCAGCAAGGTTGCCGTCCTGTACGCCGGCGGCGAGATTGTAAGCGAAAGCGATGGCAGTGAGTGCATTACATCCGAGGACTTGGTCAAGGACATCAAGACCGTGCTCAAAGACGACGACGTGAAGGCTGTGGTACTCCGCGTAAATTCTCCGGGCGGCTCCGCTGTGGAGGCTGAAATCATTTATCAGGAGCTCTTGAAATTGAAGGAGCGGAAGCCTTTTGTGGTTTCGATGGGCGGCTATGCGGCGTCGGGCGGCTATTACATTTCGTCGTGCGCCAACAGGATTTTTGCCGAGCCCAACACCATCACCGGCTCAATCGGCGTGTTCGGTCTGATTCTGTGTCCCAACAAGCTCATCACCAATACTTTTGGCGTCAACATCGAGACCGTGAATACACACGAGAAGTCGTCGTTCAATTCCGCTATGGAGCCTAAGACGGCAGCCGAGCTCGCCGTATTGCAGCGCAGCGTGGAGAATGTTTACGGCGTGTTCCTTCAGCACGTTGCCGACGGTCGCAAGATGAGCGTTGCCGCAGTGGATTCGATAGCGCAGGGACGTGTCTGGACCGGCACTTCTGCGTTGCAGATTGGTCTCGTGGACGAACTTGGCGGTCTCGAAGATGCCATCCTCTACGCCGCTCAACTCGCCGAACTCGAAGACGGCTACAAGGTGAAGGAATTTCCCGAGGATGGGGACGACGGTTTTATGAAAATCTTTTCGGATCTGACGGGCGGCGCCGTCCGCGCCATCTGCGGCAACGAAGTCTATGAGCAGAAGAAGTTCATCGAGGCTTTCAAGCATCGCACTGGCGTTCAGGCATTGACGGAAAAGACTGTCATCCGATAATTTTTTTTATTAACGTCAATTTTCGTCAATTTGTACGTCAATTTTCGTCAATTTTGAAAGAAAATTGACGAAAATTTAATTCTAAATTGACGGTAATTGACGTTAAAAAAAGACCAACCGCCGCAAGACGGTTGCAAGAAAGACATATTATTGTTTACAAACAAACATTCAGTCATATAAATGGAACTTAAAAGCAAGGTAAACACATCAGGTCGCCTGATGGCGGCGGCGCGTGGACTTTGGCGCGCCAACGGAATGAAGGAGGAGCATTTTGGCAAGCCGATTATTGCCATCGCCAATTCTTTCACCGAATTTGTGCCGGGGCACGTCCACCTCAACGAGTGCGCCCGCATTGTAAAGGAAACTGTTGAAAAACTCGGCTGTTTTGCGGCTGAGTTCAATACGATAGCCATCGACGACGGCATTGCGATGGGGCACGACGGCATGCTCTACTCCCTCCCGAGCCGCGAAATCATCGCCGACAGCGTGGAGTATATGTGTCAGGCTCACAAGGCGGACGCACTCGTCTGCATCTCAAACTGCGACAAGATTACACCTGGCATGCTCATGGCTTCGATGCGACTCAACATCCCGACAATCTTCGTTTCGGGTGGCGCAATGGAGGCCGGTCGTTACAACAACGGCAAAATCGACCTCATCGACGCAATGATTATGGGCGGCGACAGCAACGTTTCTGAGGAGGAACTCGCCAAGGTGGAGAAGATTGCGTGTCCTACCTGCGGATGTTGTTCGGGCATGTTCACAGCCAATTCGATGAACTGCCTTACGGAAGCCCTCGGACTTTCGCTCCCCGGCAACGGCACTATTGTCGCTACGCATGTCAACCGTCGCCGTCTATTTGAAGACGCGGGCAAGCGCATCGTGGAACTGGCTTACAAGTATTACAGGGACAATGACGATTCATTGTTGCCCAAGAGCATCGCCACCAAAGCTGCTTTCGTCAATTCGATGGCTCTCGACATAGCAATGGGCGGCTCCACAAACACCGTGCTTCATCTTTTGGCTGTTGCACAGGAGGCGGGCGTCGATTTCAAGATGAAGGACATCGACGAACTTTCGCGCCGTGTATCGTGCATCTGCAAGGTTGCCCCCAACACCCACGACTATCATATCGAGGAAGTCAACCGCGCCGGCGGCATCCTCAACATCCTCGGAGAACTTGCCAAGAAAAACCTCCTCGACCTCTCCTGCAAGCGTACCGACGGTCTTACTCTCGGCGAGGCGATTGAAAAATATTCCATCACCAAGACGCAGATTGACCCCGAAGCCCTTCGCATCTACTCGTCGGCTGCGTCTGGCAAGGTTGGACTTCTGAAAGTGGCAAGTCAGGACACCCGCTGGGAAACTCTCGACATCGACCGCGCCAATGGCTGCATCCGCGACATGGAGCACGCCTACACCAAGGACGGCGGCATTGCGGTTCTCTTTGGCAACATCGCCAAGGACGGTTGCGTGGTGAAGACCGCCGGCGTCAACGAGAAGATTTTCAAATTTTCAGGCACGGCCAAGGTCTACGATTCGCAGGATCAGGCTGTTGCAGCCATCCTCGGCGACAAGGTGAAGGCTGGCGACGTGGTTGTAATCAAGTACGAAGGACCGAAAGGCGGCCCCGGCATGCAGGAGATGCTTTACCCGACGTCTTACCTCAAATCCAAACATCTCGGCGACAAGTGCGCACTCATCACCGACGGTCGTTTCTCCGGCGGCACATCGGGACTTTCGGTGGGACACGTAAGCCCCGAAGCTGCGTCGCACGGTGCGTTTGCCCTCATTGAGGACGGCGACATCATCGAATTTGACATCCTCGCCCGCAGCGTCAATCTCAAAATCTCCGACGAGGAACTCTCCCGCCGCCGCGCCGCAATGGATGCCGATCCCAACGGCTACAAGCCTAAGCGCGACCGCGTGGTAAGCAAGGCTCTCCAACTCTATGCTGCACACGCCGCAAGTGCCGACAAGGGCGCTGTGAGGGTGTTGTAAAAGAGGAAAGATTAAAGAATAAAGATTAAAGAGGAAAGATTAAAGAGGTAAGATTAAAGATTAAAGATTAAAGAGGAAAGAATAAAGATTAAAGAGGAAAGCCGCACGGCGATTTCATTTATCCGTGCACATTTTCGTAATGTACATTAGTTATGGAAATATCGTCGTTGAGACGACAGACTAACCGTTTGGGAAAAAGGTATTTCTATAACCCTGTACAAACAAGTGTAGCGTAGGATGTGCAGGGTAAATCAGTATCAAAACAAATAATCCTCAATGTCGTATTTTCTACGCATTGAGGATTTTTTGTTGCCGCTGATGGACGGTGCGGCATGGTAATTAATAATCAGACAAAAATTAAATCTTGTCAAAAGCCTGAGCGAGGTCGGCGATGATGTCGTCGGCGTGTTCAGTGCCTATCGAGAGGCGGATGGTGCTTTGGAAGATGCCCTGGTCGGCGAGTTCTTCCTCTGAAAGTTGCGAGTGCGTGGTGGTCGCGGGATGGATTACGAGCGACTTCACGTCGGCAACGTTAGCCAGGAGCGAGAAGATTTGCAGGCTGTCAATGAACTTGAATGCCTCTGCCTGTCCGCCCTTGATGTCGAAGGTGAATATCGAGCCGCCGCCATTGGGGAAATACTTCTTGTAGAGTTCGTGGTCGGGGTGTTCGGCGAGTGCGGGATGGTTGATTTTGGCAACCTTCGGATGATTTTTGAGGAAGTCGAGCACCTTTTCGGTGTTTTGGGCGTGACGCTCGATTCTTAGCGACAGAGTTTCGACGCCTTGGAGCAACAAGAACGCATTGAATGGCGAGATTGCCGCACCTGTGTCGCGCAGGAGGATTGCGCGGATGTAGGTGATGTAAGCCGCTGCGCCTACCGCCTTTACAAACGAAATGCCGTGGTAACTTGGGTTGGGTTCGGCAATCTGGGGATATTTGCCTGATTTGGTCCAGTCAAATTTGCCCGAATCCACGATAACGCCGCCGAGTGTTGTGCCATGTCCGCCGATGAATTTGGTTGCGGAGTGGATTACAACGTCTGCGCCATGCTCGATGGGACGGAACAGGAACGGCGTTGCAAAAGTGTTGTCGATGAGGACGGGGATGCCGTACTTGTGTGCTATTGTGGAGATGGCATCTACATCAGGAATGTCGGAGCCGGGGTTGCCGAGGGTTTCGAGGAATACGAGGGTGGTGTTGTCCTTTATGGCGTCCTCTAACTCTTGGAGGTTGTGTGCGTCCACAAAAGTGGTCTCAACGCCGAGGAGTGGGAGAGTGTGGGCGAGCAGGTTGTAGGTGCCGCCGTAGATGGTCTTCTGAGCCACGATATGGTCGCCCTTCTTGGCGATGGCCTCTATGGCGTAAGTGATGGCCGCTGCGCCTGATGCTGTTGCCAATGCTCCAACGCCGCCTTCAAGGGCTGCAATGCGCTGTTCAAAAACGCCTTCGGTGGAGTTGGTCAAACGTCCGTAGATGTTGCCGGCGTCGCGGAGTCCAAACCTGTCGGCTGCGTGCTGCGAATTGTGGAACACATAAGACGTGGTCTGATAAATCGGCACTGCGCGTGCGTCTGATGCGGGGTCGGGCTGTTCCTGTCCAACATGAATCTGTAATGTCTCGAAGTGAAGTTTCTGTGTGCTCATTTTTTTTATTTTTTTGTGGTTATTAATTACGTTAATTTTATGCTGCAAAATTACGTATGTCCCAAATTTTGTCCAAGAACTTTCTTATTTTTGGATTTCTTTTCTACTGTATTATTATTTTAGGGAATTTCTTATTTGTTTTGTCCATAATTTCTTCTGTTTTCGGATTTTTTTTGGGGGGGAGGCGGTTTCCAATATTACTTGCGCTCTTGCATACGGCATATTTTTTTCGTCCAGTTGGGGTATTGTGTGTGCATTGAGCGTGTTTCAATGCTTTTTTTCCAAAATGCTCCCATCTATAACAGCGTATAACCCCCGAAACAAGCATGATTGATTCCGCCTCGTTGATGAAATATTACGGACATTCATTGCACACTGTTTCAGGTAATACGACAACATCAAAATCACAACCCCGACAGATTTCTATACGTCGAGGGCATTGTATGAAGTCAGGGAAAATCAACAAATTTTCGGATTGTAAAAAAATATTTGAAAATAGTTTGGAGGATTGAAATTTATACTTAAATTTGCAATCGAACTAAATATTCAAAAAAATGTCAGCAGTTGCAACATATCCCGAAACCGTTGAGACCAACATATATTGGAATCTTTTGAGTGGAGCCAACAAAACTGTCAAGGTACAGTTGCTGAGGAAACTCAAGCAAGACCTTACATCTCAACCTGATACGACCGATGTCCGTGATGAAATCGGTCAGGCGGCTTATTATGAGTTGATTAAAAAATTCAATACATACAAAGGATATGTGGCAGGTTGGGACGGCGAAGATGCCGTGCCGCTGACAAAAAAAGTTGTCGAGAATTTCAATTTGGTGCTTGAACAATTGGATTATAAGTTGTTGCAAGGACTTACAATCTATCCTGAAACCAACGGCAGCCTTTTGATAGACTCCACCAAACGTGAAGCGGGCATCAGTCTGGGAGAGCAAAATTTTTCGTATTATGAAATCATCAACGACAAAATAACTGGAAAAAACAGCATCCCATTTTCAGTAAAAGCGATTTCGGAAGTTATTTCACAGATTAACAGATAATTGTGATGGACGCAAACGAATTGTATGCAATCGAAAATGTCGTAAGAGTTGTTTTCCCGCAGACGATGATTAACGAAGGAGAACTTCTACCGGCTGCATTTAAATTGCGTGAACGTGCTGACGGTCCTGAACAATACATTTCCGTTTTCCGCCAATATGCAGAATCTTTTAGCAAAGACATTTTAAGTTTTGACAAGCAAAGGAATTTGCCTTGCTGCATTATGAATGTTGGGGAAATAACGAAAATTGAATTGGAAATTGCTGACAATCAGATAAATTACAAGGTAAAGGCAGTTCCAACAGAAAACTATACGTCCCATGCTGGTATTTTCACATATCTCGGCGGCATTATCATCGAAGGCGACGGCAAAAATGCATTTTCGTCATTTAATATTGGCAGCGAATCAAAATTTCATTTGATTGCCATAAGACGGCGGCTTGTTGAAATTGCCAAAAAGCGCATGACGACAGTTTCTCAAATAGTAGAACAATAACATATTAATTTCCAATCATATAAGGAATTGCAACCCTTGTAATTCTGCATTATTCTCATGACCAAATTTGAAATTCTTGAAGAGGATTTTTCTTCGTTGAAAAAATCCGCTAAAAAACCCGTATTATTCTGAACTGACGGCGATATGTTGGGCATGGAAAAACCTTGACGCCGATTATGTCGGACTGGCGCATTACAGAAGGCATTTCAGTCTGAACAAAAAAGGTTCTGCCTGGAATTCAATACTTACAAGCGACGAAGCAAAACAACTTTGCGGCGGGTACGATTTGATTCTACCGAGGAAACGCAAATTGTACATCGAGACAGTCTATTCGCATTACGACCATACATTTCGTTGTGATTCCATCTTTGACGATATGAATACCAAAGTCTATATGTGAGACAATTTCTATCGGGACTAATAATTGAAACATCCTTCTATCGTAATAATTTGCCGTATCTGTTTCATTACGAAACAGATGCGGCAATTTTTATTTCTTTCGCTTGTACAAAATTTCCTTTTTCTGAGTTTTCTTCTTACTTTCTCGCTCCGTCCAACCGCAATCCCGCATTTCGCGCATCCTTGCCTGCACATTCCGCCAAAAAACAGCATCGGCGTCCTTCAAATCCGCAAACAATTGATGGCAGACCGCACGGTAATCCAGCGTTTCGGAATCAACCTCCAGTTTCCCCTCACATTTCTGCGCAAACATCGTACAAGCTTGATATTCAGTGGATTCTTCATCAAATAGATGCGAAAGCGAAATCCAGCTCCACGATTTTGCTGACTTCTGTTTTATATACCTCCGATAGCCGCGCAGCACTTCCTGGACGTCAAAACCGACCTTAATCATAAACCTGCAAATATGATATTCTGCATACACCGTGAAGTGGTGTTCAAGCATTTTTTCGATGAAATCAATGTAAAAATCAAACGTGTATTCGGCGACAGTCAGAGTTATTACCCGCCGCGAATAGGCGATATACGCCGATTCAGCAAGCGAATCCCGTTTGTCAATCACCTGAAAATCAGCAATGTCAAAATTCTCGAACCCCCACCATTCGCAGAAATCCAGATAAGCGTCCCAAAACCTCGAAAACCAGTGGAACGCCCCGAACACCTGTTTCCTTAGCGCGGTTTTCCCATTAAAATCAATGTTCGCCACCAAGTCGAAAAGAGCATCCACAATCTCAGAATTTTCGATGGCGTACCTGCAATTAATGCATAATGTAATTACCTTGTTTACAATAGATTCCGAGTGGCACGACGTCAATTCTGCGCATTTCAGACAGTCGTAGCAATCCTCCCAACGCCGAGCCGCCGCATGATACATCGCCGCGTCTATGTAACATTCGGCGAGGTACGCGAGGGCGGCGTCAGATGGTTTTGATGCCAACGCCTTGAGCGCAGTTGCAATCCACTGTTCAAAATTTACACTGTCAGACATAATATATATAAGTGTAGCCGCAAAAGTAATAAAACCACCGCAAATATCCGCCAAGTCCCGAGTTATTTTTTTATTTTAGCCCTCAACGCCTTCACCGCCGCCCGAAACCTGCCGCTCCCAACAAACTGACATTCAGTTTGATGAAAAAAAATTTGAAAAAACATCCAAAAAGATTTTTTTAATCGATAAAAAGTCCCTACCTTTGCACCCGCAAAACAGCAGAGACGCACATTGAAATACACCGCGAAGTTCACCCAAATTTAACAAAACACTTAACGAAAAGTTAACCAAAAAAATTTGGTTCGTGTTACGAAAAACACGTAACTTTGCAGTGCGAAAATGACGGTATTTTTACAGCATTTTGCGACGATATTTGAACAAGATTGACAACAAGCACAAGGCGTAAAGAATTAGCAAGGAACGCAAAACCCTAAGTCAAAAAGAATAAAAATTTTATACAACGAAGAGTTTGATCCTGGCTCAGGATAAACGCTAGCGGCAGGCCTAACACATGCAAGTCGAGCGGCATCGGGTTGTAGCAATACAATGCCGGCGAGCGGCGGACGG
>JAEEGL016425647.1_pt1 | contig 19939 bp, 17 predicted proteins | sample 9134231 | NCBI WGS metagenome assembly JAEEGL01 (sample SAMN16246548, study PRJNA631951) | gut metagenome | biome: gut microbiome; feature: rumen; material: fiber-attached | host: Bos | place: Iran: Karaj | collected 2018-10 | reverse complement strand
TTACAATAATGATGACTTATTAATTTCAAATTTGGATCAATTAGAAAATTCTGAAGGACGCAAAATGATTCAAATGGAAGACTTGGAAGATACTTCAGTTTTTATTCCTATTTCCAAAATAGCTATGATTACTATGCCGTACATTACAATTTTAGATAAAGAAAAGAAATTGCACAAGATTTGCAAGTAAATTGATAGGATAAACAATAAAAAAATTTAACAAGTAACTATATTAACCTTTTAGAATTAATAAAATTTAAAAGGCGAGCACGATCTTCATTTTCTTTGTCGCCTTTATAATATATTTCAATAAATGTTATCTTGAAATCTTTATTTTCACTAAATTCTATTACAAATATAATCCTTATACCGGAACGGTTTCCTAAATTTTTTAAACTTTTACAAGCAAATTTTCTAACTTTTTGAGATTTATATTTTTCCCCACAACAGCCTTTTATATCCACCAAGGCATTAGCAGGCGATGGAGTGTTTTTTAAATAATGTACTTCTAACAGACTCCTTTTCATATTTTCAAAATCATCTTTCAATGTTCTGAATCTCTTTTCTAATTTTTTAAAATCTTTTTCAAACTCGGCAATAAAGAAATAACTAGGCATAATATCTATTCTTACTCCTCATCATATTCTCTTACAGAAGTTTCTTCTGTTCTATAAAAAACAGATTCATATTCAATAGGTTCCATCTCATTAGCACTTATCCATGGAACATCCTTATGTGAAAAATCAGATAATTCTTTTGCAGTTTTATCTGAATGTTTTTCAAGAACTTTATCTATATGTTCAAGTTCTTTAGCAGATAATACACTTAAGTTAGGTTCAACTAAAGGCAAATATTTTATCATGTCATGCGAAAATCTTTTTGTTTTTACTTCTTCTATTTCTCCATTTTTTTTCATTTCATCAACTATTTCAAGAAAATCAATAGGAGTAGGACCAAATGTATTTTTTATATATTTTAATCCCATAAGTTGCGTTTCAAAACGTTCATAATAATCAAAATCTATAAAATACAAAAGTTTAGATAAAACAGTTTTTCCTACATTTGGCTTTGCACCTATTTTCTTTAAAATATAAAGAAAAACTTGTTTAAATTTTTCAATATTTTCTATAGGGATATCTATTCTTATATCCGGTTCTTCTTTCTTTTTCTTTTTAGCATCTATCACATTGTACGAATATTTTTTAGGTTCTTTATTATCGATAATGCACGCATAATCAACATCATAAAGTTTAGATAATTTTTCAACAATTTCTAAAGTAGGCTTTGTCTCAAGATTTTCATATTTTATATATGTCTGCCTTGATATACAAAGTTTTTCTGCCAATTCTTCTTGTGAATATCCTGCTTTTTCTCTTAGAAATTTTAAAATATTTTTAATCATCATTAACGCCTCCTTTTCTATATCTTATTATAAAATACATTTATTTAAATGTCAATATATTTTTACAATATAATGTTAAAAAAAACATACATTGAGATTTTTTACAAAAAATTTGGGGTGGGTAGGAATAGGGTTGTTCACCAATAATATTGGTATAGAAAGGCAGAGGCATGGAAGAATAGATGCATGGAGGAATGGAAACGACAAAAACAAAAATAAGGAAATTGATTATTTAAAAATCTTTTTAACTATCTTTCTAAAAATTTTAACAAATAAAGATTTTTCGTGTTGAGAAGGGCAGAGATAGGCTTATTTACTTATAACAGAATTCATTACTTCTAAATATTTTGCTGCCTGATTATCTCTGTTATATTTTAATGCAATATTGTTATAAGCATTTTCGCCAAGTTCTTTAATTAATTTTTTATCATTATAAAATTTAACAATAGCATTAACTAATCCATCCACATTTTCAGGTTCAAAATAAATCCCCGCATTTGCTGTTTCAACAAATTGTCTTGCAAAGCCGTCAACACCGATAAGAATAGGAATTTTACAAGCTGCACTTTCAAATATTTTTGAAGGCATAACAGTTTTAAACAAATCCGTCTTTTTTAAATGAACTAAACTTATATCACTTAAATTTATCCAATCAACTATTTCTTTTTTAGGTCTAAGTCCTGTAAAAATAATATTATCAAGTTTTGTATTTTTTACTTCTTGTTCTAATTCATCTTTTATAGCACCATCACCAACTAACATAAAACTTATATCATCTAGTTTTTTTCCTTTTAAAATTTTGGCAGCATTTATTACAACTTTAAGTCCACAAGCCATACCGATAGTTCCAATATAACTTATAACAAACTTATTTTTAATACTAAATTCTTCTAATAAACTATTATTTTTTTCTTTAGGATAAAAATTTGTACTATCAACACCATTCATTATTACAGAAATTTTATTTTCGGCAACACCCTTTTCAATTAATCTACTTTTATAACCATCACCTACTGTTACAATATGCTTTGCCGATTTATACATAATTTTTTCCATTATTTCTAACACAAATATTATAGGTTTTGGTATCTTTGCTCCTACAGCTTGTATAGATTCAGGCCAAATGTCACGAATTTCCAATATAAAAGGAAATCTTCTTATCCAATTCAATAATACTCCTGCCCAACCACAAAAGAAATGCGGGCTTGTTGCTATCATAATATCCGGTTTTTTCATAAATAGACAGTTCCAAACTGCACTAACCATATAAGAAATATAATTTAATATTCTTTTAACTGTTCCCTTATTTGCAGCGATATAAGTTTTAATTCTTACAATTTCTACACCATCAATATTTTCTTTTGTATATTTATTTTTATAACCTTCATAAATTTTTCCTTTTGGTGCATTTGGTACACAAGTAACAATTGTTACTTTATGTCCTTGTTTTACCCATCTTGTTGCAAGAGCAGAAACTCTTGAAGCAGCTGCATTTCCTTCAGGTAAATAGTAGTGTGTTAGGAATAAAATATTCATTATAAAGCACCTATTGTTGTTTTAATATTAAATGGTAAAGTAACTTTTTTCTTTAAACAAATAATTTTATTTTTTTCTTCTTTTCCAAACTCAAAAGAAGCAGTTCCATCAACAACAAAAACTTCCATATCTTTATCTGTTGTTATACCAAAAATATTTTTATCATTAAAGATTTTCACAACACCATCTTTTATATCAACATTGTAATTTGGATGTATATGAAAAAAAGTTTCAATAGTATGTATTCCTTTTCCAATAACAACATCTTCTATACAAACTTCATTATTTTCGAAATACCATTTTCTTTTATGTAATATTGGTTTATATCCGTTATGCGTTGCAGAAAAACTATTATTATCAAATTTTCTTTCTACGACCTTTGCCCTTCTAGCTACTCTGTGTGAACTCCAAATTTCAGATGAATTTTTTCCATCAACAACTATTGTATTATGTGCAGATGTTCCCCTTTGATACTTACGAATATCTGAATAAAAATATTGTTTTGTTCCTGTATCACAAATTATTCTTTCGTTCTTATACCACAATTCAAAAGTTAAAGAATCTGCATGGGAATGCCCTAATTGATAATCCGGTCCAAGTGCTGCTCCGTCACAAATTAAAGTCCAATCTTTATTTTGTAATCTTGCATATCCTGTATCAACTAAATCATAAGATTTTTCATGTTTATTTAATTTAAAGCCAAGTTGTTCGGCATATTTAAATATTTCTTTTGGTTCTAATGCTATTCCAAAAGCCGCATCGTTAAACAATGAAATTTTTTCATCAGTTCCTATCATAACAGAAAACCAATCAAGCATTTTTTGAATATAACTATCTAATTCTAATTGTGCAGAAGTATTTTTTAAATCTAATAAATCTTCTAAAATAATACTGTGATACATTGCAGATCTTTCAAAATGTCCACCATCGTTAAGTATTTGTTCCGGCAATTGTTTTTTATAAATTTCAATTCCTTTATTTAGCCATTGCTTTGCTTTTTCCCCTTTAAAAAACAATCCTGCAAAAACAAGAGCTTTTGCATTTGCAAGCAAATGATTTGCCAACAAATGATATTCTATCTTTTTGCTTAAATATTCTGTTTGAATTGCTAAAGATTTTATTATCTTTTCCGACAGTTTATTACCTGCCAAATAAAACTTTATCCAATTCACAATTCTTAAAGATAAAGTGTAAGGTTCCCAACCATTTCCATAACCTATTTCATTTTCGTCAATCCATTTTTCAATCCAAAACAAACCTTGCTCGTTAGTTATATTTTCTTGTCTTAAATAATCAAAATAGTGTAAGTTGTATAACCATAATTTATTAATATTGTTATCATTCCAATTATCCGTTATAGTATGTTCTTCATTTAGAAATTTAAAATTGCTTTTTCCAAACAAAACATTTTTAAATTTTGGAAACTCCACCTTATTTACAAAATTCTCATTAATTAAAGGAATGCTTTCCAAATTTACTTTAGGGTTAGTAAATTTAAAAATAAATCGGTTATAAAACTGACTGAACTTTAAATATTTTAAAGTATTAAAATATTTTGATATTACATTCATTTAACTTCTATCCACTTATTCTGTTTTAAACTTTCAATTGCTGCAAAAGATGCCAATGTCGTATTTTTTATACTTTCAAAAGGAATTAGCGGTTTACCACCATTTTTAATTCTTTCATTAAGTAATGCAAATTGTCTTTTGTGTCCTTTATCAAGTCTTGAAGAAACACTTGAAAAACCCTTTATTCCGTATCCTGTTAATTTTCTCCAATTATCCAATACTAAAACTGAATTTTGTGCAAAAACTTCAATTCTTTCTTTTGCATAACTTTTTGAACCGTTGGCAAAATAATTTATTACTGCATTTGAACCATTCTCATATTTCAACAAAATACTTGCATTATCTGTATTTTCTTGTGGATTTACACCCAAAGCATTCATACAAACGGCAACAACTTTACTATCTGCCAAATAAGAACATAAATCTATAAAATGGCAAGCTTCACCTATTATTCTTCCACCACCTACTTGCAAATCTTGCACCCAAACTTCAGGCGGAATATATCCTGCATTCATTGTAGCAACAATATTTTTTGTGCTTGTTCCGGATAACTGTTTCAATTTTTCTGCAAGCGGAGCAAACCTTCTGTTAAAACCAACCGTTAACGAAACTTTATCATCACAAGATGAATATATTTGTTCTATTTCATCTAATTCTTGTTTATTCAAACATAAAGGTTTTTCAACAAACACACTTTTGTTTGCAGATAACACTTCTTTAACGAAACTTGCATGTAAATTGTGTCTTGTACACACAATAACTAAATCAACTTCACTATCTTTTAAAATTTCACTTGTATCACTTGTTGCAAACTGTGCATTTGCTTTTTTAGCAAGTATTTTTGCCGTTAATCCATGTGCGGAAGAAACATATTTTATATCGGCATTTGCTGCATTTAAACAAGGTACAATTGTAGAAGATGCAAAATTTCCTGCACCTATAATTCCTATTTTACCTTTACCTGCAACAAAATGTTTATTACTTTCAACTGCTACCGTTTTGTTATAATTTGAATTTTCGGAGAATTTAATTAGAGAAGCTATTGAACCTTCTTTCCTCATATCTCCGTATATTTGTAAATAATCTTTTAATTCAACTTGCTCTGAAATTAAACTTTTAACATCTAATTTGCAATCGGAAATTAATTGTAATATAGTTTCAAAATTTCTTTTTTCCGTCCAACGAACATAAGCTAAAGGATAATCTTGCCCTTTATTTTCATAGTTTTCGTCGTATCTTCCTGCTCCGTAAGAACAAGATACTTGGAAAGTTAATTCTTTTTTATAAAAATCATCTCTCCTCATATTTAAACCTATAACACCAACTAAAACTATCTTTCCTTTTTTTCTGCACATTTGGCAACATTGATGTATTACTTCATCACCTTTTGCAGAAGCCGTTATCAAAACACCATCGGCACCGATATCATTTGTTAAATTTTGAACAAATGTAACAACATCTCCGTCTTTTGCAGGGTTAAAAGCAATAACACCGAATTTCTTTGCCAAATCAACTTTTGCTTGATCGAAATCTGTTCCTACAACTTTACAACCGTTAGCTTTTAATAATTGAGCAGCAATTAAACCAATTAACCCTAAACCCACAACAACAATAGTTTCACCTATTTGCGGTTTTAAATTTCTTAAACCTTGCAATGCTATTGAACTTATAACAGTAAAACAAGCTTCATCATCAGTTACATTATCGGGAATTTTTGCTACCAAATTTTTAGGAACACAAACAAATTCTGCATGGTTCCCGTTGGAAGCTAATCTATCACCTACTTTAAATTCCGTAACACCTTTTCCAACTTCCACAACTTCACCTACATTACAGTACCCTAGCGGTAAAGGTTGGTTTAATTTATTAAAAACAGCTTCCAATGTTGGCATTAAACCATCTGTTTTCATTTTATCCAATACTTGTTTAACTTTATCCGGTTGTTGACGAGCTTTATCAATTAAGTTTGCTTTCCCAAACTCAACAAGCATTCTTTCCGTTCCCAAAGAAACTAATGTTTCGGTTGTTTTAATTAAAACACAACCGGCTTTAACTTGCGGAACAGGAACTTCTTCCAAAATAGTTTTTCCATTCTTTAAATCTTGTATTATCTGTTTCATTGTTTTGCCTCTTATATTCTTTCCCTTATTAATTTTGCAGGACATCCCCCAACTATAGTAAAAGGAGCAACATCTTTTGTTACAACAGAACCTGCAGCTATAACCGCCCCTTCTCCAATAGTTACACCTGGTAATATAATACAACTGGCACCAATCCAAACATCTTTTTCTATAATAACATCTTTAGATATGTGTCCTGCTGTAAAAATTTGTTCTTTATTATTTGGGATATTGTGATTACTTGATAAAATTTGAGTACGATAACCTATTAATGTTCTTGCACCAATGTGTACTTTTGATGAAACAGTGATTAATACACCTAAAGCTAAATCAACATCATCTTCAATTATTAATTTTCCTTTTTTAGATATAGAAATCCAAACTGTTGGATAAAAAACAACTCTTTTTCCTATTTTTGCTCCACGAAATCTCAAAAATAATGCTTTTATACAATTACAGAAATGGAATCTTGGTAAAAGAAAAATCAAAGCCATTATATATTCGTAAGATATTACAAGTATTTTATGAAACATTATTTCTCCTTTTTTGAATTTTTTATAATTTTTTCAATAAAATTAAATATTTCTTGTACAAATATATCTATATTGGGATATTTATCAAGTTCTTCTTTACCTTTTAGAACAATATTGTCATAATAAGATTTATTTTTTTTTAATTTTAAAATAGTCTTGAAAATATCATTAATATTGTCTCTATTCACAAAACAAGCAGCAGGATTTTTTATTATAGAACGGCTCCATTCCATATCACTAATAATTAATGGCTTTTGAAATTTCCAAGCTTCAATTATATTATTACTAAAACTTTCAAGTTTGCTTAATAGTAAGACAGCATCAATTTTCTCATAGACATTTGGTATCTTTTCCGGAGATATACTCCCAATATATTCAATATAATTTTCAACCTTTCTATTTTGTATTTCCTTATAAAATTGTTGTGCTATATTATTTGTTTCATTAGATTTAACAGAAAACAAAACTTTTATATTTTCTTCTTTCTGCTTAACATATTCAAGTAATTTTGGAATAATCATAATATTTTTATTTAATTGCCAAGAACATAATAATAGTAATTTAAAGTTAGAATCTGGTCTTTTATTTATTGTACTTTCATTTATATTTTTATCTATTGCAGGTTTTATAAAACAAGTTTTTTCTTCCGGAATTTTAAAAATAGTATGACTTCTTCTAAACATTGCTTCGTTTTCAAAAATTATTCCGTCAGCTTGTTTTAACGCTCTAATTCTAATAGAATCAATAAACTTTTTTTTAGCAAGAGAGAAACCTTTATAGTCTTCCCAAAAATTAATTTCTGGAAAAAAAATATTTGAAGCAGCTTCACCTATAATATTACAATATTTTTTAGGACGTAACGGATACCCAAAAATACTATATATAACTACCGGATTGATTTTTTTTAACAAGTTTGGAATTTTAAAAAAATAATTAACTAAATAGTCAAATTTATTTGATAAATTTAATACAGCAATATTTTTCTCTTTTTTTGCAAGCAGTAAATCATATAATTTTGAATTCTTTGCACACAAAAAATAAAAATCAAAAGCTAGATATCTATTTTTGTTAGCCAATAAATAACTAACAATATTATATCCCACTTTTTGCCCGCCACCGGCTCTTAAAGAAAGTGTGTTTATTAAAATTTTCATTTTTCAACAAATCTCTCAAATATTTTTTTATTAGTTTCAGCAAGAATTCTTTTAATAATTTCTTTTGTATCTACAGATTCAAATAAAATTTTAGAACCTTGCATATAGTTTGTTTCCTCTTTTAATAAATTTTCTATTTGAAGTTTTAAATACTTATAATCAAAACTATCCAAATTCATACTTATACCAGCTTTAAAATAATTAATTTTATCTTTCAAACAAAAAACGTCATTAGCTAATATAGGTAGAGAAAATCCGGAGTATTCATAAATTTTATTTGGTGCACAGAATTCAGTATTCATAGAGATATGGTTATAAAAGATAAGACCTATATCAACGTTCGATGTTATTTCTAAATGTTTAGGTGCTTTTACATATGGAATTTTATAAACTTTATAATTTAATAAAAGGTCTTTATAATATATATTATTTGCTTCAGGACTTTGTATAGCTAAAACTAAAGGCTCACCAATTTCTTGTATAGCTTTTGCCAATGGTCTTAAATCTCTTTCTTCATTTATTATTCCTTGATAAAAAATAATTTTTGAATTTTTAGGAATCTTATCAAAAGCTTCTTTTGCAGCTTTATCTGTTATTTCTAAATTTCTTTTTCTTGGATGATAGTAAGGCTTGTTTGGTAAAGCAATAGGTGTTTCTTTTAGTTGATACCAAGCCCTAAATATATGTGCACGAATCTCTTCCGGGACTACAACTTTTAAAGCTTTTTGCATATAAATTCTCAAACACTTTTTATAATATGGAATTGTGTCATATAATTCATGTACTTGAAAAATATAATTATATTGTAACAGAATCTTACCAATAGCTAATGCTGTATCGGCAGAACCTATCCATAATAAATCAAACTTATTTTTAATAATGTATTCTTTAGCTTGTCTTCTAAAATTTAACCATGTACATATTTTGCTAATTAATTTTATTTTGGAAAACAAATTAGTTCCTCTATAATAAGTAATATTTATATTTTTTTCTTTAAAAATATTTTCTATATAATCGTTTGAATCTTGTGTAAAAACAGTAACACTATGATTTAAATCTGACAAAGATAGGCAAGTACTTATAACTGGAGGAAGTTTACTTAAAGAACCTTTTAAAATCACTAATATTTTCATGCTTTTGCCTCTTGTTTAATATTTATATTTTTAGTTATGCAGTAAAAATATATTGATTGAAATATTGTATGTAAAATATAGGATATTAAAACTGCCAGTGCTAATGATAATGCACCAGCAAATAAATTTAAAAATAAAATAGTAAATAATATTATCATTATTCCCCATAACAAATTAAAGCCAAACCCTATCCATGTTTTTGCTCTGCTTGTTATAGCATGACCTACAACATTTGCAATTGATGCAAATATAGTTGATGCTCCAAGTATTAATATCGGATATATTGCTATCTTTTCTAATCCGTATAACTTTAATAAGAATGAAGACAACAGCAATAACCCAATAAAAGATACAACTGTAGCAGACATATTTAAAATTATATTGTATTTTAAAGCTTTTAAATAAGACTCCATATTATTATCCGAATAAAGATTTGATAAAATTGGTAATACTATACGAGATAATGCGCTTGGAACAAAAAGCAAGACCATTCTCCATTGATCTGCTACAGAGTAAATGGCAATTTCTGAAAAATTTGTAGAACGAGCCACCAAAGATTGTGCAAACCACATTACAGGTGAAACCAATAAACTTGAAAGCATTAAAGGAACACTAAAGAAAACTAATTTCTTTAATAATGTTAAATGAACATTTTTAAAAGAGAATTTAATATTTAGTGGTTTTAGGTTTTCTCTTACAGATATATGGTTTAATATGGATAAAGCTATAAAGCCAATTCCATAACCTAATAATGCACCGTATAAAGAAAATAAATATGCTCCTAAAATAATAAATATAAATTCTGCTATTGAACCAATTATTGTATTAAAAGCAATTTGTTTAAATTGTTCTAAGCCTGAAAGAATTCCATTTTGAACAGAGTTTATAATCGTAAAAAATAATAATAATCCACCTATTCTAATAGCAGATGTTAATGAATAATCTTTTAAATAAATAGCAATTTTAGGCGCTAATAATAAAACAAGTATTAACGAAATAAATCCGGCACAAAAACTTATTACATTTACAATAGAATATATACTTTTAAGAGTATTTAAATCTTTATCATGATAGTCTGCAATAAATTTTGTAGCTGTAGCACCCATACCAACAGCTCCTAAAACAATAAAAATTTGTATAGTAGATCTTATAATTCCCAATTTACCAAATATTTCTTTACCAAGTATATGAATACATACTATACCTATTAGTAACATTAAAGCATTTTGGCAAATAGCACCTATAAAAGACCACTTTGCGGCATTAGAAATTCTTTTTACCAATGCAGATTTTATTGTTTGTTTTAAATAATTCATTTGTCTCGTAAACATTTTTAATTAGTTTTATAAAAATAAAAGGTTTCTATAAAAATATTTTGCTTATAAAAATTAATTTCTCTTCCCCCTATTCTCTCTGGGGTGGCAAAGCATAATATAGTCCTAGCAATAACAAAAACTATGCAAAATATAATAACCAAATGTCTTGATAAAAAATTTTTTATATCAAAAATTATTAAAGGGAAAAGAACTATTGCAAACTCTTCAATGTATAAATTGTATCTTGTAATTAAACTACCTCCTGGTAACAAACATAAAACTCTTAAAGAAATAATTAGAGAATAAATTAAAGCAAATAAAAAATTTATAGGTTTGTTTTTATCTACCATATACAAAGCAAATAATGAAGGAATAATTAAAAAAATGGTATACAACATATTTCCTGATCTATTTTGTTCTATATAGCCGGTATAGAAATCAAAAGAAGATAAAAGTCCGCCGCTGAAAAGTAAAATGCTAATAGGTAAAAATGATACTAAAAAAATGAGGATTAAAGAATACATTTTTTTTTCTAAAATATAATATAAAATAGGAAAAGAAATAAAAACGATTGCACTTTTATGACAAAGAGTTGCAAAAATAATTCCTATACAAAATTTTATATATTTCTTTTCTATAAGATATGGCATAAACAACAAAAGAAAAGAAAGTGCCAAAGTTTGTCTTATTGCGGATAAATTTGTTAAGAAAATTATAGGATCTACAAATAAAATAAAAGATAAATAATAATATTCTTTTGGAACATACTTAATAATAAGTTTGTAAGCACTGAAAACATAAAAAGCAGTAAGTATTGATACAAAAACAATAAAATTACCTGGAATAATTTTGGCTAGGAACAAATAACCAAATTCTGAAGATACAGGCGAAATATTTTTTTTAAAAAAAATATCACTAAAAGAATTTATAAATGGAAATATATCTTTAAATGTTTTGTCTTGAGCATAAGACCAAAAATAATAATATCCTGGATAATCACCAAAATCACATCTTAATGAAGCAAATATCCATAAAAGAACAAAAGACAAAAATAAAGTTTTTTTATTTTGTCCAAATGATAATGGTATTAAACAAATAATAACAACTGAAACATAAAGAAGCATTTTAATTAATTTTGTTTACTCAAAAATCCTATTAAAATTTTTTCTCAAAGCATATGATTAATATAAAAATCAAATTTATTACAAACTATATCTGCACAATAGCAATTAGAATTGGGAACTTTCGAAAACCAAGAATAACCTTCGCTTGGATATAATAATTTTATTGTGTCAATAATATTTAAATATGTCAAATTAGATAAAACAATCCTTTCTATATTATTTTAAATAATAAATATTACTAAAAACTATTTCTACAAACTTTTCTTCTATTTTATTATAATTTCCCAATGCATACAAACTTGATATTTCTAACCAATTTCATTTTAATTTTATTCATTTGTCGCTATTGGAACTAAAATTCTATCTCTTGCAACTACAACATTATTCTTGATTATGTAGCATTCAACAAAATGATCTCCCTTGAACTTTGTATGTTCTATTTTTATGGTATTATCTCTTTCTTCTCCATCAACAATTTGTCCACGAATATCATTTCTTATTTCTGCTTCAACACCTCTGTTTAAAACTTTCCATTTTACATCATAAGGTTCTGGTACATCAGTTTTATCTATAAAAAATATTAATTTTTTCTTGGCAAGAAGAGGTATCCTGTTATTTAACATATAAGAAAGACTATGCTCTCTATAACCATTTTGATGGACATAACAATCAATTTGCAAAGAGTATTTAATATTAACAGGATATTTATCTTCAATAAATTCTTCTGTGTTATCAAAATTTTTTTCATCAAATGATGAAGTTTTTTTAGAAATATTAATATTTGGAAATTTTCTTCCGAAAATATCCTGCCATTTTTCATAATCATCTTTTTCAATGGCTTCCAAACAAAGATTATATGTTTTTTTTGCCTTGCCTCGAAATTTTTCTTTAACTTTTACTTGTTGATTACTACCTAATGCAAGATAATAATCTTGTTCCGGTTGTTCAGACAAAAATTTAAAAAAATCTCTACACATGTAATGATAATAATTAAAACTTTTGTCATTATATTCGTTTGTTTGTTCAAAAAAATTATAAACTAAAGTATCTATTAATAATCCACCTATATTTACTCCAATATTGTCTTTCCATGCTCTCATCATTTTGCATAAATTTCTTACATTTCCGTTTTTCTCATTATCAAAATCACTTATCGCAGAAATTTCATCTCTTGGTTTTGTTGTTCTCCAGATTTTTTGATATGTATCTGGATATTTAAAGCTTTTATCTTCTTGTTCAAATACCGGTTGAACTTCTATATTAAAATCAGTATATTGGACAGTTACAACTAATCTATCAACATTAATTTCGGTTTTCGGATATCTTGATAAAATTGCATCTTTTGTATCTTTTAATATATTATATATTCCATTTTCAGAATTATATTTATTCCAAGCTGTTTCCGGCATTATATATAACATATCCAAATCTGATATACCATTAATGGCAGTATTTCTACCAATAGAACCAACTTGTAATGAATTTGCAGTATTAGAGTCTGTATCACGAAAACACTTATTTAAAGTTGAAGTAATTTCAGCATATCTCGAGCTTATTAATTCTGAATTTTTTATTTTAATATTCTGTATAAAATTATTAAATGCTTCTGCTAATGTCACCTTTGATTATCCTCTTCATTTAATCTCAATTCTGTAGGCAATAACATATCAATTTCTTTCGAGGAAAAAGTTAAATCTTCATTGAGTTTTAATGCTTTTTGTGCTTTTAAATATGCTTTTTCTGTTGTTCTAGGTGCATTCTTATATATATCAGATAATTGTTTTTGAAGGATATCCCTATTTTTTCTTATTTGATCAACATCTGTAAAAGTATCAATAGTTAAATCTGTTATCAAAGACAAGTAACTTTCTCTAATATTCCAAAGTTGAACAGCTGTGTCATGATGTTGTTGTGCTTTAGAATCATAATTAAAATTTTTAAGATATAGATTTATACCAGCTAATATTGTTACTAATATTGCAGATATCAATGTCAACCAAAATTTTGCTTCCGGACATATTTCAAGTAAAGTAGGGAACAGAGTTCCTGTTGTTACAACAGATAGACAAATTTGTATCCACTTAAATAGATTATTTCTAAAAATAAATATATCAGCCTGCTTCTCATGTGTTTTATGAGAATAAGCAACTCTGCCAAAACATTCTCTAATTTGAGAAAGTAATATTTTTTCATCTTCTTTCATTTTAAACATTCCTAATTTTTTATTTTTATGTACGGACAATTCTTTTCAATAAACAATTCTAATTCTTCAAGAGAAGAACTATATATAAATCTTTCTGACATATCAAAGATAAGCTTATTCCAATAATCTATTTGAGCTTCATCATCTATTACAATTTCTGATTTTTCTTTATTATAATTTTTGTCTATAGCAGGTGTATTTGTTAACAACAAAGCTAACTTAGGCGATAATGGAAAAAACATTTCGAAACCAATATTTTCAGGACCAAAAATTTTAATAATTTCTCCATGTGTATTTACCGAAGGAAAGTCTGATGTAAAAAAAGATTTCTTTGTAGAATTTTTTAATAATACAATTTGATAGTTCTGTTGTACAAGTTTTTCTGTCATATTTAAAGTTTGATAATGGATTAATAAAAACATTACATTCTGTGCAGATGTGTCTGTAGTAAATAATGATGGTCTTGCCAATTTCAATTTTTCTGCTAAGTCTTTTGTCTTTTTAGTTCTAAAACATTGAATTAAAATATAGTGCAACAAATCATAATAAGAATTTTGAGAATATGAATTTATAGCTTTTAGGGGTTCTATTTTTTTTCTTATATTTGGATCAAATTTTTCAGTATTTTGTAACAACTTTTGTTCCATATTTTTAAAAATAAAAGATATTAACTTATCAAACAAATATACTAAAATACCATCTTTATTTTTTTGCATAGGTATCATTTTTTCATTTTCTATTATCTGTTTCATAACAGGAATAAAATTATTTTCATATAACGAAAACAATAGTTCTTGATTTCGTGACAAGTCTGGAGATTTTAGTATTGCACACAAAAAATTTTGTATTTTTTTATTTTTGGTGTTAAACTTGAATAATTTCGTAAAATCATCATTAAGAAAAAATTTTAACAAGTTAATAAAAAAATTTTTTTCTTCAGTATCAATGAAAACTTTAAATACATTGCAAAATAAATCTATGTCAGCTTGGTTAATTTTATTTTTTATAGTATATAAATTATTTCCACATGCAATATTATCAAGATTACTGATATCATGAAATTTATTTTTTAATCTATCAAAGAAAAAAATCTTATTATCCTTATTTATAAAATTTTTTAAATAAAATTTAGGAACAAAATGATTTCTTTTTGTGTTGCAAAGTTGCATATTATAAAATCTCCGTTTTTTCTTTCCTTAATACACCAATAATCCTCTCACAAGCTTTGCCATCACCATAAGGGTTAATAGCTTTACTCATTGTATTATAATATTGTTCATCTTCCAAAAGTTTTGAAGTTTCTTGAATTATTTTATTGTAATCGGTTCCAACAAGTTTAACTGTTCCGGCATCTACAGCTTCAGGTCGTTCCGTAGTATTTCTCATTACTAAAACCGGTTTTCCAAGTCCAGGTGCTTCTTCCTGTATTCCACCACTATCGGTAAGAATCAAATAAGATTTTTCCATTAAATATACAAACGGTAAATAATCTAACGGTTCTATAAAAAACATATTCTTTGGAGTATCTGTTCCGAAAACTTGTTGTATTGGTTTTCTAACATTAGGGTTTAAATGCATTGGGTAAACAAAATCCACATTAGAATATTTTTTGTTTAATGTTTTAATTGCTTTACATATTGAAATAAAACCATCACCAAAATTTTCTCTTCTATGACCTGTAATTAAAACAAGTTTTTTATTATTATTTAGTCGTGCAACATCATAACCAAAACTTAATATTTGGTTAGAAAGTTCTTGTTGTAAGCTTTCGTTATTTTTAATTTTGTCTACTACCCAATACAAAGCATCTATAACCGTATTACCTGTAACAAAAATATTTTTATCATTAACATTTTCTTTAAGTAAATTTTGTTTACTTAATGATGTAGGTGCAAAATGGTAAGTTGATATTCTACCTGTTATTTGTCTGTTTATTTCTTCCGGAAATGGGCTGTAAATATTGTTTGTTCTTAAACCTGCTTCTACGTGTCCTACCGGTATTTGTTGATAAAAGGCTGCAAGAGATGCTGCCATTGTAGTAGTTGTATCGCCATGAACTAAAACAACATCCGGCTTTTCTGAAACTAAAACTTGTTTTATACCGGTTAATACACGGGAAGTAATATCATACAAATCCTGCCCTTGTTGCATAATGTCTAAATCATAATCAGGTTTAATTTCAAACAAATTTAGAACCTGGTCTAACATTTGCCTATGTTGAGCAGTTACACACACAATAGTTTTAAAATTTTTAGTATCTTTTTGAAACTGTTTTACCAATGGTGCCATTTTGATGGCTTCAGGACGAGTTCCAAATACTAACATTATTTTTTTCATTAAAAAAATACTCCGCATTTTTAGCTTACAGCTTATAGCTTAAAGTTTATAGTTTACGACAACTACGATATCCCGTATAAAGTACGGGATGGCACTACTAACTACAATATTTTCAATTACAAATTTCCGGTATACAAAAATTTAGGATTGTTTTATTTTTTGTATCCGAAAATTCTTTGAATTGATTATGTGCAACCAAAATTGCAACTATGTCTGCTTGTTCAAATGCTTCTTGATAGTTTGTTAATTTGAATATTTTGTGTTCTGTAACATAAGGTTCAACTATAAATATTTCACATTCGTTACATGTTTCCAAAACTCTGCTAACTATGTGTTGTGCAGGAGATTCTCTTAAATCGTCTATATTCGGTTTAAATGCAAGCCCCATCAAAGCGATTTTAGGTTTTCTGTTATTTTGTAATTCAAATTTTAAAGCTTCATTCTGTATTCTTTCTGCACACCAAAATGCTTTATAGTTATTTATTTCTCTCGCTTTTGCTATAAGTTGCGATTCTATAGGAAAATCTGCAGTAATAAAATACGGATCAACGGCAATACAATGCCCACCTACACCACAACCGGGATTTAAAATATTTACTCTTGGATGTTTGTTTGCCAACGATATTAATTCCCAAACATTTATACCTGCTTTATCGCAAATAATTGAAAGTTCGTTTGCAAATGCTATTTGAACATCTCTGCTGGAATTTTCGGTAAGTTTGCACATTTCTGCAGTTTTGGCATTTGTTTTATGTAATTTTCCTTTAACGAATTTAGAGTAAAAAGAAATTGCTTTTTCTGTAGATTGAGCATTTATTCCACCGATAACTCTATCGTTATGTTCAAGTTCATAAATAACATTTCCCGGTAATACTCTTTCAGGGCAATATGCAATATAAATTTTATCTTTTAGTTCCGGCCTTTTTGAGAAAATAAGTTTTGTCATAAGTTCTGTTGTGCCAACAGGAGAAGTAGATTCTATAATGAACAAATCATTTTCTTTTAGCAAAGGAATTACCATTTCCGTCGCAGACTGAACATAAGAAATATCAGGTTCATGATTTCCTTTAAACGGTGTAGGAACAACAATTAAATAAACATCGGAAGTTTCAGGTTTTGTAACAACTTTTAAACTTTTGTTTGTTACAACTTCTTTAAGATATTTTTCTAAATTCGGTTCTACTATGTGCAAAATACCTTTGTTTGTCATATCAACAACTTTTTGGTTAATATCGCAACCGATAACTTCAACACCATTTTTAGCAGCAATAATTGCCGTTGGTAAACCTATATAACCAAGCCCCATAAAACAAGCTTTCATAAAAGAAATCCTCCGGATTTTTATTTAAATATTTGACAACAAAAAAACTTCTAATGGCAACATATTCTGTTGTCATTTTAATTAAAAATTTTGACGATATATTATATCTTTTTATATGTGTATTTGCAAAGAAAAGAAAGACAACTTATTCATTGATAATTGCGAATAGAAAAAGTTATTAAAAGTATTAATATAACTATTCCAAACAGCACTCCGGAACTATCTATCATAACATCGTATATACTTGCATATCTATCCATAACAAATATTTGATGTATTTCATCGCTAAAAGCATACAAAACACCTATGGCAAAACTTATACATCCACGAATAAACAATTTAATATTGAGAAATTTAATGTAAGGCTTATATGATAAAAGATGTAACATTAAAAAGAAACCGAGTACGGCAAATTCCGTAAAGTGTGCTAACTTTCTAACAATTAATGTTACTTTTTCTTTTATTTGTTGTTGCTGTTCAAAAGATAAATCATTGTAATTAGGATATACAACTTTTATAACAATATCTACAATTTCCCCACTCAGTTTACTTGAATCCTGTGCGGACTGAGAGGAAAACAAAAATATTGTTACCATAATGGCAATAACAAGAAATAATGAAATAAGTTTTAAGTTTTTTATTATAAAAAGTTTCATGACATACTTACCAAAATATAATTAATATGGGGTTTAATTATAGCAGTTTTAATAAAAAAATTTTAATGCTATAATAAAAGTTCTAAAATTTTTAGGAAAAAAACTTATGAGATTTTTATTTTTCTTATTAGATTTTATAGTATTTATTGTAACAGCATCAATTGTATTAACTCTTCGTTCCCCAAGCGGCTCTTGGGATTTTTCGTTTTTCTTAAGTAACTGTAAAGTATTGATTCCCGTATTTATAGTTAATGTGATATTACTTTTGATTTTTTCTTTTTACGATTTAAGAAGATCTTACGAAAGACATTCAAATCGTTTTGCAGGACTTTTAACGGCATTTATAGTTTCTTTTGCTATATCTGCAACAGGTATATATTTCGGAGCAACACTATTTCACCTCCCTACACCGAAAACGAACTTACTGTTAATTTTGTTAGTTTTTTATTGCTATATTTTCTTATCAAGAAACCTTTACAGACTTCTTCACTTTTCACAAATAGAAATAGTTTGTTTGGGAACCAGCAGAACTTTAAACAGGCTTAGAGAAGTTTGGAAAAAAGCTCCGAATTTTAAAGTTGTTTATGATTTTAAAAATGTTGAAGAAATTCCACAAGGTTTGGATGTAAACGATATTGATTTCTTGGTAGTATCCAACAACGTTTTAGAACAAGATAACAATACGGCAAAAATTATTTTCGATAATTTTGTTTCTAAAGGTATTATCTGTTTAACGGATTTGGCTTTATTCGAATATATATTTTCGAGATTAGCCAAAGAAACTTTAAGAAATTCAACTTGGCTTATAAAAGATATTAGTAACAAAAGAAAAAAAACTACATATCCCATTATTAAGAGAATTTTTGATGTTTCATGTGCAGTTTGTTTACTACCAATATTTTTCCCGATAGGCATAATAATTTATTTTTTAATTTTAGTTATAGACAGACAAAACCCGATATTCTTCCAGGAAAGAGTCGGACTTGGCGGTAAATCTATACAGATATGCAAATTCAGAACACTTATTACAGGAACGGAAACACCCACGAAAGTAGGTAAAATTTTAAGAAAGTTCAGGTTGGATGAAATTCCGCAACTTATAAATATTTTAGACGGTAACATTTCCATTGTAGGACCAAGGCCGTTACAGTTTGAGGATTATAATTTGTTAAAAAAACACATACCTGCCTATTCGTTAAGAACAATTATAAAACCGGGACTAACCGGATGGGCACAACTCAATTTTAAAGCACCCCGCAACTATTCTGTAATGGAAATTCCAACCTTTGAAAATGATTTTCAAAAAAATGTCTATTTCAGAGATGCTTTCGTTAGACTTGCATACGATGTTTGGTACGTAAAAAATGCTTCGTTTATGCTCGATTTGGAAATTATGTTGAAGACGGCGAAGAGAGCGTTTATTAGGGATAAAAAGTTGTCTGAATAGGAACAACTTTTTATCCGCTTATTAAAAATTTGCAAAGCAAATTTTAGCTTATGGTTTAGAACGACAAATGACAGAACGGCGGAAGA
>JAEEGL013323074.1_pt1 | contig 19939 bp, 14 predicted proteins | sample 9134231 | NCBI WGS metagenome assembly JAEEGL01 (sample SAMN16246548, study PRJNA631951) | gut metagenome | biome: gut microbiome; feature: rumen; material: fiber-attached | host: Bos | place: Iran: Karaj | collected 2018-10 | reverse complement strand
TTTCCCGGTGACAAAGGACGAATGGGTGTTCGTCAACGGTTTCCAGAGCTGGTCGAACTGCCCCGAACGCCATCCGGACGGACATATCGCCGGACTCAGCCACCTTCCCCGCGCCGGCGTCAGAGGCTTCGGACTGGAGCGTTACGGCGATTATTACTTCACGCACTACGCGGAGGAACCGGGCGTCTTTCACGGAGAATCTTACGGATACGTCCGTTTCGGCAGAAACTTCCGCCTGTTTGCCTCCTTGTGTGAGCTCCAGGGCTACACGATCTTCTGCATCGACGTGAATGCCGGACTGCTGCGTGTCAGGAGAGACTGCGGCGGACTGGCGCCGGAGGGCGATTTCACCGCTTTTGACCTGCTGTTTCTCGAAGGGACAGAAGAGGAGGTTTTCAACGAGTGGTTCTCCCGAATGGGGATCGCTCCCAGAACGAGCGAAAAGATCGCCGGCTATTCCAGCTGGTATAACCGGTATCAGAATATCAGCAGTGAGACGATCCTCTCCGACCTTGACGCATGCTCCGAAATGCTTCAGACGGGCGACGTGTTTCAGGTAGACGACGGATGGGAAACAGCCGTGGGAGACTGGCTTTCCTCAGACCCGAACAAGTTCCCGGACGGGATGAAGCGGGTCAGTGAACGGATCCATATGCGCGGATACCGGGCAGGCCTTTGGCTTGCGCCGTTCGTGTGCCAGAGGTCATCGCGCCTGTTTCGGGAGCATCCGGACTGGACGATCCGCGTGAAAGGACGGCCGTGGTTCTGCGGCGTCAACTGGGGCGGTTTCTATTCTCTGGACATAGACCGGCCGGAGGTGCGGGAGTATCTGAAAAAAGTGTTCGACCGCGTGCTGTCGGAGTGGGGATTCGACCTTGTGAAGCTCGATTTCCTTTACGGCGCCGCACCGCTGAACTCAGAATCGGAGACGCGCGCCGGACGGATGACACGGGCCATGGACATGCTGCGGGAATTTTGCGGAGATTCTCTGATCCTGGGCTGCGGCGTTCCGCTCTATCCCGCTTTCGGAAAAGTGGACTATTGCCGGATCGGGTGCGACGTCGGGCTGGACTGGGACGGCAGCCGCCTTATGCAGCTGACGCATCGGGAACGCGTTTCCACGCGGCAGTCTCTGGAAAACACCGTGTTTCGCCGGGAACTGGACGGACGAGCCTTCGGCAACGACCCGGACGTTTTTTTCCTTCGCAGCGACAATCTGAAGCTGACTGAACAGCAGAAGGTACTCCTTGCCACGATCAATACTCTGCTCGGCAGCGTATGGTTCACCTCCGACGACATGAGCGCTTATAGTCCGCAGACAAAGGAACGTTTCCGTGCGCTGCGAGAGCTCCGCGGCGCAGAGAACATCCGCGTGACCGCCGGGACAGAAGGGATCCGGATCGACTATACGCTGGACGGGAAAGAGATGGCTGTGACGGCAGACCTCAGCGGAGACCGCACCATGAGGCTCCGTCCGCGCCGGAGAAGGAGATGAACGATGGAGATCCGTATTCTGGCGGTCGGCGACGTCGTCGGCCGTACGGGCCTGACGATCCTGAAGGAAAGACTGCGCCAACTGAAAAAAGAAAAAGGGATCGATTTTACCGTCGTGAACGGTGAGAACGCCAATGTGGTCGGCATCACGCCGGATCAGGCGGAAGAGATCTTCAAGGCAGGAGCGGACGTGGTAACGCTCGGCAATCATACATGGACCCGCTGGGAACTTCAGCCGTATCTGAACGAAAAAGCAACGATCCTTCGCCCGGCGAATTTCGCCCCGCAATGCCCCGGAAGAGGCGACGGCGTTTATGCCACACCGTTCGGACCGATCCGCGTGATCAGCCTGATGGGGCGATTCTCGCTGGATCCGAACACGGACAATCCATTCGTTGCGGCAGACACGCTCCTGGCGGAGAACCAGATCCGCATGGTCGTGGTCGATATGCACGCCGAAGCGACCAGTGAAAAGCTGGCCATGGGGCATTATCTGGACGGCCGCGTTTCCGCTGTGTGGGGCACGCATACCCATGTGCAGACCTCGGACGCCTGTGTGTTTCCCCGGGGGACCGGATATATAACGGATCTGGGCATGACCGGCCCGGCAAACTCGGTCCTCGGGATCGCGCCGGAGCAGTCGATACGGAAATTTCTGGGCGATCCGCCGAGAAGGTACGAACAGGCGAAGGGACCGGGAAAACTGGAAGGCGCCGTATTTACTCTGGATACGGAAACGGGCGCCTGTCTCGGCGTGGAGACGCTCCGCATCGTTTGACAGAAACCGTTTCATTATGGTAGCATAATTGTTCTAAAGCTGTTCTATTTGAGGGCGGCGAGCCGCATCCCGGGCAAGAAGGGAGCGGCATCAAGGAGAAGGGAAGAAGACGACATGGCATCCACTGGTGGCCGTTCGGCGGACGATTACAAGAGAAGGAAAAAAAGAAGAAGACGCCGCAGACGCGGTGGACCGCGCTGGTTTTTCTGGGTCATCCCCCTGTTTCTGATCATCGCGGCTGCCGGGTTCTTCGTGTTTCGCACGTACGCCCTGGTCGGCGGCAGGCTGGTACCGCGCGACGCTGAAACGCTCGATCTCCGTTCGGAACGCATTTCCGCCGAGACCTACCGAGAACTCACGGATACGTTCCCGGACGCCGAGATCCTCTGGTCGGTGCCCCTCGGGAACAGATCTTTCGACTGCACATCCTCTTCTGTCTCGATCTCCTCGTGGTCGGACAGCGTGCTGCAGAACCTGGCCTATTTCCGGGATCTGCGCTACATCGATGCGTCAGAGGCCGCACTCACCGAAGAGCAGTATCTCGCTTTGCGTGCCGCTGCCCCGGACTGTGTGATCCTCTGGAGTGTTCCCATCGGCGGGACGAGTTATCGCTCGGACAGCGAGAGCATCGTGCTCAACGCCCTTTCGGCCGATGACATCCCCCTGTTTGGCTATCTGCCCGCTCTGCGCGAGGCGGATGCAAGGGCTGTTGCCGATTACGCATCGATCGCCGAACTGAAGAGATCTTATCCGGAACTGTCCGTCCTCTGGCAGATCACGCTCTCCGGCGCATCTTATACGGAAGGCGCTACGGAACTTCTTGTCTCTGACAGCGCCACCACAGTGGAAGACGTCGCTGTGGCGCTTTCGCTGCTGCCGGACGTCAGAAGCGTCTCTGTACCTGAGAGCAGCTGGACAGATGAAGAAAAACTCGCCCTCGCGGCGGAGTATCCCGACGTTATATTCAGTTGGCCGGTATCGCTGCGCGGACAGACGCTGTCCAGCGGCCAGGAGGAGCTCTCCTTTGCCGGCATTGCGCTTACACAGGCAGATATCACGGAAATGAAGGAAAAGCTCCGCTTCTTCCCATCGCTGAAGACCGTGGATCTGACGGGATGCGGCCTCGGTACGGAAGAGATCGCGCCGCTGTGTGACGCGTATCCGGAGCTGGACGTATACTGGGACTTCGACCTGTTGGGCATCCCGGTATCCACAAAGGACGAGACCATCGATCTGAGCAATATCACGATGGCTGATACGTCGGCGCTCGAAGCCGTATTGCCGTACATGCACCATCTCACAAAAGTGGATATGTGCGATTGCGGTCTTTCCGATCAGGTGATGGACGACCTCAACCAGCGCTGGGATCCCATCCGTTTCGTTTGGATGCTCCACATCACCACTTATCATATCCGCACCGACACGACATTCTTCCGTGCGACTTCCTCTCATTATGGAACGTTTACCAATGAATCCGTTCAGCGGCTCGGCTACTGTGAAGACATGGTCGTCCTGGACCTCGGTCATCGTCCGATCGGCGATCTGAGTTTTGTGAGCCGGCTGCAGAAACTCCGTTTCGCCTGCCTTCTTGACTGCGCTGCTCAGGACCTGTCACCGCTGGCAGAATGCCCGGAACTGGTATGGCTGGAGCTCAATCGGGCACAGGCGCACTCGATCGCCCCGCTTGCCGGGAGCAAGTCGCTCCGGCATTTGAATATCACGTTCATGAGCCTGTATTCACAGGAAGAAACATACAATACCCTGAAGGAGATGACCTGGCTGGAGCGGGTATGGTTCAGCCGCCCGCTGCTCACGGAGGCGCAGGAACAGCAGCTGAAGTCACAGAACCCGGAGACTATGTACCACGTAGTCTTCGTCTGGGAGCAGTCGAACGAGAACCCCTGGCGTTTCCATGAACTGTACTACGAGATGCGGGACATCATGAACATGTTCTACATGGACGGGACCGGCGCGATCGACTACAAAGTGATCGATGGTGTGCGTTACGATCTCGATCCGGAATTCCTGGCCGGACAGGATCATGGCGAACACGACCGGGATCACGGCTGATCGGCCTACCCGGAACCGCAGATGCTGCCCGCAGGATAAAGGAGACCGCGAATGCTCGTTTTGTTTATTTCCTATGTGGATTTCCAGCCCACACAGTCCGGATCTGCTACCCGTCCGCAGAAGATGTACCGCGCGTTTCTGGAGGAAGGTCACGAGGTCAGGCTCCTTGCCGTTTCTCAGAACCGTGACCATCGTGAGAGACGGCGGCAGGCGGTGGGCGAACTTTACGCCTGGCTGGAGGACCATACGCCGGATCTATGCTATATAGAGTCGCCCGTTTATCCCATCCTATGGGAGTTCGACCGGAAACTGATCCGGGATATCCATAAGAGGGGGATACCCACCGCGTACTTTACCCGGGACTGTTACGACCGGTTCCCGGAAATGTTCCCCGGCCGCAGGGATCTTCAGGGACGCATCAAAGACGCCTGGCTCCGCCGACAGCGCATCAAAACAGAGAAGACGCTCATGTGTGTGGACGTGAACTACTTCCCGGTGATGGAAATGGCACAGTTCTACCCGTATCCGGACAAGCGCACGCTTCCGCCCGGCGCGGAGGACCGTCTGGCGGACAGCTGTCCGCAGCCCAACCGGCTGGTCTATGTAGGGGGCATCGTGAACCAATACGGCGGCGAAGCGCTCCTGCGTGCCTTCCGGATCCTGAACGAGGGAGAGGAGACCTACACGCTCACGCTTGTCTGCCGCGAGAGCGAATGGGCGCAGATCCCGGACGATCTCAAGGGTGAACCCTGGCTGGATCTGCACCACACCTCCGGGGATGCGCTCATCCCGCTGCTCGGCGCTGCGCCAGCGGGGCTCATCATCGGCATCAACGATTATTGGGAATACACCGTTCCCATCAAGCTTTACGAGTACATGGGCTACGGTCTGCCCGTTGTATACTTCCATAACAAGCCCACAGACCGATTCATGGAAGGCTGCCCGATGGGGATCGGAGCGGACAAGACGCCCGAAGCCTTTGCCGAAGCGATCCGTACGCTCTTATCAGACAAGGAACGGTGGGAAAGCTGTCGCCGCTGTGCCATTTCGGCACTAAAGGACGATAACCTGTGGGTCCACCGCGTGAGACAGATAGTACGGGACCTGAGACAGATGTAATCGCAAGGAGAGAGCCATGAACAAAAATGAACCTCTTGTCAGCATAATCGTTCCCATTTTTAATGGAGAAAAATATCTTGATCTTTGCCTTGAAAGCATTATCTCGCAGACATACAGGAATTTGGAGATCCTGCTGATAGACGATGGCTCTACTGACTCTTCACCGGAAATATGCGATGCTTACTCCAAACGTGACAGCCGGATCAAAGTGATCCACAAAGCGAATGGGGGACTGTCATCTGCAAGAAACGCTGGCCTGGACAGAATGCGAGGGGAGTATGTCTCCTTTGTAGACTGTGATGATTATCTCTTCCGGGATATGGTCGAGTTTTTCATCGGGATCGTTCGTGAACACAATTGTGATTTGGTTACTGGCGCATCAGTGGATACTCGCGAGCGAACGATAGCAGAAGTGGAACAATTGCCGTTAGAAGTTCGTATTACGACGGGGACGGCGCTCCTGTATGATCGTGAAGGCTTTGCAGTTACTGTTATGCATAAGCTTTATAAAAGCGATATCTTTAACGGGCTTCGCTTTACTGAGGGGATGATCTATGAGGATGCCGCCATTCTGGTTCCGATCCTGTGGAGATGCAAGACAGTTGCGGTAACCAACAGGAAGGTATACTTTTACTATTTATCGCCCAATAGTATTATGCGCAGTCCTTTTTCAGAGAAAAGACTGGATGCGATCAAAGTATATGATCTTCGTCGTGAGTTCTTTCGGGAACATGGTCTTTCAGAACTGAATGAGAGAAACTCAGTTGATTTCTATATACGCATTGGAAAACTGTGGTATGAAATGTGTCAGGCCAAATGGCCTGCTCGAAAACAATACCTGCCGATGATTCAAGCCAGAGAAAAGGAACTCAGACCCGAGATCCGCCATAGCCGGTATTACACCCTTCGTTTACGAATTCAGCATTTTGTATTCAGACACCTTCCCCATTTAGCAGATATGTATTTTAGCAGACACTGAAATGCTGATACAGGGAGATCGACATGCATATCCTTATTATTCCTTCTTGGTATCGAACAAAAGAAAAACCCATACATGGTTCTTTTTTTGCCGAGCAAGCAGAGGCACTCGCGCTGGCAGGACATAAGGTTTCTGTTATTCCATACTACGCCGATGCTGAAAAAGGATGGAAAGTGGAAGAATATGAGCGGAAGGACGTGGGGGAACTTACGGAATACGCTCTGCACTACAGGCAAGTACGCTTCCATTTGACATTCCTGAGGATCGTACATGCGATGCTTTGGATCCTTCGACACTATCTGAAGAATGATAAGCCGGATATTATTCACGTACATTCTTTCCGAGCAACACCTTACGCCCGTGCGCTGCGTTTTTTTACCGGCATCCCGTATGTTGTCACGGAACATGGGACCTGGTTTGAGCGAGGCATGCTGACCACAAGAGAAAAGAGAGTTGCCTGCAAGGGGTTTGACTCTGCGGATGCGGTTATCGCTGTCAGTCCCGGGCTGGCGAACGTTTTGCACCAGGGATACTGTTCGCAGGAGATCCGAATCATTCCCAATCTGGTTGCGGACAGGTTTTTTTCCGGCGGACTGAGAAAGAAGCAAACAGATAGCTTCCGTTTCATATCTGTAGGCACGCTGGAGTATAAAAAAGGCCAGGATATTCTGATCCGTGCCTTCGCAGGCGCCGCTAAAGAAGAGCCGGGAATATCCTTAACGATCGTTGGCGAAGGACCGTACTACGAACCGCTGAAAGACTGGGCGACAGAACTTGGCGTGGCTGACAAGGTAGAACTAACCTGGATGCTCTCCAGAGAAGAGGTTGCACATCGTCTGCGGGAAAGCCAGGCGTTTGTGCTGCCCAGCCGGACGGAGACTTTCGGCGTGGTGTTTATAGAGGCAATGGCATGCGGGCTTCCCATCGTGATGACGAAAACGAACGCGTGGGAGCTGCTGGTGAACGACGATACCGGGATCGCGGTGGAGATCGACGACGAAGACGGGCTGACGAAAGCGATGCTTCGTGTGATCCGGGACTACGGCAGGTATGATCCGCAGAAGATCCGTCGCTTCTGCGAGGAACGCTTTTCTGCAAGAGGCGTGGCGGAGCAGCTGACCGGCTGCTATACGGAGGTCCTTACGAAGAAGGGACGGGACGCGAAGTAAGCTGCTTCCGTGGTCCCGGGACCCGAGAGTAGGTGGTACGATGCGGACACTGAATTCAGCGAAAAATATGATGTCCGGGATCGTGTTTCAGATCCTGTACGCGCTGCTGGGCTTCGTAGTCCGGACGGTATTCATCTATACTCTCGGCGAGGAATACCTCGGCATCAACGGTCTGTTGGGGAGCATCTTTACGGTGCTCAATCTGGCCAATCTCGGGTTGGACAGCGCCATCATCTATGCGCTTTATAAGCCTATGGCGGAAAAGGACCTGGACCACTGCCGGTCGCTGGTCCGTTTTTACCGCAACGCTTACCGCATCATCGGTTTTGTGATCCTGGGACTGGGGCTGTGCCTGATCCCGTTTCTCGATGTTCTTGCCAAAGGGAACACGAACCTTGTGGATCTCCGGATCATCTTCCTGATCAGCCTGCTGGAGACCGCCTGTTCCTACTGGTTCTTTGCGTACCTTGTTTCCGTTCCCGTCAGCGACCAGAAGAAATTTGTTGAGACCCGTGTGGCTTCCGCTACCCAGATCCTGCTCACAGTATTCCGGCTGCTGTGCCTGGCGATCCTCCGTTCCAGACCGGCGATCTCTTTCTACGTTTACTGTGGTCTAGGACCGGTGTTCGGGATCATCGGCTCACTGATCCGGCGGAATGTCATCCTGAAAAAGTATCCGTGGGTACGCGAGGAACCGGTCGCCCCGCTCGACAAGGCCGAGAAAAAGTCGATCTTCCGGAATGTGGTGGGTATGTCCACCAACAACATCTGCCGGGTATTGAACGACGGGATCGACAGTACCGTTATCTCGGCTCTTGTAGGAGTATCGATGACGGGCGTTTTCTCCAACTACCTTGTACTCAAAAGCTACGTGTATAATATCCTGAAGACGTTCTTCAATTCCATTTCCGCAAGCGTGGGAAATCTCTGCGCTGTGGAATCCAGAGAAAAACAGGAGAGCTTTTTCCTGTCGCTTCAGTTCTTTTGCTTCTGGGTATACGGATTCGGCGCGATCTGCTTTTTCCTGCTGATGGACCATTTTATCGTGGGCGTCTGGCTGCACAACACGAAGTGGCTCCTGACGAAACTGGACGTCTTCCTGATCGCCGCGAACTTCCTGATCGAGGGCATGGCGAAGTCCGTGATCTCCTTCCGGGACGCAAAAGGCCTGTACTGGCAGACGAAATACCGGTATCTCTTTTCCTCGGTCTTCAACGCTGTCATCTCCATCGTACTGGTGGGGCCTGCGGGGCTCGGCGTCACCGGCGCGCTCCTCGGTACGACGGCCAGCCTGATCATCATGGTGTCTTACGATCCTGTGCTGGTTTACCGGGAGATCTTTCAAAAACGGGCACGGGAGTATTACGGGATGTATTTCCGGCAGATGGGTCTCGTTCTCGCTACGGGAGCGGTCACAACGGCGGCCTGCCTGCCTTTCGATGCGTACACTACCGGCAATTTCCTGATGCGGATGCTGATCTGCCTCATCGTTCCGAACACGGCATGGTTCCTTCTGTTCCGGAAGGATCCGCGTTTTGTATACTTTCGCGATACCATCGCCGGCCTGTTCCGGCATATCCTGTCCAAACGATGAACAGCCGGACCGGATGATTCATTGACAGTATGAACGGAGGATGAAAATGAAGATCACGAAGATCGATCTCCTGCATGCCCGGCCGGTAGAGGGGAACTGGCGTCCGACGTTCTGCCGGGTCTACACAGACAAGGGCGTCTACGGCGATGGAGAAGTCGCGCTCTCCTTCGGCGTGGCAGACAATGCGGCGTTCGGTATGCTGCAGGACATGGGAAAGCTCATCATCGGCATGGATCCGCTGGAGAACGAGGTCATCTGGGACAGGCTCTACCGGAGCTGCTTCTGGGGCGTGAACGGCGGGCCGGTGGTCTTCGGCGCGATCAGCGCATTCGATATGGCCTGTTGGGATATTCGCGGCAAGACCTTCGGCGTACCGGTCTATAAACTGCTGGGCGGTAAAAAACGAAGCCGGCTGCGCGCCTATGCCAGCCAGATCCAGAACGGCATCGCGGACGACCGCCGCTCTATGGGAAGCCCTGAGGATTACGCGGCCGTCACGCGCAAAGCGATGGACATGGGCTTCGATGCGGTAAAGATCAACTTTACCACCTTCAGAGCCGACGGGAGCCGTACGACGCCCGATGACAAGGCACCGTATCTGTCCCGGGAATTCCTTGCGCTGATCGAGGACCGTATCCGCGCCGTAAGAGAAACGCTCGGGCCGAAAGGAGACCTGATCCTGGAGAACCACTGCTATACGGACAAGCAGTCCGCCGTGCAGATGGGGAACATGGCGAAAAAATACGGGATCATGTATTTTGAAGAACCGACGGCGCCGCACTCCGACCTTCTCAGCTACGTCCACCGGATGACCGGGATCCCCGTGGCGACCGGTGAGCGTATGTATACCCGGTGGCAGTACAAAGAACGGCTCGACGCCGAGGCGGTCCAGGTGATCCAGCCGGATATCGGCACATGCGGCGGGATCACGGAGGTCAAAAAGATCTGCGACATGGCGCAGACGTACGATGCTTCCGTACAGATACACACCTGCGGCTCACCGCTGCTCACTGCCGCGTCCCTTCAAATGGAAGCTGTGATCTCCGGCTTTATCATCCATGAGTACAATGTAAACTGCGAACTGCCCTGCATGCACGCGCTAGCCAGGTATGATTACCAGCCTGTGGGCGGGTATTTTGACGTGCCGGAGCTGCCCGGACTCGGAAATGAGATCTCTGAACATGCGTTCCGTACCGCGGAGATCGTGACCATTGACGGGAACGGCGCGTTCATGCTGGTGTGACACGCTGAAAACGCATATGGAAAAGACTTACCCGGCGGGACGCCTGTAGCTTCCCGCCGGGTAAGTCTTTTCATGAGAACAGGGAAAAGGTTTCAGATCCGGTTTTTCAGGATATCCGCTGCAATCTCCAGCATCCGGAACGATGCGTCGCGCACGTCGGTGATGAGGTCATAAACGGCGTCTTCCGAGAGGACACCCGCCTTGACGCCCTCAGGGAGCTCTTTCTCCCGATCCTCATACCAGTCCTCGCTCCCGTAATAGAGAAACAGTTCTCCCATCTCCTCGCGGAGAGCGTCTATGCGATCGAGCTGGTTCGAGAGACTTTTGACAGCAGACGCGCATTCATCCAGACAGGCCTCCATGCGGGCAATACGTTTAACGTCCAATTATTGTTTCCTCCGTATGTGTTATCAGGTTTTCAGCCTATTATAAGAACAGAAGACTGCAGGCGATCAGCAGCTGGCCGATATAGTACAGGCCGATGTTCGTTACGCGAAGGCTCTGCCTGGACTCGGAGCCAAACGTGTTCAGGATCAGCACGACGTCGCTCACAAGGAAAAAAAGAGCGCCAGCGGCAAACAGCGTCGAGAATGCGGAGGGGGCTGCTAAAAGATTCCCTATGGCGACGCAATTGAGCAGCATGATCGCGCCGATATACACGACTCCGAAGATCTTGAAGGCCTTTTTCGCGGTGATGCGCCGGAAGATCCAAACCATCAGAAGCGCCGTCAGGACCACTCCTAACAAAAGGAAGAGCAAACGGTGCTTTACCTGTGGGAGAACAGCGGCAAGGTACAGGATATGCCCGCTGAGGAAGACCAGAATTCCCAGAAGGAAAACGGGCTGACCCTGCTTTTTGAAAACAAACCGCAGATTGAGCAGCACGTCTGCGATACACCCCAGGATAAGTCCGGCAACGATCAGCTTCGCGGTATGAGTACCGCTGCTGCACGATACGCCGAGGATCACGAAACAGAGCGAGGCGAGGCCCTTCAAAACGACGGCCGGTACATACTTTTTCTTTTTTTCCTGCCAAAGAAAAATACAGGCAAATGCAAGACACAGCGGGATAAGAAGGAACATGATCCATTCCCCATTTCTCAGTTCATACCGTCGGCCGGACAATGCCCGGAACCGATAACAGTTTCTGACGATACTTTAGCATATGGGAAGGATAGAAACAATGATTAACGTACATTTCAGAAGAAATGCCGTAAAAATGTGTCTGATGCGTTATCACGGTCCGTTATAAAGGACTTCGACCGTGTTATCATATATACCGTAAAGGATGACGCTGCAGAGATAAAGGAGGAGGGCTATGAAAAGCATTCTGGGATTCGCAGGCGATACAACGGCCAGGTCGCCCGGGGAAGAGCCGGTCACACCTGTGTACGGAGAACATGTACGCTCACTGGTCACTATACGTTTTCCCGAAGACGGAAGGTCTTTCATGTACTATAACGATCGGTTTGACCTTGAAGAGGGAGACAGGGTCTTCGTCAGCGGCAAAATGGCCGGCAGCCCGGGCGTAGTTGTAAACGTCACTACAAAGTTCAGGATCAGGCTCTCGGACTACGAGAGGGTGATCTCGAAAGCCTGCAGTACGATCCGAGGGACCTATGAGTCTGTGATCGGCAAGATGGTCAGCCGTGACAATGAAGCGCTGACGCCGGAGGACTTCAGGTCATGGGTCCTGCCGCCTCGAAACGCGGAGAGCGGAGATGAGGATGCGGAGGCTTTCGCCGGCGATGGGTTCGAGCTTATACTTTCCGAGCTGGAGGAAGACGAGGACGTTGCCGAAGCGGTCCTGGAACGCGCCGCGGACTATTGCATGAAGGGGAAAGTCGGATATATCGGCGTAAGAGGGGGCGCCGGTACCGCGTATATCCATGGCACTTCCTGGTATGAGGCGACTTTCCGCCTTGATGGTGACAAGATGACGGAGATGTATTGCAGCTGCCCGTATCCCGGGCTGTGCAAGCATCTTCTCGCCTCCGCTATGACGGTCCGAGCGCTGGCGAAGGTCGGAGACCTTGACACGGATCGGGATTTCACAGCCGTCGATGAAAGCCATTTCTGGCCCATGACCGCCGCTGTGACGAAACGGATCACGCTCTGATCGGGGGAAAAGGCGAGATGTCCTTTGACGCATAAAGCATATGAGGGACTGCCGGAGCAGTCCCTCATATGCATATTTGCTTATTCGATTCCGGCAAGATCGAAGGAATCAAGCCATTTGGTCGCAGCCTCACAGACGCCTTTCAGACAGGCCTCGTCGAACGGGGTATCCAGGCCGGCGTTTTTCAGGAGATCGGTGAAGGTGCGGCTGCCGCCCTGTACCGTGTACGCCATATAATGCTTCCAGGCTTCGTCCCGGTCTTTCTGGAGCATCGCCCAGAATTCGAGCGCGACGGTCTGTGCGAGGCAGTAGTCGATGTAATAAAACGGGCATTCGTAAATATGCGACTGCCGCTGCCAGCCCTCGCCGTCGGAGAAGAAGGGGATCTCGCCGTCCAGCTTCAGCCACGGCATATAGATGCCAAGAAGACGCTTCCATTCTGCGTGACGCTCGGCGGGCGTCATATCCGGCTTTTCGTAGACGATGTGCTGGAAATGGTCGACCATCGTCCCGTAAGGGATGAAGGTGACCGCACCGGAAAGATGGCTGTACATGAATTTCCTCGCATCGGGACCGAAAAAGCCTTCAGCGTTCTGCCAACCGAAGAATTCCATGCTCATCGAATGGACTTCGCACGCCTCGAGAGTCGGACACGAGTACTCGGTCGGGATCCGTTTGCGGTTCATCCAGTAGGCAAAGGCATGGCCGGCTTCGTGCGTGACGACCTCGACGTCGCCCTGTGTACCGTTGAAGTTTGCGAAGATGAAGGGACGTTCATAGAGCGCCAGTTCGGTCTGATAGCCGCCGCCTTCCTTGCCCTCGGTGGAGAGTACGTCCATCAACTCTTCATCAAGCATCGTGCGGAAGAACTCACTCGTTTCGGGCGACAGCGCGTCGTAGAACGCTTTGCCCTGCGCCAGAATATCGTCGGCACTGCCGACAGGCCGCGGATTGCCGCTCCGGAAACTCATTGCATTGTCGGAGAACGACAGAGGATAGGGCTTGCCGAGGCGTTTGGCCTGGTCGCGCTGCAACCTGTCCGCGACCGGAACGAGATACTTACGAACGGCGGCGCGGAACTTCTCGACGTCTTCCTTTGTGTAGCAGTTTCGCTCCATGCGATAGTAGCCCAGCTGCGTATAACCGCCATAGCCGAGCTTTTTGCCCATAGCATCGCGCAGATGCGTCAGCTCGTCGTAGAGCGAGTCGAGACGTTCCTGGTTCTCTTTGTACCACGAGCCTTTCGCCTTCCATGCCGCAAGACGGCGTGCGTCATCGGGATCGGTCTGAAAGGGTTCGAGCTGAGAAAGCGTATAAACGCCGTCTTCGAACGGGATCTGTGCGGACGCGATCAGCTTCGCGTACTCAGTCACAAGTTCGTTTTCCTTTTGCATGTCCGGGATGATCTCGGGGGAGAAAGTCTTTCGGGAGATCTCCGCGTTCACGAACAACAGATCCCCGTACTCTGCTTCGAAGTCCGCGCGGAACGGGGAGGCGAGCAGCGCTTCGATCCATGCCTGTTCGTATTCCTCAAACTCCGGCCCGACTTCGTCCCAGAATTCGATCTCATTGTTATAGAATTCATCGCGTGTGTCGATCGAATGGCGGACATATGCCAGAGTGCTCATCGTATCGACAGCTTTTTCCCGCTCCTCCTTTTCCAGAAAGACCGCACGTGCTTCTTCGTAGCTGCCTGCTTTCCGGAGTCTTTCAGTCGCCTCCTTCAGCTCGGCTTTAACCGCTTCGGGATCAGGGCGGGTATACGTCATCTCGGAAAATTTCATATATTTCTCCTTTCGGGGCGCTCCTTGACGGAAGCGCTGCCTTTTTCTCAACCGAATGAACGGGACATTAATATGTTTATATCACAATTCTGCCGGATATAGAAGTGCTTTGCGTTTTAAGGAAAACATCTGTCGAGGAAGGTCAGGCCTGAAACTGGGTCTGGATGAATCGAAACAGATAGAGTATAATCAAAAACATATAGATGGACCAAAGGTACAGAAGATATTCAAGGAATTATTCGAAGAAAGGCAGAAGGCTCCCATGAACGAAGTTTTCAGGCTGGCCAAGCCCCGCAAAAAGGGACTGCTGCATCTTGTTTTCAGCCGTTTCGGCCTCATCGCTCTGCTGATCGTCATACAGGTGCTGATCTATGCATCCATTTATGGCTGGCTGAAAAACTCACTGCCGGTATTTACGGTGCTGATGATTCTTTTCGTCGTATGCGGCGTCGTTTATCTTTTCAACAGCGGTATGGATTCCAGCGCGAAGCTGACGTGGATGTTCATCATCGCCCTGCTTCCGATAACGGGCGCTGTATTCCTTTTCTTCACCCGGATGAATCTGGGCTATCGCAGGCTCTCACGCCGGGAGGCGGAGCTCATCCGGCAGACACGCAATGCCATCTCTCAGCCGAAAGACGTGACGGGGGCACTGGAGCGCAGCGGGTCCGGTATGGACGACCTGGCCAGGTATCTGAATCGAAGCGGCTGCTTTCCGATCTACGACAACACGGAAGTTACGTTTTTCCCTCTTGGAGAAGATAAGTTCGCCGCACTGCTGGAAGCACTCAAGACAGCCCGACATTATATATTCATGGAGTATTTTATCATTGAAGAGGGCTACATGTGGGGCAAGATCCTGGAAGTGCTGGTGGAAAAGGCCGCAGCCGGCGTGGACGTTCGCGTGATGTACGATGGTATGTGTGAGATGTCTACGCTGCCCCCCGGATATTTCAAACTGCTCCGGGAAAAAGGCATCAAGGCCAAGGCGTTCTCTCCCATCATGCCTATGGTGTCCTCTCACTACAACTACCGGGACCACAGGAAGATCCTGGTGATCGATGGGGAGATCGCTTTCAACGGCGGCGTGAACCTGGCGGATGAATACATAAACCGCGTAGAACGCTTTGGGCACTGGAAAGATACCGCCGTAATGCTCAGAGGCGATGCTGTGAAAACCTTCACACTGATGTTCCTGCAGATGTGGAGCATCGACGAAAAGGAGCCGGAGTTCCTTCCGTGGCTGGAGGATACCGGCTATAAGCCGCAGCACCCGAGCGGTTATGTGATGCCCTATGGGGACTGCCCCCTGGACGGCGAAAGGGTGGGGGAGACCGTGTATATGGATATCCTCAACCGGGCGAACGATTACGTTCATATCATGACGCCCTACCTGATCCTCGACGACGAACTGGAGCGCGCGCTGAAGTATACCGCCGAACGGGGCGTAGATGTCAAACTGATCCTCCCGGGCATACCCGATAAGAAAGCAGCCTATGCCCTGGCAAAGTCCTACTACAAACGCCTGCTGGCTTCGGGGATCAGGATCTACGAATATACGCCCGGATTCGTCCACGCGAAAGTCTTTGTCAGCGACGGCATCAAGGCCGTGGTGGGCACCATCAACCTGGATTACCGCAGCCTGTACCATCACTTTGAATGCGCAACCTATATGTACAAAACAGAGTGCATCTCAGACATTGAGAATGACTTCCGGAAAACTCTGCTTAAATGTAAAGAAGTTACAGAAGAGACCGTAAAAGAAGAGAAGGCATCCTATAAGATCATGGGAGGGCTGCTGAAGGCCGTTGCACCGCTGATGTAAGCAGCCGGGGCAGGGGGCGAACCTATAAAAGAATGAGTAACTCTACATAGCGGGACCTGAAGAGAAGGTACTGGAATGACTGCGAGAAGTCTGAGATCACCGGGCAGCGGCGGGAAACAGATGCTGTTTCAGGCGGCAGTACAGTTTTGGGAAGCGGGCAGACTCCGGCAGAACAATACAGGACCATTTCGAATCCCGAACATGCAAGACCCGGGCTTAACGCCCGGGTCTTGCTGTTGACAAGAGGCACATTCGCTAGAAGATCAGGATCATACACTCCTGAAGGCGAGCTTCCGGCACCAACGGCCAGGACGCTGAGAAAATCGGTAAAGGACAGTGGATCTTCTGGGATCACCGTCCTTTGATAGGGCATGCCCATGATCAAGCGCCTTGCCGGGGTGCTGTGAAGAGAGCAGGGAAGTGGTTCACTTCAGGGGAGGAAGCGTATGGATATCATAGTTATCAAAGTAGATATCGAACGCTGTTTCCATATCGCCGGAGAGTTCTATGAGAGCGCCTGCCTGGAACATGGCGGAGAGAGTCCCGGACGGAGCCCGCCATGCGGCATTAGATATGACTTCCGGTTTCTCGTTTCCCGGGGAATCAGCTCTCAGGATCGATTCGGCGCTGAAGAGGAGTACCCCTGTTGCAATATGATAGTCGCTGGATATGATGGCGATCTGGCGGACAGACGGGAGCTGCGTCGTGAGGATATCATAGGTGTAGATCGCATTCTGCGCTGTCGTGAGAGATCTGTCTTCTACGATGACACGATCCTCTCCCACACCGTTTGCAACAAGCCATTTTGCCATTTCTCCGGCTTCCGTTGCTGCTTCGGTTTCCGAAGCCGTTCCTCCGCCGGTGCAGACAATATAGGCGTTCGGATACTTTTCCGCGCTGTTCAGCACGACCTTCAGGCGCTCGAGCAGCTCCTCACGCATCGTTCCATCCGGCTTCAACTGAAAACCCAGCGCAACGATGCATAGCTCGTCAGTATCCGCAAGACCATCGGGCAGGACGTCATAGTGAAGTGCAGGACCGTCGCTTAAGGACGTCCAGAGATCCATTATGCTTTCCCAGCGCGATCCCAGATCGGGATCGATATCGGAGAGTTCATTCAGCAAGTCTCGGATATGCGGCGAGGCTTCAGAGCCGTAATTGCCGTAATCCACCACCAGTTCTTCTATGATCTCCTGTGCGCTTCGCGGCTGCGTGATCTTCGGTCCGCATCCGGTAAGCACAGAGAGCAAAAGAACGTTCAAGGATATCATGAACAAAAGGGGAGATGCTTTACCTTTCATAACGAGTCAGTTCCCGGGAAGGATCGTTTTCCTGAGTATCCGTTTTATTCAAAGCTTCCGTACATCGTGACGGCTTCGTCCACGGTGATCTCACCTTTTCCGACCTGGAACGCTGCGACCCGGATCTGGACAGTCAGCGGGTCCAGGATACCGAGCACTTCCGGGGATATGGTACGATCGGAAGGGACCTGTCCGAAAGGAGCATAGACCGAATCAAAGGAGAGATCTGCGGTGGGCGTTACCAGACGCTTTACGGAAGCCATCTGATTCAGCTCTTCGTTTGTGATCAGAAACCGCATGAATTCGTTTGTCATGTCCAGGTCGTCGCAGTCCTTGTTGACGGAGAACTCCACAGAAGGACTGTCGATAAAATAACCGCCGTTGTCTGTCAGAGGGATCGGGGAGAATGTATAATCAAAAGGAGAATTGGTAAAAGCTTCAGACTGGCTTTCCCGCTTCTTCGTTCCGGATACGGTATCCCCGGCGCAGATCATCATCGGCACGTCGCCTTCAAAAAAGCGGAGGATCACCTTGGTATAGTTATCTTCGATCTTGTCACACTCATCCAGATCGATACAGTTGCTGCGGATCAGCTGCTCCACCGCTTCCAATGCCGGACGCATGTATTCACCTGCGGCGGGATCCAGCTGATTGGCGAGCGAAAGCGCTTCCGGGTTTTCGGCAAGCGTGGCTGCAAACATCGGATAAGCGACTGTGTACATAAAACAGCTGGAGGATTTGAGGCTGTAGCCCATCATGGGGCTGGTATATCCCTTGCTGCGGAATTCTCCACACACGGTCATCAGATCTGTCCATGTGGTCGGAACGCTGAGTCCTTCTTTCTCAAACAGAGCATGGTTCACCAGCATACCGTAGGTCCTGGAAAAGACAGGTACCATCAGCACTCGTCCATCTGCATCATGGTTGATCAGACCGGAGCGGATACAATCAAGATCCAGGCGAAGAGCGGAGGCCGAAAGATCCTCCATATGAGCAAATACCGGATCGAATTGTTTGTTTCCGATCATTGAGGCATAGGAGAAGAAAATGTTAGGCCTGTCTTTGCCTTCGAGTACCGTTCCAATCGTGTTGCTGTAGTCATCCAGCTTCACATAGCTGAGCTGTACATTCGGATAAATCTCGTTGAATCTGTCAAACTCAGCTTCCAGCGCCTCAAAGTTATCATAGCTTCCGGCTACCGTGATGCTGCAGCTTGTGCCTGTATCAAGAGCAGGTTTGAATCCGGCGGCAGTGTCTTTCTGCGTTTTGCCGCTGCAAGCCGTCAGCGATGCGACCAGACAAAGCACTAAAACGATGCAGAGCAGCTTCTTCATGATCTGTTTTCCTCCTTGATCCTGCGGATCTCTTTGATGACGAGTTTGATGTCTACAGGTTTCGCGATGTGACCGTTCATACCGGCGTTCAGGCACTCTGTAACGTTTTCTGAAAACGCGTCCGCCGTCATGGCAATGATCGGGATGGAAGACGCCCATGGATCATCCAGAGCACGGATACTTCTTGTAGCATCAAGGCCGTTCATTTCCGGCATCTGTATATCCATAAAGATCAAAGTATAGCTTCCCTTTGCGGCCTGTTTCATTTTCTCCACGCAGATGCGGCCGTTTTCTGCGCGCTCCGTAGTGATCCCGAACATACCGAGCATGGCGGAGATGATCTCCCAGTTGATGTCGTTGTCTTCCGCAATGAGTATGTTCATCCCCTGCAGATCGGAATAATCGTTTTCCGGCTCAACGGACTTTGCCTCGGTCCCAAGGAGTTCGTTGATCTTATCGTACAGCTTTGAGCGGAACAGCGGTTTGCTGACGAAGCCGTTTGCCCCCGCATCCTTCGCCATATCCTCGATATCTGACCAGTCATAAGCGGAAACGAGAAGGATGGGAGTGTTCGAATCTGCTTCCGAACGGATCCGGCGGATCGTTTCTACGCCGTCAAGGTCCGGCATCTTCCAGTCAAGGATCACAACGCTGTAATCCCGACCCGTTTCATGCCGCCGCGTGATCATGCCGAGAGCTTCCAGACCGCTGTGGGCACGATCGGCTGTTATACCGAGAGACTCCAATGTATCCACAGCTGTCTCCAGAAGGATCTCATCATCATCGACGATAAGGACGTCCATCGGATCAAGCGCCATATCTTCTCTCTGCCGGTCTGCAATGGGAAGATCCAGTATTACGGTGAACGTCGTCCCCTGGCCCGGTTCGCTCTGGCAGTCGATGGTGCCTCCCATCAGATCGACCATCTGCTTCGTGATGGCAAGCCCAAGCCCGGTCCCCTGGATGCTGTTCACCCGGCTGTCCGTCTGACGGGAAAACGGTTGATACATATTAGCCATGAATTCCGGACTCATGCCGATGCCGGAATCGGATACTATGTACGTCAGACGCACACAGCCGGGTTTCAGGCTTTCTTCCTCACGCATGTCCACGCTGACATGACCGCCGGG
>JAEEGL017312974.1_pt1 | contig 19941 bp, 14 predicted proteins | sample 9134231 | NCBI WGS metagenome assembly JAEEGL01 (sample SAMN16246548, study PRJNA631951) | gut metagenome | biome: gut microbiome; feature: rumen; material: fiber-attached | host: Bos | place: Iran: Karaj | collected 2018-10 | reverse complement strand
GGCCGGGATCATCTTGCAGTATTCCCCGGACATGAGAGCCAGATCCGCATCGATCTGCACGGCGGGATCATCGGAACCGGTGATGTTTTCCTCCAGCACGGTATCGGAAAGACGGATTCTCTTAAAGTTGAAGTCGGAGTCGATGATAAAGGAGATCTCCTCGTTCAGGGAAAGGGCCAGGCTGGTTACCATCTTGCCGGCATCCAGGTGGGTTTTGATTTCATCGCTGGAGAGATCCTGCTTCTTGGCTCTGATAATGCCGTTTTCAGAACGGAGCTCGGTTTCGTCCCCGATAATGACCCCGTCCGGAGCTTCGTCCCGGGAGAGCCAGTCGGTGAGGCAGACGCTGATGTCATTGTTTACGGTAATGGGCTTGGCCGGGAAGGATCCCAGTCCCTTGCGCAGCAGGGCCAGCATGTCATCGCAGACCTTGCCGCTGGTGGTGTTGATGGCCACATAGCCGTACTGGGCGTTGATCCAGAGCCAGACCTCCTTGTGAATGGGGAAGGCCTTGGGCAGAAGCTCGGAAATGAGATCGGCCTTAAGGTCATCCCGTTCCTTTTTCCGGACGGTGCGGGCCTGTGTGCTCTGAATCTCCTCGATCTTGTCTGCCAGCATTTCGCTTACCACGCTGGAGGGGAGCATTTTCTTCTCAAACAGGCACCGGAAAAAATAGTCATTGCCGATCTTGTGCACCAGCACCGGCTCCTGGTTCTTATTGCCCATGACGTCAGTCCAGCCGAAGCGGGCCAGATCCTGTCCTTGACAGGGCTGAAACTTCTGTTTGGAAATAAGCTCGTTGAGTTCGTCGGGGGAATACTTAAAGGGGGCTTCAAGATGATAAACCCTCATGCTTTTAAACCACATCTGGTCAGTACCTCTTTAATCAATGTGAATTTCGCTGGCGGCGCCTGAGTCCCGGCGTCCGCTGGGAAGGGGCGGTTCTCGGGCGTCTCAGAATGAAGGGGAGCGGGATAACCGGTCTCGGTCTCCCGGCGTTTTCAGAAGTGTACCACTTTTTGCGGTTTTCCGAAAACGTTGCAGCCGCCCCGCGGGAGAGCCCCGGAATTTTTCTGCAAAATAAGCCATAGCGGGGCGGCCGGAACCTTTCAGGAGTTATTCCCGGGGGAGCTTCTTCATTATTTTGTTTCCTTTTCCCTCCTCCCTCCTCTTTCTCCCTCGCAGGTTTTTATCAGAACCTCGCCCCCGAGACGGAGTTCCTTACTTATGAGCCGCAAGGCGTTCCATGCGGTTTCGGGGCTTAATTTCCCCGGTTGTGCTATAATGGGCGGGTTAAATTTTTTGTTTGTTTTGTGAGAAGCAGTGAAATGAGCGATAACGGGAATAATAATCCTCCTGAGGATGAAAAGACTTCCGAAGAAGGGCAGCAGCCCCGGACGGAGGATTCGCATCTTCAGCCATTGAATATCAGACCGGTAAGAATTACCGAGCAGTTAAAGACCGCATTTATCAATTACGCCATGAGCGTAATTGTGGACAGAGCTCTTCCGGACGTGCGGGACGGCCTCAAGCCGGTGCATCGCCGCTGTCTGTTTTCCATGTACATGAACGGCTATGACAGCACCGGAAAAACAGTAAAGTCAGCAAAGGTGGTGGGCGACGTTATCGGTAAGTACCACCCGCACGGCGATACATCCGCATATGACACTCTGGTGCGCATGGCTCAGAATTTCTCTCTCCGGTATCCTCTGGTAATCGGGCAGGGAAACTTCGGTAACCTTGACGGCGACAAAGCTGCGGCCATGCGTTATACCGAAATCAAGATGGCCCGCATTGCCAATGAAATGGTGGAGGATCTGGGCCCCCGCAATGATTTCAAGGAAACCGTGGATCAGGTGCCTAATTACGACGGCTCCGAAATGATGCCTTCTGTCATGCCGAACCGTTTCCCGAATCTTCTGGTGAACGGATCTTCGGGCATTGCCGTGGGCATGGCCACCAATATTCCCAGCCACAATCTGCGGGAGATTATTGATGCCACCATTGCCCTGATCGATGATCCGAATATCACCATTGACGGTCTCATGAAATTCGTTCCGGGCCCTGACTTCCCCACCGGCGGCATTATCTACGGGGTGTCCGGCGTGCGAGAGGCCTATGAAACAGGACGCGGTTCCATTATCATCAGATCCCGCACTCACATTGAAGGCAAGCCCGGAGAAAAGCAGTGCATCGTCATTGACGAAATTCCCTACAATGTGAATAAGAAGGAGCTGGTAACCCGCATTAACGCCTGCATCCGCGAAAAGACCATTGAAGGACTGACCGAGGTTAACGACTACTCCGGACGGAATCACGATGTGCGGGTGGTTATCGGCATCAGAAAGGGCGAGGCTCCGGAAATCCTGCTGAATCAGCTGTTCAAGCGCACCAATATGCAGATCAGCTACGGCATTAACATGCTGGCCCTCAATGACGGCCATCCGGAGGTCATGAATCTCAAGCAGATTCTGGAAGCCTTTGTTAAGCACCGCCGCGAGGTTATCACCCGCAGAACCGTGCATGATCTCAAGCGTTCCCGCGCTCAGGCCCACATCCTGGAAGGCATGCTGGTGGTTCTTTCCAACATCGATGAGGTGATTCGGATCATCAGGGAATCCGCCAATAAGAACGAGGCCAAGATTGCTCTCATGAACCGCGGCTGGGATTTCTCCCTGCTGACCGAGCTCATCGCCCGCGCCGCCGACGGTTCGGAAATCTGCCGTCCGGAGGATCTGGAGGATCCGGCCTACGGCATTCATGACAATCTCTATCATCTCTCGGATCGGCAGACGGAGAGCATCCTCAACATGCCGCTGCACCGCCTGACCGGCATGGAGTACAACGAGGTTCAGGACGGCTATAAGGATCTGGTTGCCAAAATTCGTTCCTTCCTGGAAATTCTCGAAAACGACTCCGTGCTGGTGGAGGTTATCCGGAAGGAGCTCCGGGAGATCCGCGATACCTACGGCGATGATCGCCGCAGCGAGATCCAGGGCGAACGTCCGGAAATCACCATGGAGGATCTGATTGTGCCGGAAACTGCCGTGATCACCATGTCCCGCACCGGCTACGTCAAGTATCAGCCTCTGGCCGAATACCGCGAGCAGAAGCGCGGCGGCCGCGGCAAGAGAGCTGCCAAGGTCAAGGACGAGGATGTTATTGATAACATTTACATTGTTAATACCCACGATACCATTCTCTGCTTCTCTTCCATCGGCAAGGTCTATCCGCTGAAGGTGTATGAACTGCCCAGCTCTTCATCCCAGTCCAAGGGGCTGCCTATTGTCAACCTGCTGCCTCTGGAGGAAAACGAGCGGATTATCAGCATTCTCCCGGTGGACAAGTTTGACGAAGACCGCTACCTTATGCTGATCACCAAGAGAGGTCTCATCAAAAAGACCAGCCTGGCTCTCTTCAAGAATCTCCGCAAGACCGGCATCCTGGCCATTAAATTCATGGAAGGCGATACTCTGGCCGGGAGCGCCATCACTGAAGGCAAGGATGTTATCGGCGTATTCGCCTCCAACGGCTATGCGGCTGTATTTAACGAATACTACGGCGCCGCAGGCTCCGAGAGCGATGATGAAGCTCAGGATGCCGAGGAGGATCTCCCGGATGCAGAAGAAGGCGGCGAAGCTGATGATGCCGATGAAGGAGATGATGATGCTTCCGCAGCCCAGGAAAAGGATATTTCCTCTTATTGGAATCCGGCTCCGGATGCCAAGGGCATTCGTCCTTCCGGACGCGCCTCCCGCGGCGTTCGCGCCATCAAGCTGGCTCCGGGGGCCGAAGTGGTTTCCATGGTGGTATTCAAGCAGGATGCCGGCATGGTGCTTACCGTGTCCTCCAGCGGCCTCGGCAAGCTTACCCCGCTCTCCCGGTATCGTCTCTGCAACCGTAACTGCAAGGGCGTAATATCCATTAAGCTCACGCAGCATAACGGCAAGCAGGCTCAGGTAGTGGGAGTGCTGCAGGCTCAGATGAACGACCAGATCGTGCTCATTACCAGCGATGGCATTCTGATCCGTACCAAGGTAGAGCAGATCCGTGTTTGCGGCCGCTTCTCTCAGGGCGTTAAGCTGATCAACATCGGGGAGAACTCCGAGCTCATTGCCGTGGAGAAGGTGCTGGGCGAGGATCTGGAAAACGATGCTGAAATCAGAGGCCTTAATGCTCCCGAAGGCGAAGCCGGAGCGGCGTCAGGAGAGGTTCCGGAAAACAGCGCCGGAGAAAATCCTGCCGGGGAGACCGCAGGGGAAAATGATGCTGAAGCAGCTCCTTCTGATGCTGCCGAGGCTCAGCCCGAAACCAGAGATCCCGCCACTCAGGAGTAATGTGATTCCCAAGTGAACAAGAGAAGGGCAGACTTTGAGTATCTGCCCTTTTTTATTGCTTCCGGCGTGAGCTCAAAGTGTCTCCGGGACAAGACGCTCAAGGATGATCATGTTTAGGGAGATAGCCCCGGAAAGGGCGGCTCAGGAAAAAGAAGAGGATTTCCGAAAAACCGGCCGGGGAAAACATATCAGGGAAGAAGACAGGAACTTCAGAACCCCGGCTTTTTCTGAAAAATGAATAGCGGTGAGGCTGATCGCCCCCGGCACAGTGAATCTCTTGTTGGTTATGTTAACCCCAAGGCCTGATTAGGTCAAAATTTCAGTTTTAGCAGAAGAGCGTCTCAAATTGCGCAAGAGTCATGTCAAGCTTTTCGGCAGCTGCTTCTTTGGTCATCTTTCCTTCCTTGAAACTGTTAAGATAGCGATGAAGTTTATCGATATAATTGCGGACAATTTCCGGTTCGGCCTTTTTGACGGCTTCTTTGGCGATACGAGGTTCGGCCTTTTTAACAGCTTCTTCGACGGCCTCTTTTCTGCCCTCGTTTCTTCCCTCTTTTTTGGCCTTATTTAAGGCTCTTTCCATATATTCATCGAAAGATTCAGCGTACTCCATTTCTTCAAGCATGACGTTCTTTAAGCTCCTTTGGGCACTTTTTAAGAAAAGATACCAAGGATCCTGTTTTTGAATACACCAGAACCGACACTCAGAGATGCCTGTTCTGTTAACCATTAGACCTGATTAGGTCAAAATTTCAGTTTTAGCAGAAGAGTGTCTCGAATTGCGCAAGAGTCATGTCAAGCTTTTTGGCAGCTGCTTCTTTGGTCATTTTTCCTTCCTTGAAACTGTTAAGATAGCGATGCAGTTTGTCGACATAATTGCGGACAATTTCCGGTTCGGCCTTTTTGACGGCTTCTTTGGCGATACGAGGTTCGGCCTTTTTGACGGCTTCTTTGGCGATACGAGGTTCGGCCTTTTTAACAGCTTCTTCGACGGCCTCTTTTCTGCCCTCTTTTCTGCCCTCTTTTTTGGCCTTATTTAAGGCTCTTTCCATATATTCATCGAAAGACTCTTCGTATTCCATTTCTTCGATCATAATATTCTCCAGTTCATTTTGGTGCTTTTCAAGAAAAGATACCAGGTATCCCTTGCTTTGACATTCTTCAATGACCTCGCGCATAATCGTCTGATCATCTGTTGTCTGGTTGTTGGTCTGATCGCTGGTCGTCTTGTTGTTCATACCGCATTTCTCCTTTGATTTTATGTCAGATCGTCTCTTTTTGGTGAATTTTTTGTAAATTTTGCAAAACCCGACATATTGCCCTGAAATTGTTTCTTTGTTTTCATCATCGATTACAAATACCGTGAAGTCGTACTTGCTTTTTGGGAGACTGTCAAACATTTCAGAAAACGTATATTCTTTTTTCCGGGAATTGCTGGGCCCGTAATCGTAAGAGGCGATGACATAGAATTCGGGGGCCGGAAGATGCATTGTTTTCTGCTTGTCGTAACGCAAATCCTTCAGTTTGTGGCGGTGAATATACTGCCGGTAGGTGCTGACAAGATATTCATTCATTCTGAGTCCGATATTGGGACAAGGGGTGCTCTGAGCTTCCACAAGATAAAGGCGGGATTCTTTCCCGACGGTGACAGAAAATCCCAGATCGTTTCGCAGCGAAGTTGACAGCGTCATATCGGTGAGAGTTTCAATGGAGATTTTGCTGTTTTTGTTGCAGATCTTGCCGGTTGAGCCGCTTAGCTCAGTGTAGAGCTTCATGACATTCTCTATGTCGCTGAACAGGAGCTTAAAAACGGAATCACAAAGCAGTCGTTGACTTTTTTCTTTTGCAATCTCAGCTTGTCGCTGGTTTTTTAATATCTTTTTGGCCATGATACTACCTGATGGAAAAAACGATGTTTCATAGTATAGACGATATTTATCATCTGTAAACAGGAAAACATTATTTTTTAAGGTTGTGAAAATGTGTGCATATCATAGCGATAATATGCTAATCCGTTACGAGCCGAGTTTACTTTTTATAGTTGTGTATAACGGATGTGCTAAAATTTTAATTCTGATGATGGCTATTATTATCCTGTTCCAAAACCGATCGCAAAAATATAACATTAGCAGTACAAGTCTTTTTAATACAAGGGTTTTGAAGCTGATGACAGCAAGAGGGTTAACTGTGAATATCTTTTTTGGGTCCGGGAGCGTTCGTGCATTTGAGTTATCCACAGCATGGTTTGACCGCGGCGATATTTTTGGGGAGAACTTCCGAGACTGGCTGATTGTATGAATTAAGATGTTTCGGATAGCAGTGCTGCTGCTGTTACTTAAATAACCAGATTATAATCTATATGTAAGTTTGAGGATATCCGGCTCCGAAAATGTCGTTGATTTCTGAAATCCTCCCTGCGATCCCGGGTTAAGGACAGAGGTCTTTTATGAACAGAAGGGGATTAAACCTTTTCTTCTGCCGGAAAACCTGAGACGGCATGACCGGAACGGAAAATCCCGGAAACCGCCCGCTATCCCCCGGATAAAGGGAGGGCAGGCGCGCCGGGAATCCGAACGGCGCGGGAGAACCTCAGGGGCGGAAATCATGAGGCCCCTGGGATTCCGGTGTCATCAAAGGAGTCTTGTTCCCGTCATGGGGCAGTGGCTTCCTTGCTGGTTCCGGCGATCTTAAAATTCCCGGAAACCGGATGATTTCAGCGTGATGGCAGTTTTATCTCCTTTTCAAAGCGGAACATTTCATCAGGAGGGCCGCTATGGCCGGAACTGCTGTTTCCGGTGCCTTCGGCTTCAGGTTCATGCGGATCGGGGTGATGACTGTTAAAGAATTCCACGATCCGAAAACCCAGGCGGTTAACGTAAAAGTGGATGTTTCTTTTTTCAAAATAAGGCGTTACGGTTTCCCAGACGGTAATTTCGGGATGCATCCTTTCAACAGCCTGCCACGCTGCGGCGCCGATGCCGCGGCTGTGGAGTTCCGGAGTCACAAAGAGGAGATCCAGGTAACCCCGGTTTCCGGCGGTTCTGATAACGACGCCGCCGGCGGGCTTGCCGTCTGCGATGATGCGGAAGGCGGTTCCCGCGGAAATGGCCTCCCGAATGGTGTCCCGCGAAATAACATTCCCGTCTTCTTCAAAATGATCGTCTCGTAACCCGAATTCCTCCAGAGCTCCGTAGTTGAATGCGGTTTGATTAGCGGTGATAAACTGTTCCTGATCCCGGAGATCCAGCGGATTTAGCGTTACCTGATTAAGGGGGGCTTTTGCTGACATGACGGCTCCTTTCATTTTTCGCCTGGGCACGGGATCAGTGTACCTCATTTGCGGCCGGGATGCTAAGCGCCGGAAGAGTGAGGGCGGTAACGGCTGGGGCCCGGCGGAATCGGGAGGTACCGTTACGCGTCAGGGCCGGGAAGATCCTGTCATTTCCCGGCTTTCCCGGGCTTTTCTGCCAGGAGGCCTTTTCGGAAGGTTAAAAATGCCGCGGCCAATTATGATATAATCTTCGGGCCGGGGATGCTTCTCCGGAGCCGCTATGGAGTTCTGCCAGGGGCAGGCTGCGTTGCGCCGTGATTGACCGGATTCAGGCTGTACGCCGTGTCCGTCAGATGCGATAAAGGCAGGAACACCTTTATTTCTAACTTTCCAAAGGCCGCTTTGAGATGACTAAAGTTTATAATTTTTCAGCTGGACCTTCTATGCTTCCGGAACCGGTAATGGCCCGGGCGCAGAAGGAATTTCTTAACTATAACGGACTGGGCATGAGCGTTATCGAAATGTCTCATCGCTCTAAGGAATATCAGGCTCTTGCCGATGAAGCGGTTCAGGATCTTCGGGATATCCTGCGGCTTCCGGATAATTATCAGGTGCTGTTCATGCACGGCGGCGGCCGGGGCATGTTTGCCAATGTTCCCATGAATCTGGCCTCCAAGGACGGCTCTGCCGACTATGTCCATACCGGAGCCTGGTCCGGCTATGCGCTCAAGGAAGCCAGAAAGTATACCAAGGTGAATGCCCTGGAGCTGGAATGCGTGAACGATAAGGGCCAGCATTCTCTCAATATGGATGCTCTCAAGCTGGATCCCGCTGCCTCATATGTGCATTACTGCATGAATGAAACCATTCACGGTATCGAAATCTTCGACCCCCTGGATACCGGCAGCGTTCCTCTGATCGCCGATGCTTCCTCTACCATTCTCTCCCGTCCGCTGGATGTGACCAAGTACGGCATTATCTATGCCGGAGCTCAGAAGAATATCGGCCCCTCCGGCTTCTGCGTGGTTATTATCCGCGATGATCTGATTAAGGAACCGGCTCCGTTCACTCCGGATGTGTCCAGCTTCCAGATCACCCGGGACAAGGGATCCATGTTCAATACCCCGAATACCTTTGCCTGGTATCTGTCCGGACTGGTATTCAAGTGGATCAAGGACGAAATCGGCGGCCTCGAGGCCATGGAACAGCGCAATAAGGAAAAGGCCGCTCTCCTTTACGACTGCATCGATTCCTCCGACGGCTATTATGTGAACAAAGTGGATCCTCAGTACCGTTCCCGCATGAATGTGGTATTCAATCTCCGGGATGAGAGCCTGAGCGATGCTTTCCTGAAGGAAGCCAAGGAAGCCGGTCTCAGCGGACTCAAGGGACATCGCGTGCTGGGCGGCATGCGGGCCAGCCTTTATAATGCCATGCCGCTGGAAGGCGTGAAGGCTCTTACTGATTTTATGGCGGCCTTCAAGAGCCGGCACTGATCCTGAGCATTTTCGGAAGCGATGCCGAAGACGGAAGCGTCTTTTCCGTCCGCTCTCTTTAAAAGAAAGCACCCCGCAGATCCCTGCGGGGTTTTCGCATTAAAGAGGCGGATTGTTTTAAGCTCCGGAAGGAAGCGAGCTCCCCCGGAATTAAAGATGAGGCCCGATGCGCGTATCCGGCGCCGCGAATATCAGGCAGGAAGAGCAGGCGCGCCAAAGGATCCTCGAGAGAAGGCCCGACAAGAGAGAAGTCAGCGGGAATCCTGGTTTCCGGAGGGTTTTGGCCCCATCCGGGAGCCTCTTCCTGCAAAGAAATGCCATGCCTTTACTGCCCCGGCATAAACCCTTGCCCCGGCCTGAAAAACCCGGTGATACCGCGTGCCCTCAGGATGGGTCATCAGGGTTTCCGCAATTTCTTCAGCCGTAGCTGCGGCTCCGGTATCCCAGTTATAGTACCGGGGGTAAAGAAGAAGGGCCCCGATAATGAGATCCGTGAGATCCTGTATGGCATTCCTGCGGCGAAGCTCAGCTGCCCGGGCGATTTCGTTTCCGTCCGCCGCGCTGACATCCCGGGTAAGGCCATAGCCGGCATAGAAGGGCATCCCGTACACCACGGTTTTTTTGCCCCGGAGCATTGCTTCGAATCCCGCAAGAGAGCTAATGGTATGCACCTCGTCCGCGATCTCCGCGAGATCCGGAGCGCCCGTATCATCTGCGGCAATATAGTCAGCCAGTCTTTGGAGCTCCTCCGCCTCCGGAAGTCCCTTGCGGAGGCCGTTAAGAACGTCGGGATGGATTTTTACCATGATAAGAGCCCGGGGATTGTCCTTTCTTACCCGGCGGAGGAGGGAGATATTGGTGTACCCAAGGCCGCCGGTAATGACTGAGGCATCGTTATCCACCTGGGCAGGAATGAAGATCACCCCATCGTATTTGCCGGGATTGTCCCGGAGGAGAGCGGTTACTGCCGGGATCGGCTTCGGGGGTATTCCGGAGCGGTACTTGGTGATCCCGCCCCGAAGAATCAGATCCCGGAGTTTTTCCCCGCGGAGGCGGAGATCCTGATAGTCCGGGCGTTCCCGGAGATGAATAAGGATATTTTCCAGATCCGAGGGCCGGCGGGGATCATAGTAGATGCCGGTTTCGTCAAAGGCCAGAGAGTAGGGATAGTAATAGTTGCAGCCGAGGCCGTTGGAGCGGATAAAGGCGTCCTCGGCCCGCACCACCGTGATGCCCCGGGAGACGAGATCCTGAGCGAGTCTGCGGAGCTCCGGGTTTTTGGCTTCCAGAGCGCCCCAGAAAACCGCCTTGTCCCCCGGTGCAAAGATTTCTCCGATCCGGCCCGCATCAAGATAACGCCGCGCGGTTTTTAAGCTCAGAAAGCTGATGCGGGATTCCTTTAAAAACGGCGGGAGAATGGCGCGTTTCCACAGGGTGGCCATGATAATGTGCGCGGTGGTCATAGCTGAAATCCTTTGTTCCTGACGCTGCAGCCGGGGGAAGCCGCATTTTCTCCTCAGCCCCGGGGGCGGGATAAGGTGTCATCCCTTCCTCATAAGAGACCCGGCGCCTCCGGGATTCTGTTTATCTCGCAGATATGATGCGGCGATCTCTTCCCGCCGTTTATCCCTTTCCCGGACTGCCGGCTCCTTTTCCTGAACGGCCTTTTCCTATGCGGAGGTTAGCCTCTTTTATTATGGATAAAGAAGAGGAATCCGGTAACGAGGCCGGCAATGGCCCCGTAAAGATGGGACGGCGCCGATACCCGATAATTGGAGACCTCTTTAACCTGCTGATTCAGGGAGGTGAAATGGAAGTTGTCTCCGTACATGTTGCGGGTGATTTCGTCAAAGCCGAATTCCGGGTGATTGAAATCGATGTAGATTTTGGCGGCCACGGCAGCCAGGATCACGCCACCCTTCCAGTCAAGCTCGATAAGGAGCCGGGCGAGTCCCGCCGCTGTTACCATGCCGTGGAGGGCGCCGGACATGCCGCCGTATTCGGAGGTGTTTGTGAAAAAGAAGATCCCTAAGGTGACGCAGAGACCGGACACGGCGAAGGAGATCAGGCGGTGTGCCCAGGTGGCACAGGATTCCGCAAAGAAGAAAAACCAGATAATGAAGAAGCCGGCCAGGTTTTCCGCAAGGTGATGGAGGTCGAAATGCACGAAGTTTCCGGTAATGAATTCCCAGTACCAGTGCTGATGGGTGATATCCCAGGGGCTGAGACTCCATAATGTAGGATGGTAATAGGAGCATCCCAGGCTTGCGGCAGCGATGAGGGCGAATACGATGATGTTGATTGCCTGTCCTTTCATGTCTTTTAAATCCTGCTTTCTGATAATTCTGATCCCGCGGCGCCAAGAGCCGGCAGGGCGGTTTCTTCCAATTCCCCGGAATAAGCGGGAATCCCGGTATCCCGGGATTATAAGCCTTTTGCGGGGGATGATCCATTTATAAAGGGAGCCCTAGATTTAAAGGGAGGCCTGAGGAGATGCTCCGGGAGCGCCGGGGCCCCTTCCGGAAATATTGCGGCTCCTTCCCTGATTCTTTCATGACCCGGATTAAACACCGCTTTGATTGCCACAGAGCGGGGGATGACATCGGGGGCGGCGGGATTTCACCAAAAGGGGATTTAAGCGGAAGATGATAATGAAGACGGAGATAATCACTTAAAATTATCAGGAGGTTTCTCAGGTTTTTCCCCTGATTCTTCGCCCGGGGATCATAAAAACCCCGCAGCATCCCTGAAAAAATGAGGTTTAAGGGGCCGCGGGAATTCTGAATTCCCGGAGACCGGAATTCCGGCCGGAGGAAGATAATAACCCAAGACGGGAGATCGTCTTAGGATGGCGGCGAGACAGGCGGGAATTTCTGCCTTATTAAAACAAAAAAGGCTTCCGGGAAGGAAGCCAAAATTAATAAGGAGGATTATAGTTAAGGATATTAGGAATTCATCTGCTGTTCCATAGCGGCGATTTCTTCTGCCGGAATTCTGTAATGTTCCTTGTCGGTAACACCGTCAGCAGCCATGCGCTCCTTGAGAGGGAGCGGAGTCTTGCCCTGACCGGTCCAAAGCTTCTCCTCGCCGTCCATAGTGGTGTAGCGATACTTGGGAACAACAGCCTTACGGGGCTTGCGCTCCTTCTTCTCACCGGAAAGAGGAACCTTGGAGTAACGGGCTGCCAGAAGCTCGTCGGACATGCCGGAGCTTTCGCGGATCTCTTCAATCTTCTTGAAAGCTTCCTCAAAGGCCTTGAGACGGTTGGCGCGATCAATTTCAGCCTGCTGACGCTCGGCGATAACCTGCTTAACCTTTTCAATGATATCTTCGAGTTCGGCAACTGATAAATCTCTGGTAGCAGTGCTCAGAGCTTTTACTGAGGCGATAGCGCTCTTTAAAGCGCCTGCCTTTGCTTCATAAGATAAAGCCATGATTTACTTCCTTTAATTGTTTTGTTTATAAGAGGTGTTTCCGCTATTATACACGATTTTTTTAGTTTTAAATGATTTTTAATAAAAAAATTTCGTTTTATTGAAAAAGACAGATTATGTCAGAAATCACTGTTTAATACCGTACAGTTTCCGGGAAGAAATCACCGGGGAGAAATCACCGGAGTTCCGGGGCTCCCCATCTGAAAAACGGAATCCCGCCCCGATGAAAGTTAAATGAGAATTGCCTGACCGCCGAACGCTCCCGCTTCGGATAATATCAATTTATGGCATCCCGGAATGCCCGTAAAATCAAGTCCCAATCGTTATTTTTAACCGGCCCGGAACTTGGATAATCCCGTAAAATCTGCATTTTCCGGGATTTTGGAATTGGTTAATTATTAACCATCTTTCTGTATCCGGGGATAATACCGGGATTTTACCGGTCTCCGGAAAATCCCGGAAAAGGCCGGAAATGCGGCTCCTTTGGCTGGTATCGCCGGCGGAGGCGCGGCCGGCGGGAGCGGGAGAACGAAAGGGAGTGCTGGTTTTACGGCTTCCGGGAAGACTCCTGCCGTTTTCTCCCGGCACCCGGGTATCATAACGGATAGCGGGGGAGTCCGGCTCCGGAAATAAAAAAACCGGCGGGAGCCGGCTCTTTTGCTCTGTTTCGGGATCAGCTCTTCATGAACTTCCCGGCCCATTCGCTTGACTGCTGATACATTTCGATGGCCCGGGCATCGGTAATGCCCAGTCTCTTGGCCCGGAGACTTACGGTGTCAAAGTCCAGGTTTTCATAATCCTTGACGAAATTAAGATAGAAGGCCATTTCTCCCTTGTTTTTCAGAATGGCATCCTTGATGGAGGAGGCAATGGGCATCTCGTCCATGATTTCCTTCATATCCTTCTGCATAATGGTATCCAGGAGGGAGAACAGGCCGCAGAGGAAGGATTCGTCGGGATCCGTATGTCCCTTTCTTTCCTTGGAGAGCATTTCGCAGAAGGACGCTCTGGTGAGGGACATCTGATAAAGCTCGGAAGGAGCGTCATTGCCCAGGGAGGTAGCGGAGATCAGGTAGACGAAGCGGCGGAGCTCCTGCTTGCCCATGTACACCACGGCATGACGGAAGGAGGTTATGGGCTCCGAGCCGTAACGCACGTTATTGGCATAGCGGAGCAGCTTGTAGGCCAGAGAGAGATCCTGCTTCAGGAGCTTTTCCACGGAGTCATAGTTGATTTCAATGGAGGCTACCTCTCGGAATAGCTGCATCACGGTCATCTGGTTCTGGGACAGGGCCCGATCCTTAACGATGATGGGCTTGGAGAAAAAATAGCCCTGATAGAGGGTGCAGCCGATTTCCTGAGCGGCCTGGAAGTCCTCGGGGGTTTCGATCTTTTCCGCCAGGAAGGAGAGATTGACGAACCGGGTGTGCTTGACGATGTAATTCTTGATCACGGGAACGGGATAGGCCCGGAAATCGAATTTGATGATGTCGATGAATAGCAGGAAGCGCTCCCAGTCCGGACTCATGTTGAAGTCGTCCAGCGCAATGCGGAAGCCTTTGGCTTTCAGCCCCTTGATAAGGTCAAACAGGGTGTCGTTGGGAACGCAGTCCTCCAGCACCTCAATGACCACCTGGTTCACCGGCAGAAAATCAATGATGTTGTGCACAAAAAGGGGATAGGGAAAGTTTATGAAGCAGAGCCGGTCTCCCACCAGCGAGGATATCTTGTTGTCTATGAACTGCTGCGTAATCAGAGTTGCAGTGGCAGCCTCCGCGGTTATCTCTTTGGGATAAGCGTTCGTAAGACCGTTACGGTACAGAAGCTCATATCCTATGGTAACTTTGTTGGCATCCAGTATCGGCTGTTTTGCCACATAAGAGAACATTTCGCTCATGATTAACAACTTCCCTTTGAGTACTGCAAGAATTCATCTACCATTATCATAATAAACAGGAATTTATAAAACCCGCAAATTGCTGTCAGACAACAGTGATCACGTTTTTTATGATGAATTGCAATATTCTTTTAACCGGTACGGCGATTAATCGCAGGACAGTTTCACGGAGCCGTGAGATTAATTGCATTTATGCCCGAATAATTCTGGAGGGCTTTCCGATATTTCAGATGAGGAGGCCCCTCCGCGGGACGGAGCTGCCCCTGTGCTTTACGGCGGAACAGGGGGATCCCCCGAATCCTCCCGGAGCCCCGCGCAAAAAAAAGGCATGAATCCAGGATCCATGCCAACAACAGGAAGTAAGAATAGTTAGTTTCTTATAGTTATGTCTCCTTCATTGGAAAATCATTTCAGGGTCTGCTGCACAGTCTCGTAGATTTCTCCGTTGAGACCGTAAGGATTAATGCCGCGCTTGGCCTTGGGCTTTTTGTAATTCTTATTTTTGGAAATAAGACTGTAAAGCTTCTTGCCGTCCCACTTGGCAGCTTCCGGATCCTTCGACCAGCAGGCCCGGGACAGATTGTCGATCTCCGTCTTGGCTTTGCTGTAGAAGGGGAGTCCGGTGAGACCCACAATGGTCTTGTCAGGCCAGCGCTTCTGCGCCCATTCCAGAATGGCGGCGCGGCATTTAATGGGATCGTCCTTCTTCCAGGAACGGGCGAAGGTTCTCCAGTAGCCCATATAGTCGGCGCGGAGATGGAGCCAGCCGTAGATGCCGCTTCTTCTGCGGTACATGATGACGCTGTAGACCAGGAAAAGGATCAGCACAACGCCGGCGATAATGCCCGCAAAGATCTTGTAGGCGGTCTTGGGATCCCGGGGAATGTAGTCGCTGAAGCTGAAGCCGTTGATCTCATAGTTGGCCCCCAGCACCACGATGCTGTTCACCTTGCCGTCGTTGGGATTCTTCCATTCCACCACGCTCTGATTGGCCACGAACTTAGTATGGTTTCTCAGAGGCACAAACACCTGCTTTACCACCCGGGTGGACTTGAGCTTCTTGTCCCGCATGAGCTGCTCTGTTTCCACGGTAACGTCCTCATAGTAGTCGAAGTCGTTCTCGTTGAAGTCCGGCACCGGCACCCGGGGGAGCTGAGACAGACTGTTGTTGGTGGCAATGTAGGTGACGGTTCTGGTGATGGGGTCGCCCACGTGGATATTTTCTTCGGCGGGATTCCACTTCACCGAGATGCTCAGATTGTCGGAAACAATGAGATTCTCGGGATTGGGGCCCACGGTAACGGTAACGGGCTTGGCTCCCTGGTTGAACGGGCTCTGACCGTTGCCGGTAATGACGTAGCCGGAAATGCTGGGAGGATTAATGGTGATTTTGCCCTCCTGCCTGAAAATGGCCTTGTATTCCCGGATGGTGGTCTTGTAGAACCGGTTGCCGGCGCTGGCGCGGCTGACGGTTCTTTCGGCAAAGAGCTCAAAATGCACGCCTTCTCCCTGCGGGGGAGTGTAGGTGGTGATCTTCACCTGGGGGAGATTGTCCACCTCAACGCGGTACATGGCCAGCTGGTTCTTGACGGGGTTCTGGGCGCGGAGCTGAGCCTTGATGAAATTCTTGGCCCGGAGTCCCTCGGCCTGCTTGACCTTGATCTCGAACTTCGGCGTGAACAGATCTCCGGCGGCGCCTACGGGCATGGCGGGGATCTTTATGACGCCGGCTTTGTTAGGCACCAGAGGAATAACCCACTGGTAGTTGTATTCCGCCGGACTGGAAAACCCCACGCTGCCTACGGAGAAGTCCTTGTTCAGCACGGTGTAGTCGAGATCCGCGCCGGTCACCGGCCGGGGCGTGGTGAGGTTTATGAACAGCCGGAAGCCGGTGCCGTCATGAAACAGCACAGTCTTGTCGGTACTGATCTTGAAGGTGCTTTTTGCGGGGGCGGGAGCAGCCTGTCCCGTCTCATCGGAAGTGTTTCCGGCCGCAAACGCCGCATCCGCCGCTCCCAGGCCGCCCAGGCCGAGAACAGCAAGGAGCATGACAGAAAAAAACTTGCTGACTACCATAACTGCTCCAGATTTCCTTTTGCTTTTTTCTTTTTCTGCTGAAGAATAAACCGTTTCTGAAGAAGGCTGATGCGCTCCCCCGGATCCACCATTACCGTGCTGGTATCAGCGCTGGCGATGTTCAGGGACTGAGCGGAGCTTTCATCAATCACGTTAACCTGACGGGCTTTATTGATTTCGTCCAGCTTGCGGAGATGCTCCAGGATGACGGACTTGTTGTAGCTGGCTTCGGCATGCTCCGGATTGAGCTCCAGAGCCTGTTCGTAGGCCAGAATCGCATCCTTGAGCGCTCCCGGAGTGTTCATGTGGGCAAAGCAGTTGCCGATGTTGTACTTGGCTTCGGCATCGTTGTTGCCCAGGTTCTGGTATTCCTGCAGCGCCTTGTCATAGCGGCCCAGGCGGTACCAGGTGTTGCCCCGCCACATATGATCCGTCAGATAGTTCAGCGCCTTGTCGTACTGGCGATCCTTGTAAAGGAGATAGCCGTACTCGTTGGGGTGCTTCAGTCCTTCGTCATCATCCATTTCGGTGACATCGGCCATGGCCGGAGCCGGCAGAGACATGGCGGCAGTGCCCAGCATCACCGCAAACAGCGCGGCGAAGAAGTAATTGCGCACGAAGCCGAATATCGACAGGAGGGAGATCAGCAGGAACAGATAGCCGATGTCCTTGTTCTGGTACTTGCTCTTGGTGGTGTGCTGATACTTGGGATGCTCGTAGCTGTACATCTGCTCCAGATGCGGAGCTTCGTCGTTGAACTCGTAGTAGACCTTGGCATCGGACTTCTTCACCACTTCCTGAATAAGCTCGATGTGGGATCTGGCCATTACGGTTTCGCCGTTGCTGTCATGCATGAGCTCGCCCTTGAAGCGCACCGGCTTGCCGCTGTTGGTGCCGATGGCGTAGATATACACCGGGTACTTGCAGCGCTTGATGAATTCGGAAACGCCGATAAGCTCGTTCTCGTCCTTGATATCATCGGTGACCAGAAGGATGTTGCCCGGGGTTTCGGTTTCCGGACTCAGCTTTCTCTGGGATTCCGCTTCCCGATCCAGCACCTTTTCGGCTTCCTCGAGAGCCTGCAGGGGATCTGAGCCCAGCACGGGCATGATCTCCGGACTCATTTCCTGAAGGGAGAAGAGCAGGGTGGAGGTATCGTCAGTCAGCGGCGTAACCACATAGGTATTGCTGGTGAAGCCCATAATGGAGATCCGGCGATGCTGCTTGGAAGCATTCAGAAGCTCGATCAGGCTGTAGCGCACTCTCTGGAACCGGCTGGGCTTGAGATCGTCGGCCATCATGGAGGGAGACGAGTCAATCAGCCAGACCCAGTTTTCATCAGTCTGGAAGAGATCGCTTTTCTGCTTCACGGCGGGGCCGGCCATGGCGATGACGGCAGCCACATAGGGGATCAGGAGCCAGCCGTACTTTTTCCAGAGCTTGGGCTTGGCAATGAGATCCTTTCTTTCCTCCTCGGTGATCTTCTGCACGCCGGGACGGGTTTCCTCCACCTCGTCCTCGGACTCCGCATCGTTTTCATTAAGGTGGGTGCGTCTCTTGGGAATCAGGAAGTTGATAATGTCTTCCTTGATAAAGCTCTGCAGCTTGTAGTTCCTGGCGAAGTCAACATAGATGAAGATCAGCGGCAGGAGCAGGGCGCCCAGCATCCAGGGGCGCAGCAAAGTAAAATCAACCATTGATCCTCCTCACCTGAACAGCGGTTGCCAGAGACAGAATGAGCGAAATGAGCAGCGGGTAGAAATAAAGCTCCTTTTCCGGCCGGAAGGACTCGACGTCGGACTCCGTAGCCTCCAGGAAGTTGATTTCCTGATAGCGTCCGTGGAGGGAACGGCTGTCCCGGGCCCGGTAGTAGGCTCCGTGAGTGATGTCGGCCACCTTTTTGAGAGTTTCCTCGTCAAGCTCGGCGCTGGGATCGCGGCTGTCCAGACCGCGGTCATCAGCGGTGAATACGCCGCCGCCGAAGCCAATGGTGTAAATCTTCATATCCTTGTCCCGGGCAATGGAAGCGGCTTCCACCGGGGAAATGCCCTCGGCGGTATTGCGGCCGTCCGAAAGCAGGATCAGGATTTTCTGGTTGGTGCCGGCTTCCTCGAAGCGCTCGATGGCGAGGTTGATGGCATCGCCGATGTTGGTGAGCTGACCGGCCATGCTGGCGTCAATTTCATCCACCAGCTCCAGAAGCGACTTCTTGTCAAAGGTCAGGGGAGAAAGCACGTAGGCATGATCGGCAAAAAGAATCACCCCCATGCGGTCATTGAACTTTTCATCGCGGCTTTCGATGAATTCCTTGAGCTGCTTCTTCACCACGGCAAAGCGGGAAATCGGCTTGTTGCTGCTGTCATACATGTCCTGGATTTCCATGGAATCGGAAATGTCCACCGCCAGCATGATGTCGCGGTGAGGACGGTTGATGACAATCGTGGTGTCCAGATAGTAGGGCCGCATCAGCGCAATAATGAGAAATACCCAGGCAGCCATGGCCAGCCCGAACAGCTGATAGACTTTGTTCTTGGGCTCGTGCGGCAGATAGTGCGGCAGCGAGGTGATGTAAATAAATTCGTGCTTCTTGCTTTTGCCGGGAAGAAATCTGACGATCAGGGGAAGAAAGACCAGCAGAAACATCCACAGCCAATGGAAGTTCAGAGATTCCATAGTCTTCTCCTTAGGTTGGCAAAAAGCCATTTTTTGCACTGAGAAATAAGCATTTTCTTTTCTTTTTCGTTGATGCCGATATTGTGGTAATCATAAATTACCTGATTCCAGGCAGTGGTAAACATCTCAAATCTGGTGCCGTTTCCGCCCCGGGCATTGGAGTTGTTTGCCTGAGACTGCTCCCGGCCGCTGGTTCGGGAGGCCTGATAGAGAGTGGCCACCTTTTCGAATTCCGAATCGCGGATCTGCTGTTCCATGTACTTGTTGCCGCTCTTGAAGGAGTTCAAAGCTCCGTTGGGAATGATATCCTTCTGCTGGGGCACTGAATCCGGACGATCCAGAAATTCCAGCCATCTTTCGCCGCAGAGCCCGGCAATGCGTTCCCGGGGATACATGATAAGGGCAGTTTCCTTCAGCCAGTAGTTCACCAGGGGCACAAAGGCCTCGCTCTTGATGTCTATCCGGCGCAGGCGCAGATAGGCCACAAACAGCGGGAACAGCCGGTAAAGCACGTAAAAAATAACCGCGGCCACGACAATTCCGAAGACGATCCACAGCCACCAGAAGCTGTAATCTTCAGGGGGGACGCCCTCGTGAATATCCCGCAGAAGTGAAAAATCAAATTCCATTTACTTCACCTCGTTTTCTGAACTGTCGCTTTCATCCTGCTGCTCTTCCCTCTTGCCCAGGAGCGGGTCGGAGACATCAATGCAGATGTTTTTCTGAGAAGCTTCGGTAAGCATGCGGTTAATGTTGT
>JAEEGL014485512.1_pt1 | contig 19941 bp, 10 predicted proteins | sample 9134231 | NCBI WGS metagenome assembly JAEEGL01 (sample SAMN16246548, study PRJNA631951) | gut metagenome | biome: gut microbiome; feature: rumen; material: fiber-attached | host: Bos | place: Iran: Karaj | collected 2018-10 | reverse complement strand
TTCAATGTCGTCGTGAATTACGACGCCGTTATGAATGACGGTGAACCGGGCGTTGGCGGTTTTCTTCCCGTTTTCGTCATACTTGACAGGGGTGAAGTCGATATCGTAGGTCTGCCACGAAAGGGGCGGGAAGGCCATGTTGACGATCGGACAGGTTGACTGATAGAAGCCGCCGCACTCGTTGTCGCGTCCTTCGAGCCCGAATGAATCGAGGACCTGGCATTCGTAGCATTCGTCGATATAGACGCCGCTGTTCGCGCGGCCCTGGCCTTCGCTGCGCGGCATATAGCTCGTCATGAATTCCAGGTGGAGCTTGTAGGGACGGTTCTCGAACGGCTTGACCACCAGTTCCGAGAAGAGGGCGCCGTTTTCAGGATTCACTTCCGGTTCCTTGTCGCCGCTCGGCAGGAAATTATCGGTATTCGAACCGTCGTAGATCACCCACGCTCCCTCGGGGGCCTTTTCGCCCAGGGTCGGGCTCTTCCGATCGAGTTTCACCGCTTCGAGCTGCTTGCCCTTCTTTTCAAAGAGGATCTTTCCCCCTTCGCGCCCGGCGGCCATTTTGCATCCGGCCTTCTGCTCGTCGGTGAAGATGACTTCGCGTTCTTCCCCCTTGCGCGGGATATCCATTTTGATGCCGGTAATGACGAGTTTGCCGTCCTTCAGTTCCGCACTGCCGAAGAAGCGCGCCATGCTCCGGTCCCACCCCTGGCCGGGGAGCCCCCCCTTGTAGCCGACAACGTCGAATTTGCCGTCGCCGCGGGCGATCACCTGATAGAATTCATCGGCTTCGGGAACGGAATATTCACCCTGAATCGCGAAGTCGCCGCCGTCGGCGGTCGCCATCACGTCTTCAATCGAAGTGTATTCCTGAGCGCAGGCCGTCATGCAGACCGCCAGGAGCGCCGCCGAAAGGCTGAGTAAAAGTTTTGTGAACTTCATGGATTTATACCCTTTCTTGTTTCTTGCTTGTAATACGTTTGCGGTCAGCGTTCAATCAGCGCTTTCATTTCGGGCGTGATTTCGATCACCTTGAAGTCGTAGAACCACATGTCGACATCCGCGCCGCCATGGAGCTGCAGACCGAGTTTCCCTGTCCGTTCACCCGCCGGATCATACATTTCGACAATCTTGTAGCCGTTGAGGAAGGTGATCAGGTGATCGTCCAGAGCGACGGTGGCCAGAACATTCCAGCCCAGGTCGTTTCGGATCTGTTCGGTGAACTCTTTGTCCCGATTGAGCACGACCGAGACGTTCTTCGCCTTCTGCTCTTCAGGCGTTCCTTCGGCAATCCAGCCGCGCCCCGGGGGGTCGCTCGGCGTTCCGGAGGTGTGCCAGATATGCGCTTCGGCGGCATTCCCGGCGATTTCGTTCTGATAACCGCGAAGCAGCCACGGGGTCTTGACCTCTTCGGCGCGGAAATAGAGAGCGCTGTTCCCGCCGTTGATCATGTAGTCGACTTTCGCGACGAAGTTGTCGTAATTGTGGCAGGAAACGACCAGACCATCCCGCTGTTCGTTGCGGGTGTGATGACCCCAGAGGCATTCATGCCCGTCCTTTTCGGTGAAACTCCAGCAGCTCGGGACATATTCGTAGGCATCGACCAGTTCCCACTGGCCGTCGTTGTTTTTGACGAAGAACGACTTCCATTCACTGGTGCCGAGGTCTTTTACACGGATGTTCCGCCAGCAGATTTTCCCCTGATTTCCGGCGTGAATCTGGAGTCCGAAGAAGCCCGACATGTCCATGTAGTCGAACGTGTTGGTGACTTCGTTGCCGTTGAGCCAGGTCCGGATCGAGGGACCGACGCACTGGATTTCGATCGTGTTCCAGTCGTCCGGCTTATACGAAGCGTCGGCGGCGGCGCGTTTTTCGGGATCGACGTCATTGAGCCAGACGATCCCGTTCTTGTGGCCGCGGCGTCCTTCGTCGTAGATGCGGCAGGTGTCGGAGGTTCCTTCGGAGGGAGCGATCTCACACTGATAGCCGAACACGTGGGGGCGCGGACCGTCCCCTTCGCTGTGGCTGCGGAACTGGATTCCCGAGTTGCCGGGAACCAGAACTTTGTATTCGCACTTGAAAATGAAGTTGCCGAACTCTTTTTCGGTGCACATGAACGAGTTGCTTTTCGCTTCCGGATTGCACTCGCCGATGATCATTCCGTCTTCAACCTTGTAGAAGGCATCGCCCCCCTTCTGGACCCAGCCGGTCAGATCTTTACCGTTGAAAAGGGAGACGAATCCTTCTTCGTCTTCCTGGGCGGCCAGGAACGCTGTTCCCGCCGCAGCCATTAAAACCGCCAGGAGTGACGGCAGCCACTGAAACTTTTTCATGCTGATACCTCTGTAACCAAATATCCGGAAAACGGCGCTCGGCATTAGGCTGCGGAGGAGTACGTTGAAAGATCCGACCGCAGCGGTTTGCGGGAGCATGAAGGCTTCCCAGAAAACCGAAACGCCTTAAATTAACATGCGCTTAGGGCACTTCCCCCATTATAGTCCACCCGAAATTCAAAAAAAACCCTCCCCGAAAAAATTTTTGCTCCCTCTTCACCCGACGCGCGCTCTCGCGGCCGGTGGTCTTGCGCGGCATTCCGTTTGGGGTAAAATCAGCGAGAGCGTTTTGTATCGATTCAACTTCGGAGAAAGACCTATGCCTCTTGATTCCCACTCCCTCTGCCCCTGCGGCAGCGGTAAAGAAATCCGTTTCTGCTGTTCCGACATGCTGAAAGATTACCAGCAGCTCGAGTCGCAGCTTTCAGGCGGACAGTTCGCCGCCGCTTTGTCGACGATCGAAGGGCTCGAAAAGGACCACCCGAACAACGCCGCGCTCATTTCCGCGAAATGCCTTATTTACCGCGAGACCGGCCGGTTCGATGAGTTCATCGCCGAGGCGGAATCGTTTTACGCAGCGAACCCCGGCAAGCTCAAGGCGATCGCCGAATATGTCATTGCCCGAACGATCGGCGGCAAGACCGCCGAAGCCCTTTCGGTCCTGATTGACGGGATCGAAAAGAACGAGCCGGGGAAAGTCGACGGCTCGCTCCTTTTCCCTCTCCTGATGATCGCTCAGCAGCTCCTCGAACAGGGGAACATCTATACTGCAGTGGCACTGGCGAAACTTTCGCAGTCGTTCAATCCGCAGGGGCGCGAATCGGCCGCCCTTCTGGCGCAGATTTACCGCCGGAAGGATATTCCGCTCATTGAAAAAGAGCTGACTTTCGATCCGGCCGCGCCCGACGACTTCCCGTTCCGCGACAAGTACCAGGACGCCGCGTTGCGTCTGGCGACCGGTCACTGGAAAGAGGCCAAAAGAATCCTCGAAGAGCTGCTCCCCTGTGCCGGACAGTGGCCGAACCTTTACCGGAGTCTCGGACTGGTCAACTTCTGGCTCGGCGATTCCGATGCCGCGGCCGAAGCGATGAAGAGCTTCGCCGCGGCTCTGTTTGCGCCCACAGCCGACGGCGCCCCGTCCCGCGTTTCGTTCGACGATGCGGTCGACGCGCTCACTTCGGCGATGCTGACCCGCCGGCAACTGAGCGACGATCTCGAAGTGGTGCAGGTTGTCCGCACAATCCCGAATCCCGACAAGGCGCTGGAGCTTCTCCTGTCGACCCCGCGTCTGGTCAGCATGCCGTTCGACGCCCGGATGTACGGCGATGCCGAACGGCCCGCGCCGAGTCACGCGTTCCGTGCGGTCGACCGGCCGTTCCCTCCGCAGGGTCAGCCGCTCACGCTGGAGAACACCCCGCTTCTTCTCGGCACATTTCTCTTTTTCGGGAAACAGACCGACCGGGACGCGCGGATTGAGATTCAGGTCTTCGAACAGAACAGGGAGACGCTTCTGGCGTTCCTGAGCGGGACGCTTGGCGAAGAGCTCGGGCCGGAAGTCGAGACGCGTTCTTTAACGAAACTCCCCTGGCTCTTTAAGAAACTCGATCCCGAGTTCCAGATCAAAGAGACAGCCGGCATTCCGCCCGAGTCGATTGAAAAACTCTATCGCGACTATTTCGAAACCGTTTTTGCCGACGAGTGGCTCGCCCATCCGAACGATTATCTCGACGGCAGGACCCCTGCGGCGCTTGCCGGTCAGTCGGAAAGCGTGCCGCTTCTGGCCGCGCTTGTGCAGACGGTCGCATTTCAGACCGACCCGCAGTTTTCGGAGGGGCTCGCCCGTGTTCTGCGCGAAAAGCTGGGCGTTCCCCAGCCCGAGGCGATTATCCCTCCCGGCGGGGAGACTCCCGGTGACGATTCGGCCGTCCTGGCGTTCTTTCAGCGGATTCCGATCTGGCGCTGGAGCCGGGCCGATGTGTCGAACCTTTCGGCCTCCGCCGCCGGCCAGCTTCTGCGGGTCGCCTCCCTCTTCGGAGAAGACGAAACGATGACACGCCTGAGCGATCGGATCCTTTCCCTGCCGGCGGAAAGCGCGCCCGCCGAAGCGCGCTATACGGCCTACGAGGTCCGCATTGCCAGGGCAGAGGCGGCCGAAGGTCCTGCGAAGGCGCTCGAACTGATTGCCGAGGCGAAAGGTGCCGCGCGGGAGGCGGGGATTTCCGACGCGTCCCTTTCGCTGCGCGAGGCGGCGATCCAGCTGTCGCTCGGCCGGGCCGATGAATTCCGGCGTCTGGTCAGCTATGTGGCGCGCGAGCACCGCAACGACCCGGAAGCGATGGCGGAATTGCAGATGATGATGGTCAATCTGGGACTGATCAATCCGGACGGCACGCCGCGAACGATGCCAAGCGCGCCAGCGGCGGCCGAACCGGCGCCGCCGGCGGGCGAATCGAAACTCTGGACTCCTGACAGTGACACGCCTTCCGGGGGCGGCTCTAAACTTTGGACGCCGGACTGATGCGCCTGATTGACCTGACCCAGCCGATGCGGGAGGGGATGCCGGTCTATCCGGGGGACCCTCTCTTTCGAGCGCGGCCGACAGCGGACCACGAGACCGACGGATACCGCGTTACGGAACTGGCGCTCGGCACGCACACCGGCACGCACATCGACTTTCCGTTTCACTCTTTCCAGGACGGGGAACGGTCCGACGCGTTCGGTCCGGAAACTTTCTATCTGAAAGCTGCTGCGCTCGACCTGACCGGAGAACTTGAGAAGTACCGTTACGGCACCCTTCCGCCCCTGATCACGCCGGAACTTCTTGAACCGTTCCGGCCCTTCTTTTCGGAAGTTGAAGGGGTAATCTTAAAGACCGGCTGGTCCCGGCACTGGGGGGAACCTGACTGCTTCACCTCGTTCCCCTCGTTCCTTCCCGAAACCGCCGACTGGCTCGCCGAGCAGCCGATCCGCCTTCTGGGTCTCGAAACCCCCTCCCTTTCGGCCCTGGCCTATTATTCGCCGCAGGACGGTCCGCTCCCCCCCTCGCCGCGTCGAAAAGGGGAAGCGGACGAGATTCTCTTCCTTCACGCCGACGCCGAGGCGCATCGGTTATTCCTGGGGCGTGTCCCGCCTCTCTTTCTCCTCGAAAATCTTCTGATTCCGGACGAACTGCCGGTGATTTGCGTTCCGGAAGCCGATAACGGAAAGGGAGCGTCCTTTATCCTGGCCGCGTTTCCGCTCTGTCTCGATGCCGCCGACGCGTCTCCTGTGCGGGCGGTCGCGTTCCTTGACTGCTGAAACTTGACACTCTGAGAAAAGCAGATAGAATAGGTTAGATGCGGTTGCTTTCCCATTTGCGTTAATGACAGGCCGATTCAGGCTTTCCGATTGATCCTGTGTTCATATTCCGTTTTATCTATCCTGTCAAGTATTTTCCGCGGCATTATCTCCGCCAGGCGTTTTTCGCCCGGAGCGGCCACTTGCCGATGCGGAGTACCGCCTCGCTGACCGAAGAGAACGAGACTACCGGGATATTGAAACTTTCCGTAAACTGGAAAGAACCGGGCACAATTCACGTCCCCTGGTACTCGAAACGGTTCGGCCTGACCTTCTTTTCGACCGAAGTCCTCCGCCCCCGCTCACAGCCGTTCTACCTTCTGCGTGAACTGGTCCGCGGCCAGATGTCGCGGATCATCAAGCGCGAATACGACTGGGAGAGAAAAGGGCTTCTCATTTCAGACGCGGTGAAAAGCGCGATCCAGTCGGCGCGCCGGAAGATGGTCCGTTTCCTGACGAAAGACCCGGACGATCCCGATTTCGACGCCGTGGGCGTTGCCGTCTTCGAGTTCATTCTGCAGACGAGCCACCGTCTTCTGGACCAGTTTCTGGAACAGTCTCTCTACGCGCGGAAGGTTCAGACCGAGGCGTATCCGATTTTCGTCGGCGGCCGTTCATTCCAACTGAAGCATTTCGAGCGTTTCAACGAGACATACCCCTCCTATTCCGACGCGTTCCAGGTCTGGAACACATGTTATACATGGCGGCAGCTGGAGCCGGAACCGGGCGTCTACCGCTGGGATCTCCTGGACCGGTTCATTGAAGCGTCCCGAAAGAACAGCCTCGATCCGGTTTTCGGTCCGATCGTGCAGTGGGACCGGGAATCCCTCCCCCAATGGCTTCTGGGTTCCCTCGAAGAGCCTTACACGCTCCGTCAGCACCTTTTCCGTTATGGGGACGAGCTGATCCGCCGTTACGCTCCGATTGTCGGGAAGTGGGTCGTTGCCGGCGGGCTCGGCAGTGAAATGGATTACATCCTGGTTCAGAAGAGAGTCGAGTGGGCCGATACCATGGCGCGGCAGATCCGCCAGCTGAACCCCGACGCGCTTCTGCTGGTCGGGATCGAGCGTCCCTGGGGGGACGCGCTCCGCTTCAAGTCGGAGATTCCCCCGCTCGAACTCGCCGAGACTCTTCTCCCCCGGCGTGTCTTCAGCGGTTTTCTGGTCAGCTTCAACTACGGACTTTCTCCCGAAGCGACCCTGCCGCGCGACGCGTTCGAGCTGAACACGCTCCTCGACCAGTGGAGTTCACTGGGAAAACCCCTTTACTTCTCCTTTTCGGTGCCGAGCGCTCCGACGACCTACGACCCGCTCTGGGAGACCGCCGAAGGGAAATCCGAACCGATCTGCACGCCGCATACCCAGCAGGAGAACGTGCACCGTACGTTCCTTTCCCTTTTAACGCGCAAGACGATCCGGGGAATTTTCTGGAACTGTTTCGACGACCTCGCTTCCGATACCGACCAGATTCTGGCTGAGGATGGGGCCGACGATCTTCGGGACGACACCAAATCGTTCAGTGAACTGAACGATGACGAAGAGACAACGCGGCGGCCTGAAAGGAAGGGGCATAAGGAGCCCGCCGATTCCGGCGGGATCGCAATATCGGCGGCCGACGAGCCGGTGACCGAAGGGGAACCCGATATCCCGTCGGCAAAGATTCTCGAGCCGGAAGAGGTCGAGATCGCCTCGCTTGACGACAGCCACGATCACATGTCCCTCTCGTTTCCTCATTCGGGTCTGGTCAACGCCGACGGAACCCCGAAATCGGCGTTCCGGAAACTGGCGGCGCTCCGCGGAGCGTACCTGGGATAGCCCGTGCCCTTGCGCGGCTTGCCGATATACAGAAAAAAAGGCGCGGTGGAAAACCGCGCCTTTTTCGAACTTGTCCGCAATCTCACGACGGGAAGACCGCCCGGTCGACGGTATACTTTTCGATGATTTCCGGATCCGGGTCGAACCCGATCCCCGGCTCGGTCCACAGATCGATCGCCTGCCACTCTTTCGGCGGGGCGCCCTCCTTTTTGGCGGGGAATTCGTGGAGTGTCGGAGTGAGCGGTCTGCCGGGTTCTTCGGCGAAGACTTCGCCGAACCGGATATAATCGGCGGGGAGTGTGGACCCTTCCAGCGAAGCTGCGGCGAGCGCGTGGCGGTAGGCGAGTGAGGTTCCCAGCTCGAATCCCGCGTAGCACGCATTTCCGGCATTGCGTGCCGCGTCATGAACCCGGACGGTTTCGAAAAGGCCGCCGAGCCGCCCCGGTTTCAGACAGAGGACACGTCCGCTCTTGAGATCGAGCGCGATCCGCGCGTCGAGGAGGGACGAGACCGACTCGTCGAGCGACAGCGGCGCGCGGAATGTCTCCTGAAAGATGGCGTGGGCGTAAAGGTCCGCCGGATCGAACGGCTGTTCGACCGCCAGGGGCATGAAATCCTGCAGCCTGTAGAGCATCTCCCCCTGATCGGCGGGATTGAGCGCCCCTTCCAGATCGACCGTCAGGAGGGTCGGCCACGGGGCGAGGGCGCGGGCCGCGCTCACCGCCTGAACTTCCCAGCCCGGACGCATTTTAAGTGTAATACGGTGGAACTTTTCCGTCTGAACGCGGTCCAGCTCGGCGTAGAGATCGTCGTGGGCCGGCATACGGTCGAAAGTCAGGCCGACTTCGATCGGCCGCTGAACACCTCCAATCGTCTGCCAGAGCGGCTTTTCTTTTATCCGGGCGTTCAAGTCGTGCCACGCCATATCGACCGCCCCTTTGGCGTAGCGGTTTCCGCGGATCGGCGCCGTTGCTTCGGCGAGCGATTCCGCGGATTCCCACCCGTGTTTCAGCGGAAGGGCCGGAAGAAGGTGATCGCGCAGAAGGGCGAATACGCCCGAGGCGGATTCGTAGGTCAGGAACGGAGCGTTTCCCGGTGCGGCTTCACCCCAGCCGGTCAGCCCGCCGCTTTTCGCCGCGACGTAAACCGTGTCACAGTGGTCGACCGCGCGGTCGGTTGTATAGAAAGGTTTCGCAAGCGGCAGGCGAAGAAGCCGGATTTCCCAGGAGTCTATGCGCATCGGTTCTTTTGAACGTGGAAAGGGAAGGGGACGATGAAAAAGCGCGCCGCTTTCACGGCGCGCCGGAACGATTGGTGAAATGAAGGTCAGAGGATCTCAATCCATTTTTCTTCTTTGGCGCTGCGGATCACCGCGTCGCAGACCTTCTGAACACGCAGGGCGTCGTGCACATCGGGATGGCATTCCGGACCTCCGGAAATCCCTGCCAGGAAATCAGCCAGCTGGTTGATGAAGTAATGTTCGTAGCCGATCATCGTTCCCGGCACCCAGTAGTGGCTCATGTAGGGATGTTCGCTGTTCGTGACCAGAATCTTCTGCCAGCCGGTCAGGTGGTCTTCGATCTTCTGGCCGGAAGGATCGGCGTAACGGAAGAACTGAATATATTCCGGCTCTTCCAGATTGAAGTAGACCGCGCCCTTTTCGCCGTTGAGTTCCATCGTCTGGAAGTTCTTCCGGCCGCGGGCGTAACGGGAGCTTTCGAACGTGCCGATCGAGCCGTTTTCGAAGACGGCGAGGAACATGCATGCGTCGTCGATGGTGATCGGAACCATCTCGCCCGTTTCGGCGTTCTTCCGCTCTTTGATGAAGATTTCTGTCTTGGCGCAGACGCGCTTGATCGGGCCGTTGATCCATTCGGCGGCATCGATCGAATGGGCGAGCAGATCTCCCGTCACGCCGCTGCCGGCGACCTTGGCGTCGAGCCGCCAGAGGGAGGCGCCCCCGGCGGGAACCTTCTGGCTGATCGTGTAATCCTGAAGATAGAGGGCGCGGTAGTGAAACGGCTGACCGATCCGCCCTTCATCGACGATCTGCTTAAAGAGCGAGACCGCCGGATTCCGGCGATAGCAGAACGAGACCATATTCGCCACTCCCGCCTTTTCGACCGCGTCGACCATCTCTTCGGCTTCGGCGACGCTCATGGCGAACGGCTTTTCACAGATGATCATCTTTCCGGCGCCCGCCGCTTCGATGACCATATCCTTGTGGAGAAAATTCGGCGCGACGACGTCGACGATATCGATGTCGGGCCGGGTGATCAGCTTGCGCCAGTCCGTTTCGATTTCTTCATAACCCCACGCCTTCTGAAACTTCTTCAGTGTTTCAATATCCTCAGGCCGACCGTAGCAGCATTTCAGAACCGGCTTGAAGGGAAGATCGGGAAAGAAGTGAGAAACCTGGTTATACGCGTTCGAATGGGTGCGTCCCATAAATCCGCAGCCGAGCATGCCGACGTTGAGCGTTTTCATAATAAGCGGCCTTCCTTTTGTGAATGATATGGTTCCCATTTACAAAGAGACCCCCTTGCGGGGGTCTCTTGATGATAACGGTTTAAGCGGAAAGATCAAAGCTTGCCGAGGTCAAGCGCGCCGACGCATTTCTGCGAGATGAGCGACTTTTGATCGTTCGGAGTCATCAGGCGGATAAAGGTCGTCGGATCCACGGAGTCGTTGACCGTCCGGACACTTCCGTCGGCAAATCCCATCACGACCATGCCGCCGTGGTTGGCGCTCGGACGGGCGATGACCCAGGCGTACTGGTCGGTCGGGAAAGTGGCGTTCCGATTGCACTGGTTCAGTTTCAGCGGCATGTCATACAGCGTGGTGGTAGTCGCCGAGTTCCCCTGGAAGTAATTGCAGTCGAAGGCCTGCTCGTACTGGCCGACTTTGCTGACATCGATCGTCTGGCCGAAGAGGGATGTCTGCGCGAAACCTTCGTCGTCTTTGGTGAGGGCACCGGGATAGACCGGCCAGCAGAACCCGATACCGAATTCTTCAACACCCCAGATGCCCGACTTGAAATATGTGCCGAGCGAGGAGTTCGAACCGGTTTCGCTGGCCATTTCGAGCCCGAGGACGTTTTCCGAGAAAAGAACCGTCTGGGTCGTTCCGTCGGTCAGGTCGTCGATCGACATGTTGACATCGGGATCGGCAATGCCGTCGAGGAAAACGCCGTTGAACTTGCTCCGGTCGGCCCCGACGTCGGCGCCGTTGAGCCAGGAGGAGTTGTCCTCGCTGTTGAGGACGTAATTCTGCAGGGGAAGCCCGTCATTGAAACCGCAGTTGGCGACGTAAACATTTCCGCCCGGAACAGCCGACCCGGCGCTGGCGCAGTTCAGGAACGGCATCTGGAGTTTGTTGCTGTTCATCAAGTCATAGGCGCTACTGTACTTGTTCAGATTCACGTCTTTGTTTTCGTTGTACCAATTGGTGAGCTGTTCCCAGAGCGGCGCCTCTTCGATAAAGGGGAAAAGACGCGGAAGCCACCCGACGGCGACATCGCTGTAACTTTCGTTGTTCATCGAAACGAGGGAACGGAACTGCGGAATCGTGTTCTTCTGCGACTGATAAAGCGAAACCGCGGTGACCAGCTGTTTTTGGTTGTTGACGCACTGGGTGCGGCGGCCGGCTTCACGGGCCGACTGAACCGCCGGGAGGAGCATCCCCGCCAGCATGCCGATAATCGAAATGACGACCAACAGCTCAATGAGCGTAAAACCTGTTCTCTTTTTCATTGTTTGCGTTCCCTTGATTTTTTAAGACGCCGAGGCGGGGTTCCCCCCGACGCCCCGTTATGAAAAAAATAACTCTTATGATATTCCTTCTTTTGCCCCGTTCCCCTCACCCGTTAGAATAACCGAATACACCGAAAAAAGCAAGGAGAGGGGGGAAAAAACAGGATTTTTTTCGTATTTTGAACGGCCCGGCCGATTAAAACCGCTTCTCCCGGTCCATTTTTCCCGTTCAGCCGGCCGGGCGGGGAAAACGGCCGTTGAAACGGGATCATTCTCCGTAGGTGATCGATTCGATTTTGTAGGTCCGTTTGACCCCGCGGGGGGTGGTGAAAACAGCCTCTTCCCCCTCTTTCTTGCCGAGGAACGATTTGGCCAGGGGGCTGGTGGCCAGGATCTTGCCGCTGGACGGATCATCTTCACCGGCGCCGACCAGGGTATAGGTCTTCGTTTCATTGTTGTCGAGGCGGGTGGCGGTGAACGTTGCGCCGAACCGGATCTCTCCCTGGGGCATGTCGGCGGGGTCGATAATCTGCGCACTGCCGAGCCGCCCTTTCAGTTCATCGATCTTCGCCTGGAGAAGCCCCTGCTTTTCGCGCGCGCCATGGTATTCGGCGTTTTCGCTCAGGTCCCCTTCGGCACGCGCCGTGGCGATCTGGTCGCGGACTTTCGGCATTTCTTCGTTCTCAAGACGGTCAATCTCTTTCTTCAGGCGATTGTACCCTTCGCGGGTCATCGGAATAGAAGCCATTATTCGAAACTCCTTGTTCGTTTCCGGGAGGTAAATAAAAGGAACGCCCGTCCGCTAAGAGGGCGTTCCTTCATTGATTGCCTTGGACAAACAGCGCCCGGCACCGGAGACGGCATCACGCCGCCGGTGCGCGCCGAAGGTCATTATAGCCGGTTTTCCTTTTTTGGCTATATGTGCCGGACGGGAAATTTCAGAACGAAACTTTCGGAGCGTTGCGCTCTTCCTTGTTTTCGATCTCCATCAGCGCGGCGGGACCGAAACCGCCGAACCCGGCGACGATGCTGGCGGGGAAGACCTCGCGCATGTTGTTATACGAGGTGACCGCGTCGTTGTAGGCCTGGCGGGCGAACGCGACTTTGTTTTCGGTCGAGGTGAGCTCTTCCTGGAGTTCGAGCATGTTCTGGTTTGCTTTCAGGTCGGGATACGCTTCGCAGACGACCATCAGACGGGAAAGAGCGCCGGTGAGTTCTCCTTCGGCCCCGTTTAACTGTTTCATCGCTTCCGGATTTCCCGGGTCCTGCGCGGCGGCCTTCTGAGCGTTGATTGCCAGGTTGCGCGCCTGAATGACCGCTTCCAGAGTGCCCCGTTCATGGCCCATGTATCCCTTAACCGCTTCGACCAGGTTCGGGATCAGGTCATAGCGGCGTTTGAGCTGCACGTCGATCTGTGCGAAGGCGTTTTTGTAGTTGTTCCGGCTCCGGACCAGTGAGTTGTAGACGCCGACCGCCCAGAGGAGGAAGAGAACGACGACCCCGAGAATCCCCAAGCCGACGGCCGCTCCGCCTCCAAGGGCAAATGTCAGGAAAGCGAAAGTATCCATTTGATTTCTCCTTTCGTAAAGAGGTTCGGACCATTGTAAGCACTGGGTATTATACCAAAGTATCCCTCCGAAGAAAGAGGAAAAAGCCGTCTTTGCTCACCACCGGACCGGTGTTCCGTCAGTCGTCCGCGCCCGGGGGGCGGCGGAGCTCCTTTTTCGCGGAATGTTTCGCCTTTTCGGCGAGCCGGCGGCGGACCGATCCGCGGGTCGGCTTGGTCGGAATCCGTTTTTTCGGTTTTTCGAGCGATTTTAAGATCATCTGCCTCAGCTTTTCAAGACAGTCGGTCCGGTTTTTCGGCGCGTCGCGGAACCGCTGGCCGGTCAGGATTACGTCTCCCCCTTCGGAGATGTACGAGGGATAGAGCCGGCGGAACCGCCATTTTGCCTCGTCCGGAAGAGGAGAAGCGCCAAGGTTCCAGCGGAGGACCGCTTTGCTGGCGACCTTATTGACGTTCTGACCCCCGGGACCGGAACTCCGGACATAGGTGAATTCGATCTCGCCCGTTGAAATGGAAAGGGCGGGGGTGATTTCAAGATACTCTGTCATCGGATGCGGCGGCTTTCCCGCTCAAAAACGGCGGCTGACTGGACACTGATACGATGAATTATACCCCGTATTCCGTTCCGGTCAGCCGACCGGGCCATAAAATTTCTCTTGTTTTCGCTAACTTGCCCAAACCTCGCAGATTTGTTATAAACGGCATAATGGATATGTAAAATGAAAAGGACAGGTAGTTTTTAACGCCGTTTACTGGACAAACCGTCCGCTATAGCATATCCTCTCATCAGGGATACTGTAGCCGCATTGTGCCCTGGCGGCGGGCGGCTGATGCCGTTGATCTGCGTCCGGCGGATGTAGGAGCCGGGCGCAGGCGAAATCCGAATGAAAAGACCGCGCGGGCTGCGGTACGCGCGGGGTCTGCGATATGGGACGAAGCTGAATATGTCAACGATAAAAAGTTTTCTGAGCCGCGGCATTCTTCTGGCCGCCGCGGTCGGTTTGTCTGTCATGGCGGCGGCCCCTCTTCCGGGGCAGGATCCGCCGCCGGCCCCGGCAGCCGAAGCTGAGCCGGGCGCCGAGTTCATCGCCAATTACGATCCGGCCAAGAGCTATTCGCGTCTCCTTTTCCCGAACGTCGCGGCGATGGTCGGGCTTACCCCCGCCCAGCAGGAGGAAGTCACCCGCCTGATGACCGAGCGTTCCGCCGCTCTGGCCGCGGCGTCCGATCAGAACCAGTGGCCCGAGATCGTTCAGAAGAGCGAAGAGCAGCTCAAGGCACTCCTGAAACCGGAACAGCTCAAAAACTTCGAACAGGCGGTCAATGACAAGCTGATCACGATCCGGTTCAGCAAAGAGCCCTGGGCGAACGTTCTGAAATGGTTTGCCGCCGAACTGGGGCTCCAGCTTGTGATGAACGCCCCCCCGCCGGGGACATTCAACTACAACGACAAGAACAGTTATACGCCGAAAGAGGCGTTCGATATCCTGAACGGGCGTCTCCAGTTTCAGGGGTACACCCTTCTGCGGACCGGAAATATGCTCTACGTCCACAACTTCAAGGACGGGCCGATCCCGATGCAGTTCCTTCCGAAAGTGACGGTGGAAGAGCTCCCTGAGCAGAGCCGCTTCTCCTATGTTGCACTGACTCTGCCGCTTGGCCAGCGTCCGCTGGCCAAGGTCCTGGCGGCGATCAAGCCGTTCCTGGGGCCGTATAATTCGACCCAGGCGCTGACCGGCAACGCGCTTCTGATTGTCGACTCGGTCAACGCTTTGCGTGAGATTGTTCAGGTCGCGCTCGGAATCCTCAATCCGCCGATCCCTCCGGCTCTGACCCTGCCGGTCTGGCAGACGTATATCCTGACGAACGTCTCGCCGACCTTTGTCGACAATGAAGTCAAAAAGTTCGTCCCGTCGGCGCGCCCTCTGTATAATCCCGCCGCCTCTCAGATCAGTTACCTGGCGATTCCGAGCGTGCACAACGTGATCGACGGACTTGTCAAACGGCTCGAAGAGGGGGGCGACCCCTCGAAGAATCTTACCGTCGAGGTCTATCCGCTCGACAACATCACCAACATGTCCGAAGAGAATCTGCGTGTCGTCGCGCAGCGCTTCAATATTCCCCTGGAATATCTTCTCGGTTCGGGCACCATGCTCGAGATCGGTAAAGAGATCACCGAAGGGCTCCAGACCCTCTGTCCCGGCGCGACAATCGTCTTTAACGAGATGACCAAGCAGGTCATGGTTGTGGCGATGCCCGAAGACCAGGAGAAGATCAAAAAGGCGGTCGAGCTTCTCCAGACGCCGATGTCCCAGCCCCAGAAAGAGACGTTTGCCGTCTATGACATGGGCGCCGATAAGGGGATGTCGCCCCGCGAGGTGGCCGCTCTCCAGCGGATGGTGCCGAGCGCGCAGGTTACGTACGACAAGACGAAGAACAGCCTTCTGGTCGTCGGTTCACCGCGCGATCAGAAGTCGATGGCCGACGCAGTCAGCGCGCTGAAAGAGCATTACGCCGCCCTGACCCAGGAGCGGAGCTTCTTCTCCCTGGCCATGACGGCCAAGCAGCTTGCGCAGTTCAATGCGGTCTTCGAGAAACTTCAGGACGATTCCGAAATGGAAGGTCTCGTCAAAGTTGAGGACGCCGGAGCGGGCCGCATCAACTTCTGGGGGACGAAAGCCCAGCTCGAAGCGGTTCGCGAGATTGCCGAGCAGCTGACGGGCAAACCGATCCCGCCGCTCCCGGTAAATCCCACTTCGCCCCTTTCCGATCCGGAACCCCCGGCCGACGGGGAGTTCCCCGAAGGGAACGGAACGACCCTGCTCCCCCTGGATCCGCAGAACTTCCAGTCCGCTTCGGACGAGAACGTCGGGGCGGAGTTTTCCGCGGACACTGGCACATACATGAAGATATTCCGTCTCGAAAAGGCCGATCCGGAGGCAACGAGCGAACTGCTGCGCAACATGATCGCGGGAATTGAAATCGACCGGATCGACGGCCAGAACGCGCTGGTGATCTACGGAACCGGCGCCGCGCTCGAGACCGCCCGGCAACTGATCGGCGAACTCGAGACCGCAGGGAAGAGAGTGGTCGAGTCCGTCCCCTACACGAATACCTTCCCCTTCGCGGTCTTAGCGGCGCTTCAGGCTGAAGAGCCGACGGTCACTCTGACCCGCGATCCCATGCAGAAACAGCTGCTCCTCTTCGGGCCCGCCGATGCGGTCCGCCGGATGAAGGAGCAGCTTCAGTCAATCATCCAGGTGTCTCCCCAGACCGAGGAGGCGCTCCGGTATCTGGCCACCGAACAGGAGATTCCCGATGAGGTCGTCAGCTATATCCGCCGGCTCTTCCCCCGTCTGAGTGTAACGTACAACGAAGACGAAAGACGTTTTACCCTGATCGGTTCCGAAGCCGACCGGGACGGCGCGATCCGGATCATCAAGGAAGCCGAGGAATCTCTCCCCGAACTCGAACAGACCCGGTATTATCTGCTCGAACACCGCGTTACGGACGAGTTCCTCGACCGTATCCGCGGCGCACTGCCCGACGCCCGTGAGATCGAACGGAGTGACGACAACCCGCGCGTGATGGAGGTCAAGGCCCGGTCCGAAGTCCTTGACCGTGTCATGGAAACGCTCCGCCATTTGGAGGAGGAGTATCCGGAAATACAGGAGAAACTCTTTGCCACCTATCCTCTGGAAAAAGAGCTCAAGAGCGCGTTTGACGCCCTTCTGCCCGAATTTGAAAACGAAAACGGCGAGATCCGCCTGATCGGTTACGAGAACGAAACGCTTGGAATCTGGGCGACCCCGAACCAGCACGAGAAGTTCAAGACGATGCTCGATCAGCTCCGCGGCGAGGGGCTTCCCGAAGAGATTCAGAAGACCGCGGACTATTACGATCTGAAATACGCCGACGGCGCCTCGCTCATCCCCGTGGTGCGCGAGATTGTTCCCGGCGCGGCCCTTTCCGTCGATGCCGGCGGCGCACGGCTTCTGATCCGCGGCACGCGGAAAGATGTCGACAGGGCGATCCGTTTTCTTGAAACACTCGATGTGAAATCGCCTGTCACCGAGGCGGACCGGTTCGTCCGCCTCGAGCCGCGGCGTCTCCCGGCGCAGACCCTTGCGACACTGATCCGTACGGCGTTTCCGAAACTGACCCCGACGGTCGAAGCCGAGACCGGCACCCTGATGGTTAATCTGCAGCGGGTTCCGAAGGAGGATCTCCTGGCGTTCGTTGATCTGGTCGACCCCGCCGAGCCGAGCCCGCTCGCACCGACGCTCAAGGTCTACGCCTTCGAAAAGACCCCGACCCCGGCGATGGCCGACACGCTCAAAAAGCTTGTCCCGAACGCCCAGGTCGTATTGCAGCCGGCAACCAAGCGGATGCTCGTGATCGCCAAACCGGTTGATCTGGAAACGATCGACCGGCATATCGGCGAGATTGAGGGCGCCGTCGCTCCGGCGGAACCGTTTGTGAAGTTTTACGCGTTTGACAGGGAGCCGGCGGCCGAAACGGTCAGTTCCCTGACCGACTCGCTGAAGCGGATCGCTCCTGCGGCGGTTGTTGAAGTGAATAAAAACGCCCGCCAGCTGATGGTGATCGCCGATGCCGCGGACCAGGAAAAGATTGCCGAAAGTCTGGCGAGTATCATCGAGACGTTCAATCCGGTCGACCTGAAGATGGTCGCCTATCCGGTTTCGGGAATGGATGCCGATGAACTGCGCAAAACGCTCGAAAAGGTCTATCCCGGCATCAAAATCGAAACGGATGCCCAGGGACGCCGTCTCCTGATCTGGGCGACTCTCGACGAACATGTCCGCATTTCGGAGGAGATCGCCGCGGTCAACGCCGAGAGCGATCCGGAATCCCCCGGCTACGAGGGACCGAAATGCGTCGTCTATTCCGCCCGAAACGGCGGCGAGGCGCGGATGCTTCAGCGCCTGATCAAGACGATGTTCCCGTCGTCCGAAGTCTATACCGAATCGGTCGGTTCCGATTCTCCCTGGGAATACGATGATGAAGAGGCGTACTGGACCGACCGACTGGTCGGCGAACAGAAGCTGACCGTCTTCGCGACGGCGCGTGAACAGGAGCTGATCGCCGAAATTTTCGAGCAGCATCATACTCCGTCGAACGTGCCCGAACGGCAGCTTCGTTCCTGGCCGTACGGCGAGGTCGACGCCGAGACCGTTGAAGTCATGCTCCGGAACATTCTTCCGACGGCGCAGAGCCTTTCGCCGGCGAGCGCGGGAGGACGGAATCCGTCGAATCAGCCTGATGCCAAGGAGAACGTGTCGTTCTTCCGGGTTGACCCGCGCACACGTACCGTTTCGGTCTACGCCGATGCGGACGACCTTGAAAAGGTCGCGGGTCTTTTGGACCAGCTTGCCGCAACCGAAGGGGCGTCGAAAATGCGTTCGGGTGTTTATCCCCTTTCGAGCCCGATCGCCAACCAGATACTACCCGGACTGAGGAAACTCGTACCCGAGGCCCAGTTTACCGCGGCCGACCCGTACCAGATCATTGCGTTTGCGACCGATGCCGATCAGAAGACAATCGAAACGTTCCTTTCGGAACTTTCCGATGTGGAAACCGCCGGAACCCATTTCCTGATGAAAAGCGTCTTTCTTCCCGAAGGGTGCCGTGTTCCGCGCGATACGGTGGTCCGTTATCTGACGTCGCAGTTTCTGCGTGTGAAGGGGTACGCGTACAGCGCCGCCAATTCGAACCAGATTATCCTCTGGGGGACCTCCCGCGTGATCCGCGAGATGGAGCAGTTCATTGACGAGACTTGCAATGCCAATCAGGAAGAGGCGTACCGCTCCTATCCGGTTGACCATCTTCCGGTTTCCGAGGCGGTCAGCCTTTTGAAGCAGCTCGCGCCGAACGCGTCGATCTCGCCCGATACGACGAATAAACGCGTTACGGTCCTGGCCTCTCCCTTCGTGCAGAAACAGGTCGAGTCGGCGCTGGCCGAAATCGACGCCAAACGGACCGGCGACGCCGCCCTTTCGGCGAAGTATTACAACATGGAGGGGATGACTTCCGCCCTCTTCCCCTCGGTCTACACCGCGCTGGTCCGCCAGTTCCCGCAGGCGGTGATCGTTGCCGATCCGGTCTATCTTCAGTTTGCGATTGTCGCGACCGAAGCGGAACAGGAACAGATCGCCGGGTTCTTCGATTCGATGAAAGAGAAACGGCTCGAATCGGCGCCGGTCTTTGAAGTCTATACGCTCAGCCGGATGAGTTTCCGCACCCTCCAGCCGATTCTGGCGGCCTCGTTCCCCGGCGTGCCGATCTTTCCCGGAAAACAGCCGGGTGAGTTTTATGTGTTTGCCAAGCCGGAAGACCAGGATAAGATCCGCGGGATCGCCTCGAAGGTCGATACGATCGACGGGAGCGCCGGTGCCGGACTCGAACCGAAGGTCTACCGCGTCGACGCCAAACACGCGGCGCAGGCGGTGACCCAGCTGGCGCCGAGCCTGCCGGGCGCGCAGCTCTATCCCCTGTCGGGGGGAGGCGTCCTGATGTGGGGAGCGCCCGCCGATCACGAACTGGCCGAAAAGTATTTCGGCACCTTCGCCGAAGCGTATCCCGAACCGGTGATCCGCCGCTATTCCCTCAAGCATATCCGTTTCGCCGACGCCGCGGCGTTCCTGACGCGCGCCTATCCGGCCGAAGCGGTGATCTATCCCGAATCGCACGGCGACCTGCTGGCCGAAGCTTCCGAACCGGTACAGCAGAAGATCGCCGCGTCGCTCGAACAGATCGACGTGCCGCAGGACGAAGGGGCCCAGCCGAGCGCCAAGGCGTACAGCATCGCCGACCTTCCCATGGCGAGTCAGCCGACGGCGATCAGCGCGATTCTGCGCGTCGCGCCCGAGGCGGTCTTCCTTCCGACGGCGACCCCGGGCTACTTTGTGATTTACGCCAAACCGAAAGACCAGGAGAAGATCGGCGGAATCCTCGAAGAGATGACCGCCGAAGCGCCGAACCGCCGCGCGCGGCTCGAAAAATACTCGCTGCGGAACGTCGCCTACGCCGACGCGGTCCGGGTGATCGCCGAAATCGCGCCGACGGCCAAACCGAATCCGGGGAAAGACCCGAACCAGGTCTACGTCTGGGCGAGCCAG